>OIWV01000383.1_pt1 | contig 42988 bp, 39 predicted proteins | sample 1587751 | NCBI WGS metagenome assembly OIWV01 (sample SAMEA3888913, study PRJEB22519) | human gut metagenome | biome: human gut; feature: human-associated habitat; material: faeces | place: Denmark | collected 2010
GATTATAGATCTTTCGCCTTCATCGTCCCGACATTACAAAGATACGATGTGCGGAAAGGGCAATGACGCGATAAGGTGCGATAGGGTGCGGAATGGTCCGATTTGACGCGATTTGACGCGATTCGCTGTTCATAATGTTTGACGGTCTGCCGGAAAAAGGGTATATTTGTATCAAAACAAAACGAACATACATGGAGAATTTTCAGATAAGAAGTTACGGGAAGAGCGAACTGGCCCTGTGCTACAGTCCCGATATTACCGAGAGTGCCGCACGGCGCAAACTGATGCGCTGGATAGACCGCAAGCCGGGACTGATGGGGGCGATGCGGGCTGCCGGATACAATGAGCTGTCACACACTTTCCTGCCCCTTGAGGTGAAACTTATCGTAGAGGCGTTGGGGGAGCCCTGAGGATGCTGGAAGATCCACGGGAATACCGGCATCACAACCGGAGATGCGAAACGCAGACGCAGACGCAGCAGACGCAGGTCCTTTTTTCTCACACACGCGCACGTACCTTATATATGCATGTGCGCGTGTTTTCTTTGTTACCTTTGTTTTTTTGAGTAGACTCCTTTCCCTTTCACCATCACCATATCCAGCGCGCCTTTTTCCCTCAGGCGCTGCATCCAGCTGCGTGCGGTGTTGACCGGGATATTCAGCTTCTCCGCTTGCTCCATCACCATCTGTTTGGTGAATTCTTGCGGCAGGGCCGCATACAGCATCTCACGGTCCGCTATTCCCCGGCTGTTCAGTTCCGTACTTTTGTCCAGGAACGAAAGTATGTGCGTGGCATGAAGGTACAGGGGCTCGCACAAAGCCAGCACGGCGCGGAAGTCCTCATCGGTGATGGACAGGTTATGCCGGGTGATGATACCGTCCTTCAGGTTTTCGGGGTTTATAGTGGGATCCGGTACGGCCAGCGAGGGAATTTCCAGACTGCGCAGCAGCGCCGTGATACACATCATGCGGCACAGGATGGTCCCCATACGCATCACCGAAGCAGACATCTCTTCGCCCGTCACTAGAGAAGAGCGGTAGAACAGGGCGCTGAAGTGCCCGTTGAACTCATCTTTCTGCTGCTGGGTGAATTTCAGGGTGAACAGTCCTTTCTTCTTCAGCTCGTCCCTGCTGGCCTTCCATTCGTGTCCCATCCGGATGAACTCTGCTTCCACGTCCAGTTCATCTTCGCCGAACTGGTCTTTCCATTCGCCTACACGGGGCATGTAATAGAATATGTTTCGCGAGAACTGTCCGTTCTCCGGCGAGGAGATGAGCGGCTTTATCTGTGCGGGCGTGCCCGAGAGGAGTACGGACAGGTAACAGGCGGTGGTTTCCTTGTATTCCCGGTCTGTACGGCGGTTGTAGGACAGGCGGTCGTGGTCGAACGCCTTGCGCAGCGTGTCGCTCCAGTTGCCGAATTCCGTCCCTATGGCTGTCGATACGGTGTCCGCCTCGCTCTCGCAGATAATCCCCGTTCCGTCCGAGTCTATCAGGTTTTGCAGCAGTCCCGTACCCGTGTTGTTGCCGGGGATGATGAACATGCGGTTGGGCGGCGCCACGGGCGGCTCCTTGTCCTTGCGTGCCTTCCCCAGCGCTTCGTAGGCTCTTAGCTCCTTGCGGTAAACTTTCATGCTCTCCGCCACCTGCCGGCGTATTTCCTCGTGTATGGGCTCTATGAGTTTGCGTACCCATACCAGTACACTCTTCCCTGCGGCGGCATGGCCCGTGATGAAGGTCTGCAGGCAGGGATACTGCCATTTGTCCCCGTACTTGCAGCGTACGATGTGCGACAGTGAGGCGCCCAGCACCGTCATTGCTCCCAGCAGGAGCACATCATGCTGTGCCGGGGTCTTGGCAAAGGAGAGGATGCTCTTCAGCGGTTCGGGCCAGTCGTGATCTTGCGGAAAGTAGGGTAGGGGAGAGAGGGGTTCCGTTCCCTTCATTTCCTTTTCCTCTTCCTCGTGCTTCTTTTTTCCTGTTTCTTTTTCTTCATTCTCCACCTTATTATATCGCGCGCACGTGTGTGAGAAAAAAGGACCTGCGTCTGCTGCGTCTGCGTCTGCGTTTTTGTGAGAGGGGGCGACTCTCACTCCGCACATTTCCGCCAGGTGGAACACGCTTCCCAGGTGGATGTCGCCCTTGCAGGTGTGCAGGGCGTTGCTGAACAGTTTCTCCGCCGCCGCACTGTCATGCTTGGGCGAGAGGCTGCACAGGCTCATGAAATCCGCACGGCCCGCCTCGCCGCAGTCCGTGGCGATGGCGAATGCCAGTTGGGTGTATTCCAGATAGGTGGGCGCGATGTCCGCGTGTGATGCCTGTACCGCCTCCGTCAGGCGGTGCAGTTCTTCCAAAAGATTGTTTTTGTAATGATTCATATTCTTTTTATGTTAATTGGGTTTCGGTATAAGAATACCTCGTTTCTGAATGATTCTGAATAAGCGGCCCGTTGGCCCGTGTGCTGCTATGCCCGTTGGCCGCGTTCTGTTCCGCATGGGGATTGGCACATTAGCCCATGGGCGTCTTGACTCTCATCAAGGCCCTTTCGTCATGCGACAGGAAGCAGGCCCGCACCAGGTCTTTGCCCGAGTAGTCCACTCCTTTGCCCTTGTCTTTGTCCGAGCAGTCGCCATACCTCAGGCGGGCGTATTCCATCAACCAGTAGATGTTCTCGGCCGCATTCTGTTTCACGTCGCTTGTCCGGCCGAGATCGTAGGGCACGAAAGCCTTCACGCCGTGTCCTCCGGGGCTTACGAACACCAGTTCGGGCAGCAGGAAAGGGTCGTCGAACAACTGCCGGCGCATCCTTTCGGCCTCCTCGCGGCTGTCCAGATGGTCCAGGTCCAGTATGCTCAATCCCGAAGGAGCCAGCAGCCGGTCGCTCCGGCGGTAGCTGAAAGTTCCGCAGGGGGTGACGTATGGCAGGGTGCTCTGTTTCAGCCTGCGGTACTCCTTCTCGTCACCGTATGCGGCGGCTGCGGCTTCGGTCAGTTTCTTCAGCCGCGGGCTGCCGGTGACTATGTTCCATACTTCCTCCAAGGTCAGTTCCTTGTGAGGGACGAGCGTGGCAGGCGTCACGTTTTTCCCGTTAGCGTCCTTCACCGGCGAGATGGGGGGAAGGAAAAAAGATAGTTTACGTTCTTGATTCATGATTCGTTTTATTTAAAAAGTATTAATTTTGCATCCGCATTTTTTTTGCGTCCTCTGAATTTCTTCCCGAAGGTAGGAAGAACGGATTAAATGACGGGATGGAAGGTGTAACGGCTGCGAGAGGCCGGAAAGGTAGTATCACAAAAGACTTTTTATCGTGGGGAATACCGTTTTTATAAAGATTCCGGCATTGGCAATCAGTAGCTTATGCACGGGCCGTGTTAATGGGTTGCATCGTGGAAACGTGCCCGTAACCTCTTGTAAAGGCATCCTGCTTTTTCTTCTTTCAGTCCCATTGTGAAGTAACGTGAAAAAAAAGAGGTTTATTTAATATTTTACAACTTAAAACAAATTTAAAATGTCTAATGCAGAGTGCAGTTTCCCCAAATTGGGAGAGTTTTTAGAGTTATTGATGAATCGGTTGAAGATAACGAAGGTGCGTGTTCTCGGAGATGAGCATGTGGGGCCGGATACTTACGCCTCCCTAAAAAGGGGGTGGATTTGAAAGTGAGTTATTATATTCATTTTGCCGACCATCTGCTGAAAGCGAAGGGCGAGGAGGTGTTCCGCCGCGTAGTGCAGGAGGGAGTGGATGCCTATATCAATAACTGGAAGCGGAAAGAGGCAGCCGAGGAGAAGGCGTACGAGCTGAAGAAACAGGCCGAAAAGCTGGAGGCGCTGAGGGAGAGGATGAAGCAGCATAAGGATATCCTGTAAGGCTGGTTGTCCGTTTTCTTTTTGCTCTGTCATTGGGGAAGTGAGAGAGTCTGAATGAAAATGACCTGTTGTCTTGCTGTAGGGGGCGGGCCTGATTTGTCCGGACCGGCCGGTCACGGCCCATTTGCCCCCTACAGTAATCATGTGGCAGTTGCTCTGGAATTTCCGGACAGTTTTCCCCTCTTTTGAGGCGGCTTTTTGTTCTTTTCTTAACATAATTGTCATATTCCGCCTAAAAAGTACCCTTTTCGTTTAAATAATCTAATATAAATTCAATTTATATGAATTAAATTTTTATCTTTGTCTTTCCTATTGGGAATGAAATACTAACTAATTAATTTAAATCAAAGACAAAATTATGAGAAATCATCTAAAGCATTTCCTCCTGTTGGCAGTTCTGACAATCTGTTTCACTGCTACGGCTGTTGCGCAAGGAACAGTAAAAGGTAAAGTAGTAGATGCCGAGAACAATGAGCCATTGATTGGTGCCACTGTATCGGTCAGCGGTACGACACTGGGTACTGTAACGGATATTGACGGTAACTTTGTGTTGAAACTTACCTCTTCCAAGGCTACTCTTATATTCAAGTACTTGGGGTACAACGAAATTACGCATCAAGTAAAAGGAAGCAATACGATAGACTTGGGTGAGGTCAAGATGTCTCCTGATGCTATTGGTTTGGGTGAGGTCAGTGTTATTGCCTCTATTATAAAGAGTGACCGTCAGACCCCTATTCCTATTTCTAACGTGAAACTGGCCAAGATAGAGGAGAAAATAGGTAATCTGGAATTCCCCGAATTGCTGAAATCAGTTCCTTCGGTGTATGTAACCCGTGAAAGCGGTGGTTATGGTGATTCCCGTATCAATATGCGTGGTTTTGATTCGTCCAACCTGGGCGTGCTGATCAATGGTGTGCCCATCAACGGCATGGAAAACGGTAAGGTTTATTGGTCTAACTGGTCCGGTTTGTCTGATGTGAGCCAGTTTATCCAGGTACAGCGTGGTTTGGGTGCGTCAGCTTTAGGTATTTCTTCTGTGGGAGGAACCATGAATATGGTTACTAAAAGTACCGAAGCCCAGAAAGGCGGATCAGCTTATTTCGGTATCGGTAACGACGGTTTCCGCAAGTATTCGGTTTCTTTCTCTACCGGATTGATGGACAACGGATGGGCTATTACATTCATGGGGTCGCTGAATACGGGAGATGGTTACGTGAAAGGTACCAATTATGAAGGATGGACTTATTTTGGAAATATCTCGAAGGTAATCAACGATCATCATAAATTGTCATTGACAGCTTTCGGAGCTCCCCAGTGGCACAACCAGCGCTCTACCATGCACTATATCGAGGATTACAAGAACAGCCCCGACGGCGGACGTTTCAATAACGGATACGGTTATATCAACGGTGAAGCGGTAGGTAGCGGTTACGGCTATAATTATTATCATAAGCCCCAGGTTTCTTTGAATCATTACTGGACTATCGACGAGAAATCGACACTGACCACTTCTCTATACGGCTCAATGGCTACAGGCGGCGGACGCCGTGCCCGTGGCGCGATGAGCAATTGGCTGACTATTGATAACAACACCGGCCGCCCTAAAGACGGTGCGATGATGACTCCGGACGGTTTGTTCGACTACGAGCGTGCTATGGCTGCCAATGCGGCTTCTCAGAACGGGTCGCAGGTGATCTTTACCAATGCTGTCAATGACCATGACTGGTATGGCATGCTGAGTTCCTATAAGAATCATCTGACTGAGAACCTGACTCTTACGGGAGGTATTGACTTACGTTACTATAAAGGGTATCATACAGAGGAAATTGATGATTTGCTGGGTGGTGAGTTCTATCTGCAGACCTCGCCGCTGGCATTCCAAACCAAGAACCAGCTGCTGAAAGTGGGTGACAAGTTCAATTACTATAGCATTGGAGAGATATTCTGGGGCGGTGTTTTTGCACAGGCTGAATATAATACCGATAAGTGGTCGGGATTCCTGTCGGCATCATTGACCGAAGAGGCTTATAGATACGATGACCGTGGTGGTACGGATTCAAGATACTCTGCCACGGGTGCGGATAAACTGGACAGAGTGTCCAGCCTTCAGAATTTTCTGCCTTGGAGCGTGAAGGGTGGTTTTAACTATAAGTTCAATGACAACCACAATGTATTTGTCAATGCAGGATATTTTACCCGCGCGCCTTTCTTCAACTCTGTCTTTGCAAGCAATACGGCAGCTCCCGAAAAGGATGTACCCTACGAAAAGATTACTACGTTCGAATTGGGTTATGGATTTAGCACGGAACAGGTCAATATTGCATTGAATGGTTATTACACTCAATGGATGGATAAGTCCTTGCGCCGTAAGATCGGTCAGGAATATGCCAACCTTACAGGATTGGACGCAGTCCACATGGGTGTGGAACTGGAAGCGACTTACCGTCCTGTCAAGTCCTTTGAATTGAAAGGTATGTTCTCTTTAGGCGATTGGAAATGGAAAGATGATATTCATTTCACTATGTATGATGAAGCGAATAATCCTATCGGAACATACGACGCTTATCTGAAAGATGTCCATGTGGGTAACTCCGCACAGCTCACTTCCGCATTGAGCGCCTCTTGGGAACCGTTCAAAGGATTTAAAATCTCGGCCGACTATAACTTCTTCGGCAAGAACTATGCAGACTTCGATCCTCAGAACCGGGTGAATGAAGCAGACGCCGGTATTGACTCCTGGAAGTTGCCGGATTATGGTACGATTGATTTGGGTATGAACTATCGTTTCAATATCACCAAAGATATCCGTGCCATCGTATACAGTAATGTATATAATTTGACTAATACGGAATATATAGCCGATGCCAAGGACGGTACGAACCATGACTGGAAAACTGCATTGGTATATTACGGCTTCGGTACTACATGGTCTGCCGGTTTTAAAGTAATCTTTTAATCTCTAAAATAGTCAATAAATATGAAGTTAAAATATAATTTAATTGCATGGTCTCTGTTGGGATTCTTTGCTGCGGCATGTGATCCCATGGACGATATTTATAATGAAATCGATGCGGAAGGTACAACGAACACCCAGACGATGGCGGAATATGTACTGACTGATGCCGATTACGAAACGATCAGCTCTGCGGCGGCGAAGGCTGCCACTTCGGATGCTGAAAAAGCATTGGCGAATGCCGTCAAGACGGATAAGGCTTTGAACGAGTTTGCATCGGCCGAGAAGTATGTTCCTTCCATCATCGCGAAGATGCTGCCTTCATGGGGGAAAGGCTCTTCGGTAGGAGTGACCTATAACTATCAGAATACTCCTTCCGATTACGTACTGGAGTATAGGACAGTGACTAATACTTCTTTGGGTGATAAGGATTATGAGGCCCTGTGGGGCGAAGGCTCTCCCGTGAAGTTCCTGGCTCCGGCACATGCTCCGGCTACCGTATTGCCCGAGTGGCTGGCCGGTCAGTATAAGGATGCGGCAAAAGGTGATCTTGTGCTGGTAGATTACAAATATGACGATGTTGATCCTGAATTTACAGGGGAGGACTTGTACTCTCAGGACTTTGAGTCGGTTACGGCCAATGAGGATATCGTGTTGGAAGGCTGGGAGCAGGTGACTCTGAAAGGCGATAGAAAATGGCAGGGAAAAAACTATAGTAGTAATGGTTACGCACAATTCTCGGCCAATGGCTTTGAGGGTGAGGTGGATACTTGGCTTGTTTCTCCGGCAGTAGCAGTGACGAGCAAAGATGCCGGACTGTCTTTCGACATAAAGTTCGGATACTATAATGCGGATTGTCTGGATGTATTGGTTTCCGATACATATGCGGGAAATGGTTCGATTGATATGGCACAGTGGACTAGCGTGAAAGACCAGTTCACTTTCCCTGAAGGACCTGCCAACGGTTACAATGATAATTTTGTGAATGTAGGGAAAGCCGGTCTGGAGGCATACAATGGCAAAAGCGTTTATGTTGCGTTCCGCTATGTAGGCGAGGGGCCCAAGGCGAAAACCACGACTGTTCAGCTCGATAATGTAAGTATTTCATCGGCTGTATTGGCTCCGACGAATGAAAAGCCTTATAATGCATTGTATCAGTTTGACGGAACGGATTGGAAGGTTAAAGAAGATAGCAGATTGGTTGTAGTGACTCCTGCCGATTATGACGCTATGGGAAGCCCGGGCAGTCATGATAACTTCAGCACTTCGGATGCTCCGGAGAATTATCTGCCCCAGTTCCTGGCTCAGAAATTTCCATATGCCCAGGAAGGGGATTCAAAAGCCGTCATGTACAAATATTATAATAAGGTAACGACGATGGAGGTGGACGAGTATTTGTTCAAGGAGGGTACATGGGTTCTGAATAACAATATTGAACTGAAAGAAAAAGTGAATTTTGTACATAATGGAACCGAGTGGTTGTTTGATCCGACGGTAACGAAATCATTGGCTTCCGAAGATTATTTGATTTTGGAAAATTGGGTGAAAGCGAATAAGGATGCCGGGTATATGGATGCCAAATATGGAAACTCGGAATACTGGTTCGGTGGCAGCTCTTATTATGTAAACTTCAATATCCAGTTGGCTAAACGCCGTTCGAATGACCCCGACGGGGTGGTTCCGGCAGATGATAAAGAGGCTGAGGCTTATTTGTTGTCTATGGTTCAGGAGGGTATTGAACTGATCTTGGCAACAGAGTATCCTACAGCCGGCGCGCAAGTAAGTGGGGTTGATTGTTTCTATGTCATTTCTGCAAAAGTGTATAATGGGCTTGAAACATTTACTTATACTTATACTTTCAAAGGTTTAGGAAATGCTAAATTTGAACTGCAAGGTGAACCTGAAGTAACAAAATAAGGTTTTAAACTTGAAGATAAATAAAGTGGGTGTCAAAAACTCAGTTTTTGAAAATATGAACTTATAATCTGAAATTTGAGCATCCTAAAAGACTAAAGAAAGGGTCGTATCATTACTCCATACAGAGCTTGATACGATCCTTTTACGTGTTATAATTACTATCTGTAACTTTTCGGGGCTGTCCTTTTTGTTTTGACATCTCCCTTCTCCTATCCCCAAGTTATTCAGGAACAGCAACATTCAACTACTTCATTCCCCCTCATTAAACCCCAGGCCCTGCTGTTCGGGCTTCAGCTTCTCTGTCAGGAAATTGGTATGCTCCCACTTCGGTTCGGGCGGATTATGATCCAAGGTCCTCTCCTCGGTAGGCGTGTAACGTCCGTTGTAAGTGCTGAAGGCGAAAAAAGCATCTCCCGGTCCGCCCAGATGGTCGAAACGTACCTTGGCCACACGCACCAGCACCTGCCCCAGTTCATCGTTACGGTCTACCACCATTCCATAATCCGTCTTGTTGAAAAAGGCCGCCGAGCCGTTGATATCATACAGCGTGGGCACAGGCCAGCGTTTGCTTCCCGGTTCGCGGCGCAACTTGGTGGGGTGCGCCACCAGAATGAGCAACACCTTGTGCTTCACGGCAAAATTGGAGAACTCGTCGAAGATGCGGCTGATGTACTGCGTTTCCGTTTCCCAGTCGGGAATCTGATGCTCGAAGCGGTTGAAGGGGTCCACCACCAGCACCTTCACTCCTTTCCGGCTCACCAGTTGGGCGGCAATGCGAAGCACGCTCTCTACCGAGAAGTCCTCTTTCGGCATAATGGAGAAGACACTCTGTGCCAGGTAACGGATGGCCTGTCCGGCTTCCGGCAACGGCATCCCCTTGTGTTCGAAACGCTTGCCCACCACGCGGCGTATCAGCTTGCGGTAGTGATAGGCCAGCGGGGTATTCTCCGGGCTGAAATAGCCCACCTTCCAATCGTGGCGCAGGAGCAGGCGCATGGCAATTTCGTCCACAAACTCGCTTTTTCCGCTGCCGGGAACGCCTGTAACCGTGAGCACAAAACCACGCTCGAACTTGATCAGCCGGTCCAGATTCTCCAGTCCCGTATCGGCTCCTTCCGGCATTCCGTTGTAATAAATATCCATCAGCGTATCCCATTCGTCCATGGGGCAGAAGACTCCTTCCAACGGGATTTCCGCCGCCTGCTCCACCTGCTGGCGGAGCCTCGGAAGATCGTACTTCAACAGATACTCGTTGGCATCCTTGCAGCCTTCTCCCTAGGCCACCACCTTGCAGCGGTCCATGCCCAGGCGGCGCACCAGTTCGTCGCGCAACTCCACTCCGCGCTTGTCGGTATCCATGGCCAGGATGATTTCCGTCTTGTCATCGAAGTGCGACTCCACGAAGCGGTCCAGCCACTGAAGGTTCGCGCCTCCGGCTCCGTTGGGTACGGACACCACCTCTTCCAGTCCTGCGGCTATCAGGCTGAGGGCATCTATCTCGCCTTCGGTGATGTAACACTTTTCCTTTCCTTTTATGGCGTCTATGTTCCAAGGAATCAGCTCGGCTCCTTTCACCATCTTGAAATGCTTTGCGGCATCCCGGAATTTCATGTTTTTCATTACTCCGTCCTCCAGGTAAGGGAAGCAGATGCAGGCTTCCTCCTTGCCGGTCTGCGGCAGGAATTCCAAGCGTTCCTCTATCTTCATCCTTGTCAGGACGTCCATCGGAATACCTCGTCTGTCGACCATGTATTCCATCATTTCTCCATTCATAATTTGTTTGTTTTTATTAATTACCGGGCATACGTAATGTACAGGCGGTTGCAGGGGGATGTGCGGCTTGCGTTGCGACGTGTTATGGTGCTGCAATGCTGCATCGTGGTGCTGCGACGTGTTACGGTGCTGCGGTGCTGTATCGTGGTGCTGCGACGTGTTGCGGTGCTGCGATGCTGTATCGTGGTGCTGCGACGTATTACGTTGCTGCGGTGCTGCATCGTGGTGCTGCGCCGTGTTATGGTGCTGCGATACTGTATCGTGGTGCTGCACCGTGTTACGTTGCTGCGATGCTGCATCGTGGTGCTGCGACGTGTTGCGTTGCTGCGATGCTGCATCGTGGTGCTGCGACGTGTTATGGTGCTGCGATACTGTATCGTGGTGCTGCGCCGTGTTACGTTGCTGCGATGCATCCTTCTGCTGTTTCTGCCGTTCCCGGTCTTGTTGTTTCTGTTCTCTTTTCCACATCTCGTCCTCGTTCCACGCTATGGCGAAATCACAATGAAAGCATTTCGCCCATCCCCCTTCACGGGTGATATGCACACTGAACGAAGGATCTTTGGGATTGCTTCGCGTTGCGGAACATTCGGGACAAGGCATACGGAAATGGTCCTTTCTGCGCGGCAGGCTTTTCAGCCACCGCACATAATCTGCATGTTCTTCGCGCGTCATATCCAGCTCTGTTTCAGGTTATCCCAGGTGGTACGTCCGTTGGGGCGCGGTGGTGCATCGGCAGGAAGAGGAACTCCGCAATACGAACGTTCGCCGGTCAGCGGATTGTACGTTTCGTAGGGCGAGAGCGATGTCGATTCATTCTGCATCCGGCTTCTTTCTTTCAGCTTTTCTTCCAGAAAAAGACGGGTGGGCCTTTCTCGGCGGATGTAGTTGGCGAAATAAGCTTCGGCTTCGGACACGGAAGTGATTCCTCCTGTGTTTCCTTGTGCCACGACATGTTTCTTGAACAGATCACGAATAAAAGAAAGATTGTTCAAAAAGAGTTCTTTCAAACCTGACATCATCCCCACAGCCTCCAGCCAACTCTGAGTAATGAAAGCTTCATTGATGCATTGTTCCCATCGGGGTATCGTTTCGGACAATTCGGAAAATCGGGGAAGTTTATCAACAGCAGCAACAGCAATTATTTCTTTTTCTTTGTTATTGTTGTTTTTCTTCTCTCCTCTATTCTTTTCTTCTCTTATAAAGCTTTGCTTAAAGCTTGCTTGCAAGTTCTTTCCATAACACTCATTATCAACACTTTGAATCACATTTTTGACTGAATTTTCATTTGTATTTTTTGCAGTCGTATTTTTCATACTTTCCGCACTACTTTTCACGTTGCTTTCCGTGCTGTTTTCCTTGTAGATTTCCTTATTATAATCCGAATGGATTGGCTTGCTGCTCTCCATGCAGACAGTCTTGTTACTATCTACATTGCTGCTTTCCATATAAATTCTCTCCTTGCTATCCATACTGGGTGCACCACTGCTTTTCGTATAGACTTCCTCATTATTATCCATGCAGGACGCATCATCGCTTTTCATGTAGATTTCCTCGTTATTATCCATGCAAGGTGCACCACCATTTTTCATGTAGATTTCCTCGTTGCGATCCATGCAGGACGCATCACCGCTTTTCATGTAGATTCCCTCGTTGCAATCCATGCAAGGTGCACCACCACTTTTCAGGTAGGCTTTCCCGTTATTATCCATGCAGGACGTATCACCGTTTTTCATGTAGACTTCCCCGTTACAATCCACGCAAGGTGTATCATCGCTTTTCAGGTAGGCTTCCTTGTTACGATCCATGCAAGGTACACCACCATTTTTCAGGTAGGCTTCCCCGTTATTATCCATGCAAGATGTATCATCGCTTTTCAGGTAGATTTCCTCGTTACGATCCATGCAGGACGTATCACCGTTTTTCCCTTCGTTGATTCTGCCCCTTCCTATTGTAGACGCAGTTGCTTTTGCAGATGCTTTCACCGTACTTTTCTTACTGCTTCTCCCTCCCTTACTGCCGGCAGCGGCACGTTGCTCGGAAAGTTTGCTCTGATATCCCATCACCTCGTCCAGATACAGACATCGGAAATACCCGTCCTCTGTAATGAGAAACAAATCGAAGTCCTTAATAAGATGTTGCAGATTTTCCACGGTAGCTCCCCACTGATCGGCCAGCAAATCCAGTTCGTTAAAATCATGTTTGTATTCCTGCTGTTTTCGCAGAAACAATATCGTTTCAAGATACAACCCCAGCCCCATGCATTTCATGTCGGCATTCAGCTTCATCATTTTGTAATCCGACATCAAGCTGCAATTCAGCCGGATAAACTGCTCTGTATAATCCATTTCTTTTGTGTGTTAGTATAAATATAACGCAAAGGAACGCAAAATATAAATAGGGCGTTGCTCACAAAAACAGGCAATTGTTAATAAATATTTCCTATCTTTGCCGAGACATTTTGTAAGTAGCTATGTTTATGCTGTTTACAAATCATTATTTAATAATTTAATTTTTAGTAACATGAAAAAAATTTGAGATCATCAGCACTTGCATCAGTAATGCCGTGCGAAGAAGCGATTTAAACCCCAGCAACTTGAACGACAAAGGTGCAATAGGCCGATCCACCGCCACCAAAATTCGAGACGGAAAGATTGTGACTCCAAATTCTTACTTCAAACTGATGAAATGGCTGGAAAAGGAGAAACCGGAGGTTTACAAAGAAGCCATGGAGCACATCCTGAAAGAACTGGGCAAGCTCAAAATGGAAGAGTAACCTCCCGGCTTCCCGGAAACGGGTATTTTCCCCGGTAAACGTGGGGAAACGGGAAACCGCCATAGAGCGCCTCTGTATGGAGACTGCCTCTATGGCGGTTTTTTACACCCAGGATGCATGGAGTTATAGTTATTTTATTTCCAACTATAAATCCTCCTTTTTACTCAAAAATTATTTTTCTTGTGACAGATAAATACAGAATTGCTGAATATTTACAACATTCACTTTGGGAAAATCTATATCTTTCAGCACATCATAATGATGGTCGTTAGTAACAATGTAGTGCGCATTGACCGAAATGGCACAATCCACAAACTTATTGTCATCAGGATCGACTGTAATCAGATTAAAGTGATAGAATGGAGTTATCAATTCAACAAACGGACTGTTCAATATGGTTTTCACCACATATTCCGCCGTTTCATTGTCGGTAAGTCTTTGCAGAATTTCTATATATTCCTCCAATATTTCATTGGATACACAGAGCTTGTTCTTTCCGTCCACAAAGGATTGCCACAAGACATGGTAACGACTCCTTTGAGGAATGCTTTGAATAAGACAATTCGTACCAAGAACCAGCTAGCCATTGACGTTATTTTAATGAATGGATATCCATTTCAGCTATTTCATCCAGCTTTTTCTGGTCAAGAATTCCCTTATCCCAAAGTTCATCCAACTTTGTATTCATCCGTTTGGAATAATATTGAAAGAGCACCTCTTTCAATTCTTCCAGACCTTCCTGAGATTTATCGTAAGAAAACATTTCCAACAAATGCCTCTGTATGGGGTTGAATACTGTAGTTTCCATAATTATATCGGTTATAAATTCTATGCGAATATAGAATTTATAATGATAATATCCAAAATGTTTCTCATTAATTAACGCCTATGAAATATGACTCGATAAATCTTGCAACAATATCTCCCTTACATCCGATGTTCAAAATGTTGTAGAGTAAAATCTATTCCGGAGATCCTAATCGGATAATCTTTTTTATCATTTCAGATGGATTTTGAAGTAAATGCCACCGGAGAAGTATTTCCTGTTGTTCAGTTCGGCAATCAAGTTGATGTGGTCTTTCCAAAGCTGGTAGTGCGCCCCGATGTTCACTGTGCGGGCGTCATATTCGGCCATCAGGTTAAGATTATTTACAACTTTAATCAAAGGCTGGTCACCGAGTAACTGAAAACGGAAGTTTGTGCCGAATGAAGGACGTTTATAATGCTCTATACCTTTGGCATTACCATATACAAATGCGGCATGAATACCCCATTCACCTATATTCTGAACATCCAAATGTTTGGTTACAGCCAGATAATAACGTGTTGCGTAATTATTGGAACCGCTTGTATTACCGGACACCAGTTCACCACCGCCATGATCGGCATGAGAAGTGGGATCGTCCAGACCAAGGACTATTTGCGGTGTCCACTCCTTCCACCACCCTTCTTTCCAAAGGCGCAGACGCGCACTGAAAGCCCGGTCCTGATTCGTGAATTTTCCCCAAGACTGTTCCGGGAAATAAGTAGAGCCATGATCCGCATGTACCAATGTACAGATATACGACACCTCCAGCCAAGGGAAAATAGTAATATTAATGTAATAATTGAAGGTATACCCCACTTCACTGCTACGAAAATGGGTGGATAACGGATGAGTATTCAAATAGTTTCCACCAAACAGAAAAGTTTTATCACGCTGCATATCAGCCGTGGGAGCATGAAGCAGTCCGGTAGTTCCCAGCAATGCCTGGGCATCAGCCCATAAGGAAACACTACACCAAAAAACGAGCAATAAGATTCTTTTCATCAAGCTACTCCTTACATATATTCCACATGAACAACAGATTGCCGATAATGTAACGTTTCCACATCCGGCGGGGTTCTTTCAATAACCGGTAACACCATTCCAGAGAATGTCTCTGCCACCAGGCGGGAGCACGCTTTACCGTCCCGGCATAGAAATCAAAAACAGCACCTATCGTTCCGCAATGGCAATGGATTTTCAATTCATGCCAATGCGTGTACGCCCATTTCTCCTGCTTGGGGGCAGTCATCCCTATCCAGAGCAAATCAGGATTTGCCTTGTTGATAGCTTCGACTATCGCCCGATTGTCCTCTTCCGAAAACTCCGGCTTATAGGGTGGCGAATAGGTTTCCACTTCGATGTTGGGATAATCCACTTTCACACGCTGTTTTATCAATGCCAATACTTTTTCACTGCTGCCCATGAAAAAACATTTTCCTCCGATAGTATTCAGCTTGTTCATCTCGAACTCGAACAGATTCCAGCCGGCAATACGCTCTGTAGGTTTGGATCTTGCATTCAGCCAACGACACGCCTTGACAATACTTGCTCCGTCGGGGATTAACACATCTCCCTGCTGCAAAGCTTCGGCAAAGAGCTTGTCTTTCTGGGCGGTGTTGTAGGAATGGGCATTGATGGTGTTGATCAGGAGTTTGCCGGAAGGCAAAGTGGTCAGCCCTCGATGGCTTTCCAACAAGGGTAAGTTTTTTAACTTCAATAACATGGATATTGTTTCGATAATTAAATTTTGATACGGCTATACTCCTACCTTATCTATTTTTTCTTTCACTATAAGGTGATACACGTTGTATATACTTATGCTCCATAAATTTCTGTTCCAACCTCATAGCTATTTTATTTCCTCTCACATAAAGCCATAATCCATTCAGAAACACCTTTACCTTATTCTGTGGATACATTTCAAAACCATCAATTTTAATCCCCAAATAGTTAATATATACAAATGTGAGCAATTCTGCATATTGTTTGATAAAAGTTTCGACTACCACTTTGGTCAAATACTTACTATAAACAAATACCAGTTTTCCGTTCTCGACTTTCACGTTCACACCATTATAATGAAAAAACACAATAGGCCACCGCCTACCCTGATGTATTAAAAATCCTTCATTAAAATGATAATCATACTGCTCAATATTCCAATTAGCAATGCCCACACCTCTATTTTCAATAGCATACACATTACTAAACATATTTTTCATATAATCGAGGTATTTTTGATCACCATATTTACCATCTTCCAGTTTTGAATAACACCATTTCAGACATTCATTCTTCCACCAATTTAAACATTTTTCACCATCTTCATCCCGCTTAAAATAAACATATTGTACACAGTAAACACCAAATATAGTGTTATTAATAAAATGGGGCGTAAGACCAACAGAAGCATTTGCCTTTTTTAATTCATTATCCACACATTTGGGAGAACAGAAAAACATCAAATCAGAATCCAAATAAGTTATTTCAGGTAGCATACGTGTTCTAAAAAAATGCTCTGTTACCACAGAACCACAAGTCCAACAATATTCAGCCCTAGAACGATTCTGTTTAGCCTCAAGTAATGACCCTGTTTCAATATCTTCAATGCATTCTACATGCATATGCGCAAAATCCATGTTTTTCAACATTTTCTCACACTTCCTGTCCATCGCCATTACATACAACAGAAAATCATCCGTATGCCTCTCAAGTGAAAGATATAATGCTATTCCTTTACTAATATAATTAGAATCAAAGAGCGTACAATAATACAACATGGTATTATCTTTTATTATCTAAATGAGTTCAACACATCAACCACAATCTTAGCCTCTGCCTCCGTCACGACCTGACTCATCGGAATGGAAAGTTCCTGTTGATGAATCATTTCTGTAATAGGATAAGTCCGATTATTCCATGCTTTATAACATTCCTGCTTATGTGGAGGTATCGGATAATGAATGAGAGTTTGTACTCCATTTTCCTTTAAATATTCTTGCAATTCATCACGACGCTGACAAAAAATAGGGAATTGATGATAAACATTACATTCATCCTTAATCCGTTTCGGCAAAATTATGAAGCGATTATTGATGTGGGTATAATAGTAATCAGCCAATTTCTGGCGCTGTGCATTATCTTCATCCAAATATTTTAGTTTTACATCAAGTACTGCTGCGTCTGTTTCAGCCATACGGCTATTCATTCCTACATATTTAAATACATATTTTTTATGACTTCCATAATTTGCTAATGCACGAATAATTTCAGCCAATTTTGGATCACTTGTAGTTACAGCACCTGCATCACCTAACGCACCCAAATTTTTTCCCGGATAAAAACTATGTGCCGCTGCATCACCTAACGCACCGGTTTTAACACCATCCCAAGCACAACCATGGCTTTGTGCACAATCCTCCATTAACTTCAAATTATATTTCTCGCAAATTCCACGTAACTTATCATTATAGGCAATACGACCGTATAGATGAACTATCATTACCCCTTTGGTTTTAGAAGTAATGTGTTCCTCAATGGCATCTATGTTTATCTCCAAATGATCCCACGTTGGCTCCACAAGCACAGGTACAAGATTATTGTCTGTAATGGCAAGAATTGTAGCAATGTACGTATTGGCAGGCACAATGATTTCATCTCCATCTTGCATCAATCCCATCTCCTTATAACCACGCAATATAAGTTTTAATGCATCCAAACCATTTGCTACAGTTACACAAAACTCTGTACCGATATATTTTGCATAGTCCATCTCAAACCGTTTATTTTCATTTCCCTGTAAAAACCAACCAGATTCAACAACCCTGTCTATAGCAGCTTTAATCTCATCACCATGTCGCATAGTGATTGCTTGTAAATCTAAAAATTTCACCATATCTCACTTATTATTCAATCGATATACAATCATTATATCAAATCAATTATTCTTTTGCTCCTCAACATATTTCAGAAATTCATCATAGTCACGAATATAATCCTCTTCCGAATATCCATGACTAGCTAATACCAAGCAGATACTACCCGATGAAAAACCTTGTTCTGACGCCCATATTCCCGGCGGCACATGCAACCCCCAGAATGGACGATTAAGTAATATAGTACGTTTGTTTACACCGTCATCCAATACAACTTCAAAAGAGCCGGATGCTGCTATTATAAACTGATGACATTCCTTATGCGCATGAGCACCACGATCTTCACCACCTGGAATATCATAACTGTAAAATACTCTGTTTATTGGAAATGGCACATGCACATTCTCGTATATAAAAGTCAAATTACCTTCCGGATCATGTGATTTGTTAAGTTCATATAGCGAACAATCAAAGACACTTCTCATTTTAGTACCCATTTTTTAAATTCCTGATAATCCATTATGTAGTCATTAACATTGTAATCAGTTGATGACAAGACAAGAGCCAACGAATTTGTTGAAAAATTTGTCATTCTGCGCCATATTCCTTTAGTCACATATAATCCTTTATAAGATCTGTTTAAAGGAAAAACACATTTATTCTTACCATCATCCAGCACCACATCAAACGATCCCGACAGGGCTACTATAAATTCCTGGTTCTCTTTATATGCATGTTCTCCACGATCCATTCCGCCGGGCACATCATATATCCAATAGACCCGCTTTATTTCAAACGGAATCTGTTTTAATTGCTCAATAATTGACAGATTACCCCGTGGGTCTACAATCTTTGGCAATTCAATAATTTTACAGTCAGTTATATCCATTGCTACTATTTAATTAAATACATTATTCTACTGTAAATTCTAATAAACACCGAATTATACCACATAGCACGTTTAAATAGACAAGAATTTATACTCAATTGTGTAGGCCATACAAAATTCTTCTTACCCGTAGATTCTAATTCAAATTTAAAACGGCTCCATGATTTACAGTTAGTACCTTGCCCATCAAAACCTCTATTATTAATAAGACTATAACAAGGGTTAACACACTTCTTATTCTGTAGGAACTGAGCAAAGACAAAACGTATCGCCCAAGAATTATTTTTACCTTTATGCCAATCATTCAGCATCTTCCAAGCATCTGATCCCGCCCAACAGCAGAAAGCTCTTGCTTTAGATTTATATATATCAAATGGTTCTAACTTCCAATCAATAGTATCCCATCTATCTTTCCATGTGGCCCATCCCCATGAACTACTTCTATTATAAATATACGCATCAGCCTTATAATCTTTGGGAATTTTTATCTTATTATTATACCCACATATAGAAAAAACACCATTTACTTTCTCATAATATTTTAATCCTTGATTCATAAAAGCCAAAAAATTAGGTTGAACACAAAGATCATCTTCAAGGACAATAACTTTTCCATATCGGTTTATTACTTCCGAAACACCATCTATAATACTTGCTCCTAACCCTTTATTCACTTCTGAAAATGTATAATGTAATGTCTTAAAACCTGTAATTGATATCACATACTCCCGTACCAATTCCACTTCTTTCAACTCTCCATCTTTATGTAGTCTTGCTCCATCCACAAAGATATATAAATCACTTTCCCTAGCTTCTGTGTTCTGCAACAACGAACAAACCACATTCCTTAATGCTTTCGGACGATTAAAAGCAAAAATTATTATTGGTGCATATTGCATATTTTTATAATGATTAATCATAAGTTAGGTTTCACTTCAATTCTTGAATCAAGAAGCGTTGCTTACCCCGATTGGTTTTCTCTATGAAATCGACGTAATGAATTATCAACTCAAAACCATTACAAACAAAAAGATTTACTATCTCTTTCTCAACATTATCACTATATTCTCTAGCCTTTACTATATACATTTCCACTTTACCAACTTCATACTGATGGAGTTGCCAAGTTTGTATATAATTGAAAGCCCGAATATGTCCCCCAAAGATAAAACCAACAAGATAAATCTTTTTTCCCCCTTTGTTATAAATACAATCAACCTCACGTCCCAATAGCTTTGTAAGAATAGTTTCACCCAATTCTGTTTCTCCACCATAGATTGCAAGATCCCCTGTCTTATATCGGATAAATGGTAAACCATATTCAACAAATCCTGTCACCACAACTTCTCCTTGTTCACCTATATTAACATGCTGTCCCTTCTGATCAACAACTTCTGTATAACCATATATAGGAGAGCAATAATAAACTTCATCTGCAGGATTTTGTATAGCAAAAATAGAACTTTCCGTATGTCCATACTGTCCATAAACAGGGCATTTGAAGTAAGAACTTATGAAGTTTTTCTCATCCTGTGTGAAGCTCTCACTTGTCAAATAAACTCCTTTCAATTTCAAATCCATTACAATCCCTGTATTCATAGCTAATTTACACATTTCCATGATGCCAGACGGATATCCACGAATAAATGCAGGTTTCGTTCTTTTCAATTCTTCCCAATAATACTTCACACTATTATTATCAAGATAAAGTGTAGAAAAATTCTTCTTTCCAAAAGGAAAATTAGCGTTCCCCATTTGCCAATAAATATTCCGAGATCTATCTTCATCTTTGATTCTGCAACCATCAAACGAAACTATAATATCTCCCCACTGATAGCCCATCTTCATATAAAGCATCATTTGACAAACCCCTTCAACAGGCAAGCCTTTATAGAGAGCGGGAAAATGCAAAGGTTCACCCGTAGATCCACCTGTATTAAGCCATACTTTCCAATTATCAGTTATTTCATCACTATAAACATTTTTCTCCTGATGACGAATAATATTCTTATCCAACAAAGGAAGGCTCTTAATTATTTCCATTGAATTATCCATCCTTACTTCACCTACTATATATTTCCTATAATAGGTACAATGCCGTTGAGCATAACTGAGCATAGCTGTTAACTTAGCTAGTTGCCACTGTTTCCAAGTTTCAGGATGATTCAAAAAATTCTTAGCATAGTATTGCATATATTTCATATACAACCATTGTATAGATGAATTAGTCTTTAAATACTTCTGTAAATAAGTTCTATTCATAGCCTATATTATTACTTTGAGATTTTTCGTAAAAATCTATATATATCAACGGCATGACCTTGCCTAAGAATAACCATAAAAGAAAATATTTTAGCTTTCCAATTACCATATTCCATAAGAAGAGACATATATCCTTTTTCGGCTGAAAAAAAATTATTGACCTCTTCTTGTTCCTTTTTATTTCCATTATGGACGGATTCAAGGAGAAAATAGATCATAGGAATAATACTTTGAGAGAAAGCCCAAGCATGTTCTTTCCTAACGTGACTTTTTAAATAAACAAATAGTGAATTACATACAATTTCTAGACTTTTAAATCTCTTAGGATTATACGAATGTGTAATAGATTCTGATCTAATGGAATAGTTGTAAAGAGGAATATGAATACATTTCATTTTAGAAGCAATATATACAACTTTGGGCATTATTTCATTATCTTCATGTAGAATCCCTTCATAAAACATAAAATTATTCTTTTTCCAAAAGGAACGTAATATAATATAATAGGGAGCACAGCATAATGGCATTTTAAATGCCATAAATTGAACTCCATTTAGCTCTCCATCAAAATCATTACGAACAATAAGCTGTTTCTTATTTTCAATAATATGATAAACTTTAGATTGATAAACAAGTTCAGTATGTCCGTCAAGAATAGGAATCAATTCATCTATACCCCCTTTAGCTATCCAATCGTCAGAATCTACAAACCAAATATACTCTCCTTTTGAATGTCTAACCCCTGTGTTACGCGCAGCAGATAAACCTTGATTTTCTTGTTCTATAATGGCTATCTTGGAATCATTAAATGTTTTTTTTATAAGATCTATACTCTTATCTTTAGTGCCATCGTTAACGATAATAATTTCATAATCATTTGTTTGTTGATCAAGTAACGAAGAAATGCATTTAACTATATATTTTTCGACATTATAAACAGGAACAATTATTGATAATTTCATAATCCTACTTCTTTATTTTACGTTTAGCAACCTCCAATTGAATTTTATATATCGCAGCTCTTATAAAATCTTTCGACTCAAATCCTAATATGTTACTTACTCTTTTTTCGATCTTAGAATACCATGGAAGCCATGTCCCTTTAAAATGATGAATGCTTACTGTATTCGAAGTCAAAACAATTTTTTCATCTCTGAAAGTTGTCTTAGGACTAAAATAATCACTTGATAATACAGCCAATGCATTACCGGTTTCCTTTTGTAGTGCTTCCTCTATACTATATACAGGTTCCAGACGATAAGAATCTTTTAAACAAATTTGTTGAATTATAAATGGTAATGTTATCGTATCAAGCATTCCATCCGCTTTAATAAATGACCTGTTTTCATAATATTTTAAACATTCTTTTACCCACGCAGCTCCTTTTTCCACTCCAAAAGTAGCCATTTCAAGACCTTGTTTGGAATTTTCAAAGCATATCATTGTTTTTAGTTTAAGAAAAGGATCAAAAGATTTCAAAACCTCGACATCCATATCCATGTATATACCACCATAATTATATAACGCATATAGTCGTATATAATCTGCTGCAAAGGCATATTTCTTTTTACTAAATGCTTCTTTAACCCATTGAGATGAATGGATATCAAAACGATTAAAATCCCAAAGCATGAACTCATAATCTGGCAATTTCTCATACCATCCATCAATGAACATTTGCATATCTTTAGGAATAGGATCCTTACTTAGCCAACAATAATGTATTATTTTAGGTATCATATTAATACTTTTTTAAGCAATTTGATTCTATCTTTTAAAGGAAATTTCACGTTAAAAAATAAATGAGGAAAGCGAGTTAAAGCAAATGCAATCCGAAATAAAATATACTTCCATAAAGAGGTCCATTTCTTTAAAAATAAAAAACAACTAACATAAGGAATACAGATTCTATCTAACGTTACAACCTTATTTTTTGTACTACCCGCTTCTAAATGAACGATCTGTGGACCATTAATTATTGCATTTTTTATACCATAAGATAAATATCTTCTTTGCATGTCTGTTTCTTCATAATATAGGAAATAAGCAGGATCAAACAGCCCATATTTTTCAATAATGCTACGGCGAATAAATATATCTGCCCCCGTTACATATTCAACCTCCATCCAATCAATCGGTTTACCTTTATAATTGAAATAACGATAAAAATGAGAATCTAATTTAAATATTTCACACAAAGATAAATGATAAAAAGAACTGCAGACAGTTGGAAATTTTCCATACGATAGAGATTCATCCCCTTTTCCATCAACTAACATTGTACCTATGCAACCAATCTCAAGTGGCAATATCCGCATCTTATCATAAAATAATTTTATCGCATTATTCAATAATAGCGTATCTGAATTCAATAAAAATATAAAATCTCCTGTTGAATATTGATATCCAATATTATTAGCTTGTCCAAAGCCTACATTTTTCTCATTGTATACATACTTTATGCGAGCGTCGTTTGAAAACAAAGCATAACTCCCATCCGTAGAATGATTATCTACAAGTATAATTTCATAAGAAAAACCATGAGAGTGTTCAACTATACTATTGATACAACTCTGAGTTACTTGTTTTGTATTATAATTTACTATAATAATAGAAACATCCATATTCTTATTGATATTTCAATTTTGAATTATTTATGTGCAAATCACAAATATATAATACCATTGACCAAATCATAAATTCAACACGAGTTCGGTATGGAAATATCATCACACTAATTAAAAAAGTTGATATAATATACATTTTTATATAAAGAGGTACACAATTTCTATATTTATATACTTTCCATAGTATTATAGGATAAACAGCGATATAAAAAAAACCGTATATAAAACATTCTCCTATAAATCCGACATCTGATATCCAAAACCCTTCTTTTAATCCCCAGTTTACTGCTTCTTTCGGACTTCCATTTCCCAAGAAAAAACTAATAGGATTTGCTAATATCTTATCAATAAAAAAGAATGCACTATGTATTCTTACATTGTCATTATCAGTTTCATCTCTACTACTTTCAATCAACTCCTCAAAAAATAAATCTCCCCAATTATAAAAGATAACACACAAAACAGCCAATAGACACATTGTCCAAATTTTCAATCTTCGATTTTTTACCAAAAAAGCTGAAAGAAAAATAGAAAACAATACTGCAATGATAATCTGTCTTGTTAGAAATAGATAAATGCTAGTTAAAGACAAAACAAATAATATTATAGCCCAAAGTCTTATTTTTTTTAACAATTGTTCCCAACAAAAAAAAACTAGTAACATTGCAAAACACGCTGTTTCTATTCTAAATCTAAACAGTCCATTACGAATTTCAATTAAATTATTTGTTGTTTCTGCTTGTATATTAATTCCAAAAGGTGCTATAGGAAATGTAAATTGTTGCACTAGTTGAATGAACAATATCATTAAAACTAAAATTGTCAATATTGCAATAATTATCTTTTCTTTTATTCCATAAAAATGCAATAAAAAATAGTATAATATAAAAGCATGAGAACATGTATTTATAACATTTTGCATCGGAGATTGATGATATAAAAATGTATTGCCAATTACAGACAAAAAAGCCAATTTAAATATCCAATTAACCTCTCGTTCAAAATTTGCATTAACATTTTTTCTCTTATTATGAAAACATAAAAATATGAAGACAAAATCAAAACATCTTAATATTTGTCCACCTAATGTCGGATCCCAATAAACATACGAAAAGCAGGACGTAGTTAACACTAACAAAAGAAAAGTTGTAACATAAAATAAAGAATTAAATCTTATATACAGCATATTTCCCATTACTTATTATTTACAATTAACAGTAATATCATAAAAACGAAAAATATTATTTATCAATAGGTCCATCATATATTATTTTCTCAATTCTGCTTAACTAGAAATTGTATCAGACAAAAGATGATTTATATTCAATTATTAGATAAAAAATTGCAAATATTCTAAAGTACTAATTACTATATACAAAGTCCTATTGCCCCAACAAAAAATCACGGTCCATTTTAACATTAATTGATTTATATCTCAAAATTATCATATCCTTCAACTTTTAAAATAGACTTAATTTGCCTAACACGATTATCCCATGAAGCATATTTTAATGCTATATCATAATTTTTATTTACAAAACCTTGATAATCAACTATATGATTCAAAATATGACTCAATTGCTTTTCGGGGGCATTCCAATCCACATCAATAACAGGATTGTATCCAATTAAGTCTATCAATTCTTTAGGCGCACGTCCAACTATCAGACAACGAGAAAGCATAGCCTCCCAATAGCGTTGAGTAAGAGTTTCCAAATTACCAGCATTTTGTGGATGTGTATCACATTGAGGAAAGCAAACAATAATTTTTACCTCAGATAGATGCCGTAATAATGACTCTGCTGTGGGATATGCCAATTTAAGCAAAGTACCATTTTGCGCATATTCATTACGAACCAAACTTTTCACTCCTCCCATTTGTAGAGCATTTTCAAGAATTTGATTATACTCTTGTTTTTGTCTCCCCAACTCATAAACATCAATAGTCCGCATAAACAAATCATCGCCTGGACAATAATCTCTTATATTAATACCTTCAGGAATCCAAAATGTTTTAATACCCAAATCAGCAGTCAGTTTTTCCGCCATTTGACGGACAGTAACAAAAACAATCTCACACCGAAGTAAACGCAAATCAGAATAAAGTATTTCCCAATAGCCAGGCCATACATCCCATATCATTGGAATCACTTTGTATCTATAGTAAGGAAAAGCTGATGAAAATAAATTTTCTCCACGACTAGTAACAAGCAAAGCCTTATCTTTTACCATATACTTATACCATAATCGACCTAATACCTGTATAAAAAAACGACATAATTTTATTTCATACTTCTGTAGTCGGCCCTCCTTTCCCACTTCATATTTGACTTTAAATCCCAATTTTATGGCACTCTCTACAAAACTATGCATAAAAAACTGAAATTGTTTTTTTTTACGTATTCTGTTTTTGATAAAAATTTCCATTGATTTATTATTGTTTTGCTATCATCCAATTAAACAACATTACAAACTCAAAAGAATAGAAAAACTAATAGCCTATTATAAATGATAAAAACAAATAAAAATTTCTACCTAAATCATTTTCCAATTAAACAATAGAAAGAAATCATATATTTTTATAATACACTGTATTAATAAAGTCTACAGCTTTTTCCATTAAATTCATAAGATATATCATTAGGTCTATCAGCTATTTTTCTTGCAGGAATTCCTGCTACTACTGTAAAAGGTTCTACATCTTTACTAACCACACATCCTGCACAACAAACAGCCCCTTCACCAATATGAACTCCCGGAAGTACTATCACATTACATCCCAACCAAACTCTATTATCAATAGTTACACTCAAATCCTTATCAAAATTGCATTCAAAATTTTTTTCTCTGTAATTGTGTTGTAATGTATATATAGATACATTAGATGACAAATTGACATTATTCCCTATATATAATCCACTTCGCGCATCTAATAGAGCATTATCTCCTATTATTGTCCCTCTACCTATTTTTAATTTATAAGGCATTCTTATTTCTGTTCTAAAATGCATTATTACATTTTTCCCAATCTGAGCACCAAGACCTTTATATAACAAACATCGAAAATGAACAGAAGGAATTTCTGAAATATTAAACATTACAAATCGACTGCCACCATACCTTAAAAAATATTCAATTATATGATATGGCGCTGCCATTATTTTGTATAAGACATTTGTTTTATGACGAATATAAAGTACATTTAGAGCTTCACACATATACATTATAAATATGAATATCCATTTAAAATAGAGTACGAATACTAAACAGAACAATAATTTTGTAACCATATTACTTAAATTTAGGATTTAACAATGAGAGTTTACTGTTTACAAATTAGCTAATAAATCAATTTTAATACCTAATTCTATTGTACAGATATTATAACTGTCACCAATACTAAGACATCACAATATTTTTTTCTTTTCAAAATATTGTGATATTGTTTTTTGAATTATTTTACTTACAGAGTCTTTTAACACTACCAATATGCCAACATATGTCAAACCACCCACAAGTAGCATAAATGTTAGCATCATTATATTATCTAATTGAGAATTTGATATAAAATATAAGCCAATTCCCATCACTACACTTCCTATAATATAATGTAAATGTTCTTTTTTAAAAAACTGGATAGGGATATATTTTCTCCCTAAAATAAACATAGAAAAAGTAACAGCTACTTCTGCCAACATATAAGCCACTGCTGTACCATTATGTCCATAGACAGGAGTAAGTAATACATTCATTAAAATATTAACTATTGCACCTATGAATGTGCAAAAAATAACTGTATTTATTCTTCCCATCGGATAAAGTACCTGAAACCCCATTACACCTGCTATGCTTACCGTTAAAATATTAAATGCTATTATTTGTGATGTCAATATTGCTGAAGCAAACCCTTCACCACTCAACAACAAGATAGCACTGGGACTGATAAATATCAATCCTACAGTTAAAGGCATAGCCAAAGCCAAGACGAAATCATATGATTTTTGAATCAATGTCTTAAATTCATCCATCTTATTTTCTGCTATCAAGTTTGAAGTACGTGGCATAATTACCGCTCCCAAAGAACTGGAAAAGCTCATGGCAATAACCAAAATTTTAGTTGCAGCTGTAAAATATCCTACAGCTTCTACATCTTTCATAAAACCCAACAACACATTATTCAGTTGAAGATAAACACTACCTATAACATTAAGAACAAAAATATGTATAGCCGGTTTTAAATGACTGAAAGGATGCAACGCCCTAAATTCAATCATATCCTTATGCAGATATTTTCTTAAACGGACAAAATTAAAAATATTTCCTCCCAGCACGCCTAAAACAGAATAAACTCCATACCATAAAATATCCTCTTTTGACTTTACCAACAGAAACAGTAATATAACGGAGATGGTCTTTACTACCATCCCACGAATAGCAACATATTTAAAATCTTCTATTCCTTGATAGAACCATTCGCAACCTATTGCCGTAAAAAAAATAGTGGCACTGAGCAGAAGAAACAAAGGTATATCGGTTTGCACCTCAGTTACCGTCAAGCAAATGACAGCAACAGCCATATAACCCAAAAGAGTAAGAAAGGCATGTAACAATAATATTTCAACTGTAATCCGTGTCATTTTTTCCGGATTATCCCGTACTTTAGCTACCTCACGTATAGCATACATCGGAATACCCAAACAAGTGAACAAGCTGATATAGGAAATAATGGATTGAAAAAAGTTCACTTGTCCTATACCATCCGCCATCATTATACGAGAAGCGTAAGGAAAAGTAATGAGTGGAAATAAGAGTTGGGAAGCGGAATTTATCAGATTAAATAGATAATTCGCTTTTACTGATTTCGCCATTATAAATATATAACTGTTATTTTGGCACTGAATGCACTAGAATAAGGTCAAGAAAGCAAAAGGGAAGCAAATGCTTTGATGATTTTCATTGTTGTATTTCCCTATTCGAAGTCCTTGCACCACGTATATCCTCAATAACCTCATCTGCCGTACGATCATCTTCCCATTGTCCTGCAAATTCTGAAGTCCAATCGAGAAGAGTATCTGGCACATCATCATCAGCTAGTAAAGAAGCAGACACTTGTTTTATTGATCTTAACTTAATATCAGAACCTAAGCCTTTCAACGTATTCATTGAACAGTTTTTTAACGAAATATATGAAATCAGACAATTAGCATCCAATACTATATCAATCATTATAAGGCACTCTCAAATGTTCTTTCAATATAGCCTCATTCTTATCCTGATCCCACAGACCTTCATCCCACAACTTATCCATATCCTCCTCTACTCTTTGAGCAAAGTAGGCTGTCAAAGATTTACGTATTTCTTCCAAGGCACGCTCGCCTTTAGCATAAGAAAACATCTTTAACAAGTGTAACTGGACTGGGTTAAAAGGTTCTGATTTCATATTCTCTAGTTTTTATTGCAAACAAAAGAACAAATTATATTTCACTTATCCTAGCGATTCAACCTGTTTTTAATTCACAACACTGTTCTTACCAGCTACAAAGCCATTTCAATGCCTCAACCACCGATCATAATCATCCAACCGGTTGATCAGCTGCTGCTTACTCTTTTTCGGCTTTTCCTCTTTCTTCCACGGATCAACCGCCTCGTGCGCCAAATGATAATAGATACTGCTATCCGTACAACCATAAAGTGTAACCACAGCAAGTGCACGCGACTGCTCCGCCTTGACGAGAGGAAGCATAGTCTGCATAACGCCAACCAGCTTTGCCGCCTCTTCTTCCATACCCAATATAGTATAAGCCGGCAGCAAAATGGCATAAAGCTTGCAACGCATCACATCCGTATCCATCCGGAGATTGCCATATTCTTTCAACGCCCTGGCAGCCAGGGAACGATCTTCCTCACTCACCCCCTCCGCACTGTGATAACGCTGAAGAGCACTGTGCAAACCATTCAACATACAGTCATTGTCCAGACGGGTATATACATGCTTGTCCTCATCATTCAGGGCAATTACCTCGTACTCACCCGGCATCACACGCAGCAGCGGAACCCACATCCAGTTCTCCACACATACCATCACATCCTTTCGCCCGGCTCCCGGCTGAATGACAACAGTCGCCTCCACCCCCTTAAACCGTCCCTCGGTAATGCGTATCCGGTCGCCCTTGCGCAAACCATCCGGCTGGGGTATATAAACAGGAAGTGTATTGGAATAAGAACGGGCCACCCACTGCAAATTCTCCATTGCGGCATCGGAAAGGTAAGGAAAATACTCCCGCTTCCGTTCCCTCACCCGAGGCAGGAAACTGAGTACAGGAAAACGTTGCATCAGTTGGAAAACATCACGCTCGGAGGCACGGACAAATACATAGTTGAAGAGTAAGGGACGCTGGGTATTGACGAATTTGCCGTCTATACGCCTCACTTCCTGATAGGAAGGAGCAAAAAAGCCGAATGAGGGCTCGCCTGCCTGTATGCGGCGGTCCTGTTCCCGTTGCAAACCACGCACTCCTCCCCGATGACAGTCGGGAAGCGACAACACATACCAACGCACGGCATTGTTATTCCGCAAAGCCTCCAACGCTTCGGGAGATGCCACAGAACGCTTCGGTTTATCAAACTGATGGGATAGCTTTTTCATGAGGTTTATCGTCAGAAATCCACGCTGACCGATACTGGAAGACCATATCAGCACAGTGTTTATAACTGGCTGATAAATAGCTTTTTACACAGATTTCATTTTGTATTTCTGAAATCTTTTATTTGTTGTTTCTTTCGTCCGAAGACGTCTTTTCTGTCTGCTTTTTATAGACATGTTTATACCCTCAAAAAAGGTTCTTTACCCTTTATATAAAAGGAATTTAGAAACTTTTTGAGGGCACAAAGATACACTATAATTGTGTATTACACAATAAAAGCGCTTAAAAAATAGGAAAACTTACTTTTGATAAGAAAATAAGAGATGGGTATATTTCGTAATCACAATAAAAGATTCAAGTTTTACAAATATTTATTCAATAGGACTGTAATAACCTTATCCAATTCTATAAGGTCATTCTTTATAGTAGTAAATACTATCTGCTCGTCTACATTACTATATTCATGCGAAATAAGATTGCGCATATCATAAATAGCCAACCAAGGAATTTCCTTATATTCAGAAAGCGGTGATGGTTGTAAAAACAACAACTTTCCTACCTGTTCACCTATTACTTGAAGGCGCATAACACATGCATTGAACACCATCACTTTATCCATGGAGGCTAAAAAATCATCAGCACAATTTATTTCTTTACTCCATTGCTGTATATAGTAAATGGATTCTTTTATCTGGGTTAACCTGTCGCAAATGGTTAGTCGTCCTCCTTTATACATAAATGGCTTCTTTTTCAATATTCTGTTTCAAAAATGGAGGCAGTGAGGAACGGAAACGCACTAAATCAATTTCACAATGAAACATTTCCGTCAAAACAGTCTTCAAAGTGTACATAGTGGATAAAGTAGGATTATCAATATCTACAACAATATCCAAATCACTATCTTCCCTGTTCTCTTGACGTGCAACCGAACCGAAGATACCAATTGATTTAATTCCAAACTCATGCCCAAAACATTGTTTGAAACTAACTAACTTTGCCTTACATTCATCTAAGCATAACATACTTTTCACCAACTTTAGGTACTGGAACAAAGATAAACCTTTTATTTGAACGATACAAGTTCTTACCTCGGTTTCTTCATTTCACACTCCATCGGAGTTCTCTCCTTGCATCAGAACGTCATCATCACCATAAACCGCACGCCCCATTTGTTCGCATCGGGATGATCCAGATAATTCAGACGGCGGACATAGTCTATGTGCAATATCTTGAAAATATTGTGAATACCCACAGAGCATTCCATGTACGGGGTCTTCGGATCCATCACAAAGCTGGTAGGACGTCCGTCACGGGTCGGGAACAGGAAAAGCTCGCTGTCACCCGGATGCTTCATCGGATTGTTCTTGTCGGTTAAATGACCATACAGCATCTTGAAGCCGATAGCCTCACGCCACTTCAGTTTTTTCAGCAAAGGAATACGGTTGAAAATCTTACCGTTCAAATCCCACGATACATCCAGAGAGGCGTAACGGTCGTTCAGGAACTCCATATTATTAATCAAGTTGAAAGTCTCGCGCTGCAGGATATAGGACAAGTTGGCCGCCGGCATGATCAGCAACGGGAACGGAACTTTGTTCCACTGCGCACCGCCTTTCACGAACATGTCGATCTTACCCCATGACGAGAACCAGAAACGCTTGTACAGCCCGATCTCTGTCAAGTTATAGTTATACTCTCCGCCCAGCACGCCCTTGAAACCGGCCGTGTGCGACAGCGTAAATACCGGAGCGTCAAAAGAAACCGGAATACGGCGTTGCTTGGTATTGACAAATGTCTCACCCGGAGCGTAACGGAAGGCCAGGGAGGCTTCCATGGTCTGAATCTCAGGAACCAACGTTTTCTGGTCATCATTGGTTATATAGGCCAGGCCGCCGGTAGGCTCGTCTGTGCTGTGTTTCACTTCCACCGTGGTCTTCAGGCCAAACTGTGTCTCGTTCTCGTACTTCAAGGCGATATTCCGCACGTAGGACATCTGGTCTACCGTAGAAGTCTTGAAAGATACGAACACGTTGTCTTTATCTGTCTTCAGGAACTTATCCGTGGGAGACATCACATCATACTGATAGCTGAACGTGATGGAGTTCTTCGGGAACTCGCGCGGCAGGTATTCCTTCTTGTTGAAAGAGTATTCCACCTCACCCATATACTTGGAACGATGATCCTTGAATCCGTAAGCGTAATATCCCTTGAAGAACAGATGCGGATTCAGGTTGGCCGTGGTCTGCGCGCTCATACGCAGACGCAATCCGTCGATATAGTTATTGGAGATCATGGTGTTTACCGGACCGATATCTACCTTGCTGGGATGCTCCTTGGTCCCGGTTTCCACAAAGTTCTCGATAAACGCCTTCAATACAAAAATCACATATTTGAATCCCGGCATCTGCTCCAGACGCTTTACCAGCATATCCATAGAACTCTCGGTCTGCGTAAGCGGAACCGGCCGGTATTGATTCCAGAAATCGTCTCCGCGCATCATGGCGTCCGCCTCTTTGATCTCGGCCCCCTTACGCTTGAAAAGTTGCTGCGGAAGCTCATCGAAGGCATAATCAGAGTAACGGGTAGTCCTTCGTATCTGGAATCCTTGCATGATCTTCATCAAGGTCATCTCCACAATCATGTCATCGGTTTTCAACACCCACTCCCCATTGGGCAATTGCTCGAACTCCTGAATAATATCCATATTGTCTACAAAGTTCACCCCCGATTTCTTGGGCAGGTTCATTGTACATTTCTTCACCGTATAAGACGAGTCGGCCAATACGTAAAGATGCCCCGTAAAACCGAAGTCCTGCGAGTTATTGGGAACGAAGGTGAGATGGAAGCACTTGTCTTTGTCCACGAATGTGGTGTCCATAATGTAAAACTTATAAAAAGAGATGGCATCACTGGACGAAATAGGGCTGATGAAAGGATACTGCAACAGACGGATATCATTGTCGTAAATATTCACATCCGTAAATACATCCTTCAGCACCGTGCTCAGCATATCTCCCGTTGCAAACAGCTCGTTCACACCCGTAGAGCTCATTCCTTTGATAATGGTCTTCTCACTCTTGGGATGTTTACGGTAAATTTTCTGCGAAGCGGTCTCGTCCACCGAAATAGGAAGGATGAATTTATTGGTTTCCTCACAAAGTTCGATCTGGTCTTTCAGGAAAGGCATCTTTTTATACATGCCTTTTTCCAGCATCTCGGGAGTCACATCATTCAGTGACATCGTGATCTTCTGATACTTATTGTACTGATAGTAATCGTTCTCGCTCAGCTTATTATTCTTTTTATGAGCGATCACCTTCTTCATCAGTTCCACTGCCGGATTATTCTTACGGGAGTATTTCTCTCGTTTGGGCTTCACCACCACTTCGTCCAGCATGATATCATCCGGTCTCATCCTCACATTCAGGTTCTTGGTGACGCCGGGAATTATATTCACCACTTTTGTTACATATCCCACCGCCGAAAAGGTGAGTTTATTCCAGCCTTTACGGGTTTCGACCTTATAATTTCCATCATTATCGGTAATACTTCCTACGCCTTTTCCTTCATAAAAGACTGACAAGTAGGGTATGGGTTCATTCGTCAATGAGTCTGTTACAACGCCTTGTATATTTTGGGCTGACACCGAAATGCAGCATCCTAATAACAAAAATAGTAGAAACGACTTGATATATTTTGTCTTCATTCTTTTCACCGCTATTTTTATGAGGGAACAAAGTTAAGCATTAACTTAAAAGAAAGTTGCTAATATAAGCTAATAAATACAGAAATCTTACATATTGACCAATAAATAGGTGAAATTTAACACCGGCAGAGCCATTATGCAGCAAATAAAAAAGGGGTCTTTTCACAAAGCCCCCTTTTTAAGTTTTCAATAGGTATTAGTTTTTTTTTAAGGTAAAAAGATTGTTTTCAGGATAACGATGCAAATATCGAGCCTTTTTTTAAACCAGCCAAATAAAAAACTATGCCATACAACATGTTTTTAGATTTTTCTGTCTTTTTTGGCAGATTATTATTCAAAATGCTCTTTATCGGCCTCATTATATATACAAAGGTAGCAAAAATATAGACTAAAACAGCATTTTAATGAGTTTTTTCTTTTCCCAAGAAATGTTCGTCTACTTTATCGCGGTGTTTCAGTACCTTTGCATCTATAAAGAAAACAATCTCTTCAGCTATGTTAGTTATATGATCTCCGGCACGTTCCAGTTTACGGATAACGGTGCCGAGTTCCAGGCAAGTCAGGAAATTATCGGGGTGTGTTTCCAGATATTTTGTAAGGACGGCAGGAGCAGCCGCATTAATTTCGTCCAGCAAATTATCTTTACTGAATACATTGAGGGCTAATTCCAGATTTTCTTCATTCAACGCGTTCTTGGTCATTTCGAGCATACCGAGCACTTGTCTCAGCATCTCTTCTATACGCAGGCTGTGGAGCAGTTCACTATCCAGCACGGTTTCCTCGCTTCTCACCACAAAACGGGCTATGCCTTCGGCAAAATCTCCCAAACGCTCCAAATCACTGTTTATCTTGAACATGGCCAGCACAAAACGCAGGTCAATGGCTACCGGATTGTATAGAGCGATAGTGTCCTCTACATCACTGTCTATTTTCAACTCGAACGCATTCACCCTTTTCTCACGGACAATGACTTGCTGTGCCTGGTCACGGTTAAAGGTCAGCACAGCCTCTCCTGCCCTGTCCAGCTGATTGTAAACCAATGTCCACATCTCGTTCACTTCCTTCTTCAGTGATACAAGTTCTGATTCTATAAATTTCACCATATTCTTAATTCTTGTTTTGTTTATTATTATTTCTTTCACCGCAGATTGCGCAGATTCACACTGATTTTAATTTTCCGGACAGAAGAATAAAAAGACAAATCCGTACCATTAGATCTGAAAAGCAAGCAAGCCCGCATCGGGCTGTGGCACATCAGTTCCAGCTTTATCTTATCTCCCATCTGTGCAACGCTGTGATGAATGCTTTATCCGAAACGTCCCGTAATATAATTCTGGGTCGCTTCTTTGCCCGGATTCGTAAATATCTTCTTCGTATCATCATATTCCACCATATTGCCCATATAGAAGAAGGCTGTCTTGTCACTGACACGCGCGGCCTGCTGCATGTTGTGGGTGACAATAACGATGGTATATTCTTTCTTCAGCTCATGAATCAACTCTTCTACCTTGGCTGTAGAGATAGGGTCCAGTGCCGAAGCCGGTTCATCCATAAGCAGAACCGAAGGAGATACGGCCATGGCACGGGCTATGCACAACCGCTGCTGCTGACCACCGGACAGGGCAAACGCAGACTCTTTCAACTTATTCTTCACCTCATCCCACAATGCGGCTCCTTTCAAGGTTTCCTCCACCCTGTGGCGGATAAACTCATTATCTTTCACCCCATTTACCCGAAGCCCGTAAGCCACATTCTCGAAAATGCTTTTCGGGAACGGGTTGGGACGCTGAAAGACCATCCCTACGCTCTTGCGCAACTCGTCCACCTGCACGGACTTGTCGTATATATTTCTCCCGTCAATCAAAATCTCCCCCTCCAGACGAGAGCCGGGAATGAGGTCGTTCATGCGGTTGAACAGACGGAGGAAGGTGGACTTGCCACAACCGGACGGGCCTATGAAAGCCACCACCGATTTCTCTTCAATCGTCATGCTTATATCTTTCAGTGCCTGAAAATCACCATAGAAAAAATTTACATGTTTTGCATCTATCTTATTCATATTCTTAATGTTTTAATAATTTGCTGATTTGTCTATGTGCTAATGTACCAATGTCCGTACGGTACACAGCGCAACCCATCGGCACACCGACAAATTATTAATTCGTTTTTACTTTGTTGGAAAAATACCGGCGGAGTGCATTTGCCAACAGGTTTATAATTAAAATAATAAGGATCAGTACCAACGCCGTACCGTATGCCAAAGGAAGCTGTGACTCCATATCCGTTCCGCTGGTAGAAATCACATAAAGGTGATAAGGCAATGCCATGCATTGATCCAGAATGCTGTGTGGCAGTTGCGGCAGGAAGTAAGCGGCACACGTAAACAAGATGGGCGCCGTTTCACCCGATACACGTCCCAAAGCCAGAATCAGTCCGGTAATGATGTTGGGCATCCCCATAGGCAGAATCACATGCCAGATGGTTTGCAGCTTGGTCGCGCCCAAAGCCAGACTCCCTTCACGGAAGCTGTCGGGAATCGCCTTCAAGGCTTCTTCGGTGGTGCGTATCACCAAAGGTACACAAAGCAATCCCAACGTCAAAGAACCGGCCAGGATGCTGTCGCCGAACCCCATGTATTTCACAAACAGTGCCATACCAAACAAACCGAACACAATGGACGGAATACCGCTCAGGTTATTGGTCATCATCCGGATAAAGCGGACCAGCTTGCCTTTCGGCGCATACTCGTTCATATAAATGCCACTCATCACTCCCACCGGAAAAGCGAACAGCGCACTGCCCGCCATCAGATAAAAAGTACCTACAATGGCCGGCCATATACCGCCACCCGTCATGCCGTCACTGGGCGCCGTGGTCAGAAACTCCCAGCTGATTACTCCTATACCTTTATATATAATAAAACCGAGAATGGCGAACAGAATGAGGACAATACTATAACTCAACAGTTTGAAAATGCCGAATGCCAGCCATTGCGAACGTCTTTTACGCGCCCCTTGCCCGACAGGGAAAACATCTTGCTTCATATCTTAAATACTTAATTAATCATTTGTCAATCTATCCATATACCCATTGGCTACGCTGTGTGCCGCATGATCATTAGCACACCGGCAAATCAGTACATTATTTATTTGTTCTTGATGAAATATATTCTACACTAAAGTTGATAAGCATCGTGATGAAAAACAACACTACTCCCAACAGGAACAGGGCTTCATAGTGCGCGCCGCCGGCAGGAGCCTCTCCCAGTTCCGCTGCAATAGTCGCCGGAATGGTACGGAGCGGCTCCAGAATAGTGGTGGGTATCACGGCCGCATTTCCTGTAACCATCAGCACCGCCATCGTCTCGCCTATGGCACGTCCGATGCCCAGGACAACGCCCGAAGTGATTCCGGAAATGGAAAACGGAATCACCACCTTATATATAGTCTGCCAACGGGTAGCACCCAATGCCAGACTGGCTTCGCGCATGGCACGGGGACAATTCCGCATCGCATCCTCGCTTACGGTAATGATAGTGGGGAGTGCCATGATAGCCAAAACAATACTTCCGGCCAATCCGGTTTCGCCCACAGGCAGATTAAAGACTTTCTGAATAAGCGGTACGATGACTATCAACCCGAAGAAACCGTAGACCACGGACGGAATACCACTGAGCAATTCAATAACCGGCTTCAGAAAACTACGGGTCCGATGGTCGGCCACCTCGGACATATACACCGCCACCGACAAGCCGAAAGGCAAAGCGAACAGGATGGCAAAGAAACTCACCCAAAGCGTACCCGTAATCAAAGGAAGAAATCCGAACTGAGGGGCGGGAGTAGCCGTAGGGAACCATTCCTTTCCGGCAAAAACCTCGTCAAAAGAAATAGACTCGTCTTTCAGCAGGTGGCCCGGAAAATCCTTCTCTATAAACTTGGAGGGAACAAAGGCGATGATGCCTGGATTACCGGCAACGATCTCGCCGATGCACCGGGGGGCTTTCTCGTATTCGGCTCCCAGCTCTTCCTCCGAGAAATAGGAAGTGATATCCTCCAACCGGAAAACTTTAACCTCCGCGTCCGGTCCTCCCAACTCTTTCCAGTTGGTAATCTCTTCGTCAAAAACGTCTTTTATTTGTGCCGCACTCAGTTCCTGCACCGGATTGGCTTTATTCACCGCCAGCACATATCCCTCTTCTATGACTTTTTTATTAAAAAGTCCCAAAGCTTCCGCAAACAAGAATACGACAATCAGCAAAATAGTAATGCTCGTTACAAAGCCGCTGCAAGTCAATATCCCTTCTACAATCTTTTCCCAAACTCGTTTCATACAGTTTTAGTCTTCTATTTTAATAACCGATGCAAAAAAAGCCTCTTTATATTAAGGTGATATGAAAGAAGCTTGAAGTATTTGCTACAATTATATTACAAACTTGTTACAAGCAAAGACAATCCTGATCTTATTGCCATTTTCCCGCAAGGACGGATTCAATCCACCCTTGCCGGCGAATATTGCCCGTAACAGAATCGTAACACACCAGTAAAACAAATGACACAAGAAAACGTTTCTTTTGCACACAAATTAATATAAGAACTTATGAATCAATTAAAAGCTCTATTTCTTTTTATTCTATTGGCTTGTAGTCTGAATATTACCGCACAACGCATAAAAGGCAGTGACACGGTGTTGCCTGTGTCACAGGAAACAGCCGAGATTTTCATGAAAGATGATCCCGACCGGCGGGTAACCGTCACCGGCGGGGGAACCGGAGTGGGGATTTCCGCCCTGATGGACAACACGACAGATATCGCTATGGCTTCCCGTCCCATCAAATTCAGCGAAAAGATGAAACTGAAAGCCGCCAAACAGGAAGTGGAGGAGGTAATCATAGCGTATGATGCCCTGGCCGTCATTGTAAACCCGTCCAACCCTGTCAGCCAACTGACACGCCAGCAACTGGAAGCCATATTCCGCGGCAAGATAACCAATTGGAAGCAACTGGGAGGACCCGATATGAAAATCATTGTCTATTCCCGCGAAACCTCTTCGGGAACTTACGAATTTTTCAAAGAAAGCGCCCTGAAGAACAAGAACTACATGAGCAGCAGCTTGTCCATGCCCGCCACCGGAGCCGTGATCCAGTCTGTAAGCCAGACCAAAGGCGCTATCGGCTATGTGGGACTGGCCTACTTGTCTCCCCGGGTGAAAGCCATCGCCGTTTCCTACGACGACGGCAAGCACTATGTACTGCCCAGCCTTGAAAACGGAAAGAAGAAACTTTACCCCGTAGTACGCCCTCTTTACTACTATTACAACGTAGCCAATAAGGAAAAAGTAACCCCGTTCATCGACTATATCCTGTCGCCCCAGGGGCAAAATATTATAAAAAACGGTGGATATATTCCTGTGAAATAAAGGATATCCCAAAAAGAATGCGTACTTTTGCAGCAAAAGTGTAAAATTGATATCACAATGACTGAAATGAACGCTACAGAAGCTACAGAGAAGAAAAGTCTGAACTTCATTGAACAGGCAGTTGAGAACGACCTGAGAGAAGGTAAAAACGGAGGGAAAGTACAAACCCGCTTTCCGCCCGAGCCGAACGGCTACCTGCACATCGGTCATGCCAAAGCCATCTGTCTGGATTTCGGGATAGCTGCACGCTATGGTGGCGTATGTAACCTGCGTTTTGACGACACCAACCCGACCAAAGAAGATATGGAATACGTGGAAGCCATCAAGGAGGACATCCAATGGCTCGGATTCCAGTGGGGAAACGAATATTATGCATCCGACTACTTCCAGCAATTATGGGATTTCGCCGTCAATCTGATAAAGGAAGGAAAGGCTTATATAGACGAACAGAACTCCGAACAAATCGCGGCACAAAAAGGCACTCCCACCCAACCCGGAACCGAGAGCCCTTACCGCAACCGTCCCATCGAGGAAAGCCTGGAACTGTTCAACAAAATGAACAGCGGTGAAATAGAAGAAGGCAAAATGGTGCTCCGTGCCAAAATAGACATGGCAAGCCCCAACATGCACTTCCGCGACCCTATTATTTATCGTGTGGTAAAGACTCCGCACCACCGTACAGGCGAAACCTGGAAAGCATACCCCATGTATGACTTCGCACACGGACAGAGCGACTACTTTGAAGGAGTAACTCATTCACTGTGTACCCTGGAGTTCGTACCCCACCGTCCGTTGTACGACCTGTTCGTGGACTGGGTAAAAGAGGGTAAAGATCTGGACGACAACCGTCCTCATCAGTATGAGTTCAACAAACTGAACCTGAACTACACCTTGATGAGCAAGCGTAACCTGCTGATTCTGGTAAAAGAACATCTGGTAAACGGTTGGGACGACCCCCGTATGCCGACTCTCTGCGGTTTCCGCCGTCGCGGCTACTCGCCTGAGTCCATCCGCAAATTTGTAGACAAGATAGGTTATACCACTTACGATGCCCTGAATGACTTCGCCCTGCTGGAAAGCGCTGTCCGCGAAGACTTGAACAGCCGTGCCACCCGTGTATCGGCAGTCATCAATCCGGTGAAGCTGATCATTACCAACTATCCCGAAGGACAGGTGGAGGAAATGGAAGCTGTCAACAACCCGGAAGATCCGTCGGCAGGCACACACACCATCGAATTCAGCCGCGAACTGTGGATAGAACGCGACGACTTCATGGAAGATGCCCCGAAGAAATATTTCCGTATGACTCCGGGACAGGAAGTGCGTCTGAAAAGCGGATACATCGTGAAATGCACAGGCTGCAAGAAAGACGACAACGGCAACGTGGTGGAGGTATACTGCGAATACGATCCCGACAGCAAAACAGGTATGCCGGGCAGCAACCGCAAAATCAAAGGTACCATACACTGGGTAAGCTGCGCACACTGTCTGCCTGCCGAAGTACGCCTGTACGACCGCCTGTGGAAAGTGGAGAACCCGCGTGATGAGATGGCCGCCATCCGCGAAGCAAAGAACTGCGACGCACTGGAAGCCATGAAAGAAATGATCAACCCCGATTCGTTGAATGTATTAACCAACTGCTATGTAGAGAAATATCTGGCCGATGCCAAACCGCTGGATTACTTGCAGTTCCAGCGCATCGGTTATTTCAATGTAGACAAAGACTCTACACCGGAACATCTGGTGTTCAACCGCACCGTATCTTTAAAAGATACCTGGAGCAAAATCAATAAATAAAAACAAGCTTATGAACTACGACATGTCTTCTTACTTTGAAGACCCGGAATTTAAAGAAGCATTAGCAAGATACGAGGGTATGGTGGAAAACCATACCCCCGCTTATTTTGAAGCTGATGAACTGACCGATATCGCCGAATATTACGCCTCAAAAGGAAGACATAAAGACGCTGACAAGGCCATAAATCTTGCAATCCAATTGCACCCTGATAACATAGACGCCCTGATTTTCCGGGCACGTTCCTTGATGCTGCTAGGAAAAAAAGAAGAAGCCCAAATGGTGATGCAGCTCATCAACAACCCTGCCGACCGTGAATTCAGATTCCTGCAAGCCGACCTGCTGATAGAGGAGGAACACATGGAAGAGGCCGATAAGATATTACAACAACTGGCCATGGACGAGGAGTATGAACTGGATACGCTGCTAGACATCATTCTGGACTACGTTGACGTCAACCAGAAAGAATACGCCAAGAAGTGGATCGACTGCCTGTTTGCCCATTTCGACATGCAAACCCTGCCGGAAACCAACCAACGTCTTCGCGACGTGCTGTGCGATTATTACAGTACTTTCAACAAACCGGACTTGGCTATCCCTTACCTGAACATGACTCTGAACGAGTTTCCCTATTCCATTCAGCATTGGAACGAACTGGGTAAATGCTATCTGCAACAAGAGCAATACGAAAAGGCGCACGAAGCTTTTGATTTCGCATTAGCCATTGATGAAAACAACACAGAGACATTGACCTTGAAAGCATTCCTTTACAGCCAGACAGCAAATATCAAGGAATCTATCAACTATTATCTCCGTCTGGAAAAGGCGACAGAGAAGAAACCTCCCGTTTATATGGCATTGGCTGGTCTCCACTTCGAGATGAAGGATTACGAAACCGCCATGAAGTATACACAAAAGCTGCTAAAACAGAAACAGGAGATAACTGCATTCGAGCTAACCGATATATATAGTATCGCAGCCCTCTGTCATGTAGCCCTGGGACATCCTGAAGAGGGATATATGTATCTGGACCAAGTGCTGAAGCAGAACGGGAACGATGCGGAAACACGTATCTATGCCGGACAGTTTTTCACGATAATGGCAGGCAGCAAGGACATCAGCGAGGAGGAAAGAAAGAATAATATCGACAAGGCGGAGGAACAATTCAACCTCGCCCTGGAATTCACCCCGAAAGAGGAACGGATGGATATTTTGTTCAAAATCGGATCCAAATACTTCGATGAACATCTCTTTGAATATGCCAACCGGTATTTTGAGCAAATAAACAAAGAATTCCCCCACAACGCCCATAGCACTTATTTCTTTCTGATTTATGGCTATCTTTATTTACAGCAACCAGGTCCGTTCATACACTATCTGGCTAAAATCAATAAAGAACTTCCTGATACGTATGCAGCTCTGGGAGTTGATGAAAACGCACAGTTTCCCGACCAGTTATTCAACGAAGCGATACGCGTAATCAAGGACGATATCAGCAAAGGCAAGCTAAACTTAAACAATTATTTATAATTATTTTATGGAATCAGTTGCATTTATTCAATGGTGTCTGGACCACCTGAATTATTGGACAATTACGTTATTAATGGCCATCGAAAGCTCTTTTATCCCCTTCCCCTCGGAAGTGGTAGTGCCGCCCGCCGCCTATAAGGCTGCCGGAGGAAACA
>OIWV01000384.1_pt1 | contig 42978 bp, 29 predicted proteins | sample 1587751 | NCBI WGS metagenome assembly OIWV01 (sample SAMEA3888913, study PRJEB22519) | human gut metagenome | biome: human gut; feature: human-associated habitat; material: faeces | place: Denmark | collected 2010
TTGGCTTTTAAGCAAGATTATTTATATTATTTTACAACTTCACTTTAACTGTCAGCAACCTTCTATACTTATCGTCAGGCTGCGCCGCCTTCGTTGTTGGCCTCGCCGCTATTCCAGACTTTCTGTGCATAGATTGCATTGAAGAGCAGAGCTGCCTGCAGTGCGACCTGCGAGAGGTTTGCGCCGAGCGTGCCAATCGTGTTGTCGCCCATCATCATCTGGACCGACAGGGTTGACCAGTAGACAAAATTCGCGATGTTGACGAAAATCCAGAGCGACCAGTTCTCATTGTACTTGAGCACGTAGAGGACCTGCGCGATAAAGCTGATGACAAAGTTGATCGAGTCGAAGTACGGCAACTGGCCGCCGACACCCGCGAGCACCCACCAGCCGATGGCCCAGGCGAGGAACGCGCCGAAGAACACCTTCTTGCGCGTGCCCGGCTGGAACGAATGCGTCTGCTGCTGGCGTCCCCAGAGGTACCAGCCAATCGGCTGCGAGATGACGTAGACGATGTCCATCGCAAACGAGCCGTACGCATGGCTGATCCACGCGACGTACGTCATCGCCACGCACTGGATAAAGCCAAAGATAAAGGAAATCTTGCGCCCCTTCATACCGTAGACGAGGCAGATGACACCCGCGACGCCCGAGATCATGCCGATCGGGCTGTCCGGCACGATAGCAAAGACCGCGAGCTGCAAGAGAATCAGGATGGTCACGTAGATGACCTCAAAGCGCTTCCAGTTCGTGAAGAGCTGGCTGTAGAACCAATTGTGTTTCGTCATGTCACTTCTCCATTTCCTTGTCCGACAGGATATTCAGCGCCGTCAGCAGCGAGTCGCGCTCCCCCTTCGCCACGAGATCCGCACTGTTGACGAGGCTGTTGACCCCCTCTGCCAGATCCCCCTGGTAGAGCACGACATTGTTGAGGATGGACAGCGTCTCCATGCCGCGCAGCCTGCCGATGACCATGAGGATCTGCCGCTTCCCACCCGTTGCCAAGCGGGACAATCTGCGCTATACTACAGATATCGATGCAAAAGAATAAGCAGAGTAAGTGCTTGTGCGTTAAGTGCCGGATGTACGGGGAGTTGACATCTGGACGAAAGCCCCTGGCTGCGGTGCAAGCATTGCATCCCGCTGCTGCAGGCACGGAAGACATTCCTTGTTGCAGCAACGCTGCGACCCATCTGTACGCAACAGTACGCGTACGATAATGGAAAGGAAGGTCTTTTTTCATGTCCAGATTCTCTGTCAAGCCACTCGTCTACGCCGGTGTCTCCGTGGCCCTGGCGGTACTCTTCTCCTATGTCTTTGCCATCCAGACGATCTTTGTGCGCATCACCTTCGGCTTCCTGCCGATCGCCATCTACGGTGCAATGTACGGCCCCATGAAGGCCGGCCTCGTCGCCGCGGCCGCCGACTTCATCGGCACGGCCCTGCTCGGCACGAGCATCTTCTTCCCGGGCTTCCTCGTCTCCGGCTTCCTCACAGGCTACATCTACGGCTGGTTCTTCTACCGCAGGCGTGTCACACTGCTGCGCGCCTGCCTCCCCTTCTTCCTCGTCATGGTCTTCATCCACCTGGGACTCAACACGCTCTGGCTGACCATCTTCTATCACAAAGCCGCCTCAGCCATCTTTCTGAGCCGCCTCATCAAGAACCTCCTCTGCTATCCCATGGAAGTCGGCCTCTTCCTCATGGTCTACCGGCCCCTGCTGCGCTTCCTGCCCGAACAGTTCCCGCAGGCGGCAGCCAAAAAGGCCGCCACCTCCACAGCAGCCTGATGAATACAGGCTGCAAGCTCCCCATTGTCCGGCCCGGAAAACGAAAATAACCCCCTGGCTATGCCAGGGGGTTATTTATGCTGCAACGCTTTCAGTGTCGGCCTCGTCAGACCTTCTGCGCGCAGACGTCATTCACGAGCAGGGCCGCCTGCAGAACGGCTGCTCTGCCTACGCTTTATTTTACCTCGATATTCAGCACGTTTTGGATAGCACCGGGCTTTTCCTGGAACAGCTCGAGCGTCAGGCCGTCGGGCAGCTGCACCCATTTTTCGGGCTTGCCCTCGATGTGATGGACACCCTTGACAGCAAGCATTTCCCTGAGGACTTCGGGCATATCCTCGACAACGATGCCGAGATGATGTCCCTGTCCCGCTTTATAGTCTTCTGGCGCGGCTACAAGCTGCACGCCACCCTTGAGCCAGACCATCTTGAGATGACCATCTTTTTCCTTGCGGCGCGTTTCTGTCATGCCGAGGATTTTCTCAAAAAAATTTTTGGACCACTCAATATCTCGCACCGTCACGGCGCTGTGTTCCAAATAAGACTGTCTTGCCATGTTTTCACCTTTTCCTTTACGCACCAATTGACCCCATTCAAAATTCTTGAGCAGCAGCAAACCACGCAGAAGCCTGTCACTGGGGATCTCTATATTATCTTTATCCATTTTACTCTCTATTGCACGGATTGGCAATTTTCTTTATCAAAATTAACACTCCTTGCTAGCATTCTTCGTTCCTGTTATACTGTAACAGAGGGGATTCCCCCTTAGAGCGAACACAGCATCTTGCTGTCATCTACGATGCAATTGATGGTCATCGGTAGTCGAGCCGTCTGGCTTTGGCATGTTACCAGACATGGTCTATTTTTTATGAAATTGAATTTGCGAAATATATTTTACCTTATCCCCGCGCCTTCTACGGCCGCGTAACTCCCCGTTACCTAAGCCGGAAATCCCCAGATCGTAGTCAGCTTCCCAGGCAGCAACGCCCTTTCCCATTCGCGAAACAGCACATGGAAAGGGCGTTTTCTTTTGCTATGCAGGATAATCAAGCCATAGTCTCTACTACTTGTCCTTACGCTCCAGGGTCTGGAAATATCCTTGGTAGAACGTTTCTGTCATGTTTTCTATCTCTTCCTCGGAACGCATGTCAAGCATGCTGAGTCCTGCAATGAGGTTGAGGTATTTGATACCTGAGACGACAGCCGGACGGTCAACATTCCATTTTTGCGCCAAGCGCAATTTGTGGATTGCCTTGAGAAAACCGATGCACGTCTCTCGCCGACCGAGGATACGACTGGACGAGAATATGACAATTGTACTAGGATAGCCTGTCGCAGCAATTTCCCTGAGCAGTCCATAAGGATCATCTCGATTGTCTGGGGCGTAGACCATCTCAGCGCCCCAGTACAGACTGGCCACACAATTAACGAAGGTTCCCCTACGCTTGCCATGTCTCGTATAGGTGAAGAAAGAATTGTATATCTTGTTCTGGTAATCCCGAACCGTTTCATCCAGGAAGTCTTTTCTCTTCTCGCAGACAAAATCAAATAAATAGGTGTGCAGTAAAGCAGCCCATATCTTTTCGTCAATTGCTATATAATACGGAAGATTGCTGAGCGCCCGATGGATGACTTCGGCGTTGTGGACGTCATCTGCTGATTCATCGCCCGTCACCTGCAGGTTCGTGACAAATGGATTGAAATCATAGCCTGTGTCCTGCAGGAAATCATGTTCTTTCAGCATTTTAGCAAAAAAGGCGGAATCTTTCTGAATATAATGCGGCAGATTTGTCTCAAAGTTTCCCTTCAGATACTGGATTCCGTCATCCGTCAAATATTGCAGTCTCATTCGTCATCATCCCTGTCGTGTTCTGCTCGTTCTAGCTCATCCATCGCATGCAGCAGCGGGTATTTAAAAATCTGCTGTGCAAGCCGTCCGATGTTCTTCTTGCTGTTGCCCGTGCCCAGCTGGATATCCTTGATGTCAATGCCATTCTGCTCGAGCAGTTTTGCGAATACACCGTACCAGCGATACGAAGCCATTCCTTCATCATTTTCCTCGTCTACATCTTTCATATCCATCAGGACTGACATGATAGCGGGGACAAAGAACGTCTGGATCATCATGTAACGATCACTGGCTTTGTGACGATGGTAGACATTGAAAAGGTCTCGGCTCACATAAAGGCGCAGGCAATCGCCCTCGGTGTCAACCCAGACGTCACCGGGATTGCTTTCATCGACAGCTAGGGCGAGGATATCGGCCATCTTGTCGTAGTTCTTGCCATCGCGATTGATATCAATCGTATACTCTGGTCCGATGGCAAGGATACCGCCCCTCCAGATATCGAATGAAGCGCCTTTGCCGAATCCGATATTGAACTGTTCATTGTGATATCCGTGTATATCCTCTGTTGCGACAATGTAGGTGCTGATCTCGACTTCATTCGTGAGATTCCCTGCATCGATGGTCACATTCTCATGATTATTCTTCGATGAGAAAAGCTGACGATAGCCGACCAGAGAACATTCCACATGTGTTGCATAGCTGACCTTCCCCTGTGCGAACAATTCCTTTAGACCAGGCTCGTCGAGCATATAGTCAATGCTGAGTTTCAGCTGTCCGAAGGATATCTCTTCCTGTACCTCTGCCCGAAAACTTCCACGAACATAATCGTCATCCATACTGCTGAGCACAGGATATGGGGTGAGTCCCTTATTTAGCCTCATAGTAGTTCACCTCCATCATCATTGGTCCTTGGAAGCCCGTTGAGAAATGCGCAGCGATTGTCTGCCCCTTTTTTGCAGGACCAAATGTGATGCTGTTTTTCTCAACTTCTACTGCTGAATCATTTCCATCAATCCGTACATTGTGAACAGGGATCTTATAGTTGCCGCGTTCGGCAAGTCCGACGACCTCTAGGCGGATTCGTGACTTGCTGATGGGGATTGTGAACGCAAGTGTGAACTCTCCGTTCATCATGTTATTGGCAACCAGTCGTTTCTTGACAGCTCGGAACTTGAAATTGTACTTCTTTTTTGCAGGATCTGCAGGATCTTTTGTAGTCCTTCCGTCCTTCTTCGGATCATCCTCCTTACCATCTGTGCGTGGATTGTCATCAAGTCCGCCTTCCTCTGGCGGTTCCTTTACCTTGATTTCTCTATCTGTCCGGCGACGACGAGCCTTTCTCTTTATCATCTTTGCCTTTGGCTTCCGCTCCTTGATCTCAACATTTAGAGCTCCATCTCCTGCGGCATCGGCAAAGAACTCATCCATACCGTAAGCAGCCTCGATATCTTGCTGTGGTGCGCCGAAATTCTCTATGATTTTCTTGCGCAGATATTGTTTCAGATCGGTGTAAGCATTTTCATAGAAGGTCTTGTTGACCTTGCATCGGCCCGGCTCCCACTTATCATGGGCCGGCATCTCCATCGTCTTGAAGATTTGATTCATGGTATCGCCTTGAATCAGTAAGATACCAGTATAGGAAATGCTGTTCCCGAGTCGGCTCTGCGGGAAGAGTGTCATGCCCGTCTTTCTCGTCATGAGGACGCGCTGATTCAGGTCCTCCCCTTGATGAAGCAGCAGTGTACATTCTCCATCCTTGATGCCGTACTTCTTGCCGTATTCGTCGGCATCTAAGGAAATGACACGATTCTCCTCTGGGTCATCGTGGCGATGGATCAGGAGATTGTAGTAATCCTTCAGTGCTGCGTATTTCTTGTCATCAAGTTGCGCGATGTACTGTGCCAAGCTGTTGCGATTGATTGTATCTTGACCAACGTGTACGATGAGCTTCTGGAATTCAATCGAGACAAAGAAATTCTCGAGGACAGCCAAACGGATTGTCCCGTAAAGGTCTTTGTCCTTCTCAAGTGCCAGGATGTATATGTCGGTGCCATTGTCCCTGCGCTTGAAATGCCCCATGGCAAACGGCTTGAGTATGGCATTCATGTTGTCAGAAGACGAATAAAACCCCGTGCCAGTCGTCGTGTATTCCTTGCCAAAGAATCCAGATTCTTTCTCTTTGAATGAGAGCAGCCGTGATACACCGACGTAAGAATCGATAGCATCTACCTTTGATGCATAGAAGATGGTATGGAAATAGGAGCAAGCCAAAGGAGCGGCCTTGCCGATGCCGAAACTGCCTCCGGAATTGATATTCTTGTTGGATGAACCGCGCCCCTTCACCAGCTGATGCCAAGGCGTTTTTGTATCATCTGTCTCCGCACCGACAAGCCCTGTCGTATTGTGGTCACTGATGCGCAGGACATCAATCTTGCCCTTCATCAGCTTCTGCGCTTGCTGGAAGAATCCCGTCGCTACAGGATCTCCTTTCGATGCCGTAATGCAACGGTCAAAGATATTTCCCAACTGCCTGCCACCGGGAATCTCATCCTGCGTGACTTGGAAGAAATCAAAATCGACGACAACCGGTCGACTGTCATCCACCTGCTGATCGACAGAATTCTGAATGACCTCTCGAACCATAGATGCAATTGAATTTGCACTGAACGTCTCGATGCCCGGATCATTGAACCCATCGACAATCCCCTTGTTGTTCGAGGCGAATCGCCATTTCCCATCCTCTCGCATATAACTCCCCTCTTTCACATGATCGTAATTCAATATCTTATTGCTTCATCATCTAGCAATCTTGTCCTGCATCAAGGCCATTTTGAAGCTATTCAATGCATTCTTATAACACTGCTCTGCTTTGCCAACTTTTTGTGGATCATAATCACAGAGTGCAAACAGGCCTTTGTATTCACCCATGATATTCGACAAGTGTTTATCCAAGAAGATCTTTGGGTCAGTAACCAAGTCAATGATGGTCTTTCCATTGACTTTCTTTTTCTCTAATAATGCCTGAAGCCCATAAAATAATGGAAGTATAAAGCCATCTGGACTGATATTGACATCGGATTTTATCGGCTCACCGCCAAATGGCGTTTTCTTATTCTTGGTCTTGTTGTTGAGCTTCTTGACCGCTCCAATACGTCCGAAAGAACCATCATTGCCATTATAAAGGTCAGCGAATCGCGCATAGATATAATCGTATAGTTCTGGAAGTATTGTTGTAATCTTGAACGAAGATTTTACTTCTTCATTAATAATATCCTTTGTATAATCACCAGCTGACTTCTCTGAGACATCAGGAGAACTCATCAGGCGCTCGAATAATTTCAGGCATTGCCCTTTTGAACTATACATGTACGTTTCTTTGAATTCACTTGGATTGAAAATCTTTTTAGGATCTTTTGCTTCGCGTACTGGATTAACAAGCTGCAGTGGAATCCATGAAAGGGCAATCAAATCCTGTACCTTTACAGCACCCCCATCATTCGTCTTCCATTCAATCCGATCTGCAATGTTCTCGTTGTGTTCGCGCATCATCAATTCAAGTTCATTGAAGTAGCCATTCTGATGAACTTTAGCTGAAAGTTGCAATTCGACATTATTATTGCGCGATTCACAAATATCGAAAAGATGATTTCTGAAGTTTCGTACGCCAGCCGTATCATTCATATCTGCTGGCACTTGCAGTTCTACAGGAATGAGAAAATCGATCGGTGATTCTGCCTTTCCCTTTTCTTGTATTAGATATTCCTCAACAATATCATGATTGGTCTTCCAGCTTACTTTAAATTCGTCCCAATTCTTGACCTTATGAGAAATTTTTTGCTCATTTGCTTCTAACGCTTTACTTAGAATGTACATGCCAATGGCCAATGTATTATGACCACCATCAAGGATTCCCTCTATGCGTTGATTGACTGGTGCAATGCGATAACGATTACGTTCCAGTGCCTCGTAGCTAGAAACAGCCAGCAAGACGCCCTTCGTCTTGAAAGGCAACAGTTCAGGTGTCAAGCGAATTGTTTCTTGAATCGCATCGGTCACCGCACCGACTTTTGCCTCACGAGGATTTGCCTCTAAGCCCAAGTGATCGATGATAGAAGCAAACGTACGGCCGCTCACATGGCCACTGATTTTCTTCATGTCACCAATCGTCAATTCCCCAGGACGGCCTTCAAAACGAATAATGAATTGTTCTGACATATCAGATAGCTCCTCTCTGCAAATCCCAACAAAAAAAGACCGCCATCCCGTCGGTCTAAAAAACAGTTTTGACGACCATCCGGCCATACTTTCAACTATCCAGCTGATATATTCAGAATACACTGTTTTAATAAAAAAGTCAAGATCATACTAATACTTTAGCAGATTTTTAGGATTATATCTCCTTTCATCCAGGTTATATTGTAAAATAGGACTTTTCCCTTCATGAATCTTTATTAATATTAATATAGTAACAGTTGATCGAGGCACCAAATAAACGCCTTGGCGCAGCGAAGTTCGGGGTGCTGGAAGTGGTTGCCGGGGTTCCAGGTGAGGGTGGTCTTGATGCCGGCATCTTGCAGCAGGGCGTGCTGCTCTTTGATGCAGGTGCTGACGGTGCGCATGACGGGGTTGCGGGTCTTGTCTTCGCGGTCGCCGAGGCTCAGGTAGATGATGTCTGCCTTTGGCTCGTGGGCTTTGGCGTAGTCGAGCCAGCCGGGGAACCAGACGGACGGCGATGCGGCGGCAACGGCAGCAAAGGACTGGCTCTCGTAGGCGCTCCAGAGTGAGAAGAGCGCGGCGAGGGAGTAGCCGCCGAGTATGACGGGGGCATTCTCTGCCAGAGCACAATGGCTCTTAAGCGCGGGCAGGATAGCCTCGATGGAATTCAGCATCTCCTCTGCTCCTGCGCCAAAGTCCTGCTTACCGAAGACGGCGGGCGCCGTCCACGGGGAGAGCTCCTTGTTCCAGTCCTCGACGGCAAGGAAGGCGACAGCTAGCGGCATGCTGACAGCGGCGGCAATGGCGCTGACTTCCTCAAAGAGCCCCTTGCGCGCAACAATCTCTTCCTGATCGACGGGCTGCACGAGCAAGGCGCGCGGCTCTGGCTCTTGCAGGAGAAGGCCTCCCTTCCCTGCTGCGTGGATCGTGGCGAGAAGGTCGTCGCACTGCCATTTCCTGCCGTTGATCACGATTAGCTGTTTCCCTTCTATCTCATTTATCTTGTTTATTTCGTTTATCTTGCTCATCGTATTATCTCCCTCATCACATTTCATGGCACAGGCATGGTACAGCAGGATTTTATCCGCTGGCAGAGAAGTATGTATTGGTTCTATAAAATCAAGCTCAGCAAGAAAGGATTCGTTATGGCTCTCTTTGCAATCGGTGACTTCCACCTCTCGTTCCAGACACCCGAGAAGTCGATGGACGTCTTTGGCGCGGTGTGGCGGCACCATGAAGAAAAAATCAAGCGGAACTGCGAGGCGCTCGTTGGGCCGCACGACACGCTCGTCATCACGGGCGACCACTCGTGGGGGCGCAAGCTCGCGGAGTGTGAGCAGGATCTCGCATTCATCGAGGCGCTGCCGGGACGCAAGATCCTGCTGCGCGGCAACCACGACATGTTCTGGGATGCAAAAAGGACAGCCTCTCTCAACCGTCGGTTCGAAGGAAAACTGTCGTTCCTGCAGAATAATTTCTATGCCTATGAGGACTACGCGCTCGTCGGCACGAAGGGCTTCACGTTCGAGGGGCCTTTCTACCTCGATGGACAGGGCCGCGTCGTCGGCTGGGATGAGGAACGCGAGGCGCACGCCAATAAGCTCATCGAGCGCGAATGCGTGCGGCTGCGCCGTTCGCTCGATGCGGCCGTAGAGGCAGGCTACAAGAAGTTCCTCCTGTTCCTGCACTATCCGCCGACGAATATCCTCGAGCAGCAGAGCCCCTTCACGGATATCGCGGAGGAATACGGCGTGGAGCAGGTCATCTACTCACACTGCCACGGCGAAGAGCGCTTCCACGACAGCCTGCAGGGCACCGTGCGCGGCATCGCCTACCGGCTCGTCTCGGGCGATTACCTCGACTTCCGGCCGGTAAAAATCCTCTGACCATGCCCCAGCTTGTGCTGGGGCACTTTTATGCCTCCGTCTCTTTGCCGGGCTTGCGGTACTTCAGGAGTTCCTGCGGCACGCGCTTGCCCCGATAGTAATACTCCCAGTCCTGCTCGCCGAGCTCGCGCTGTACGCGGCACGGTACGCCGAAGGCCAGCACGCCTGCGGGAATGTCGCGCGTCACGACGCTGCCCGCGCCGATGACGGTATTGTCGCCGATCGTGACGCCGGGCACGACAATGACGCCCGCGCCGAGCCAGACGTTCTTGCCGATGTGGACCGGCAGGTTGTACTGGTAGGCCCTCTCACGGAGTTCCGGTGCCAGCGGATGGTTGGCCGTCGCGATCGTGACATTCGGCCCGATCATCGTGTGGTCGCCGATGTAGATGTCGCAGTCATCGACGAGCGTCAGGTTGAAATTCGCGTAGACCTGATTGCCGAGATGCAGGTGATGACCGCCCCAGTTCGCGCGCAGTGGCGGCTCGATGTAGCAGTCCTTGCCGACTTCGGCCAGCATCTCCTTGAGCAGCGCCTGCCGCTTCTCCTGCTCATGTGGCCGCGTCGCATTGAAATCGTAGAGTTTCTCCAAGCAGTCGAACTGCTGCTCCATCAGGCTCGTATCCGATGGCCAGTAGATTTCCCCGCTCTTCATCTGCTCATATGGTGTACTCATGCAATCTCCTCTTTTCTCTTTCTTTTTATTTGTGTTCTGTTTTTACTAATTCGATGATATCCTTCGGTTTCCTGCCTGATGAATATGAATACGATTGGGGAGAAAAAATCGGCATCATTCAGTAATTCTGAACGATGCCGATTTTAATTTATGAATGAATTTATTATTTATTCACCTTTCCGGTGCTGCCTCTCTTAGTCATCGGGATGCCCTGTTTGCAAAGCGGGCAGTCCTCTGGCTTGTAGGTCTCGACGTTGAGGTGCAGCAGGGCCGTGCACGGGACGTCACCGAAGCTGACTTTGCCGCCGCTGCGGTCGACGAGCATGCTGACGGCGACGGGGATACCGCCGTTGGCCTTGACGACATCGATGACTTCCTTGATGGAGCCGCCGGTCGTGACGATGTCTTCGACGATCAAGCAGCGCTCACCCGGATGCAGGTGGAAGCCGCGGCGGAAGGTCATCTTGCCATCGACGCGCTCGGTGAAGATGGCGCGCGTGCCGAGAGCCTTGCCCGTCTCATGGGCGAGCAGGATGCCGCCGGTCATCGGGCCGACGACGGTCTCGATGTTGGCGTCCTTGAACTTCTCGGCCATCGCCTCGCAGAGCTGCTGCGTGTACTTTGGATGCTGCAGCACGTTGAACTTCTCGACGTAGTGCGGGCTGTGCAGGCCGGACGTCAGCAGGAAATGGCCATTCATGATGGCGTTCGTCTTGACCAGCAGGTCTTTTACTTCTTCTTCGGTCATTGTCATTTTACCGTCTCCATTTCTTTCAAGATAGCCTCGGCGGCTGCTTTCGGGTCTTCGGCGGCGCGGATTGGGCGGCCGATGACGAGGTGGCTCGCGCCATTCGTGAGGGCCTTAGCAGGCGTCGCGATGCGGCTCTGGTCGTTGATGGCCGAGCCCGCGGGGCGCACGCCCGGCGTCACGATCAGGAAGTCCTCGCCGCATGCCTCGCGAATCAGGGCTGCCTCCTGCGGCGACGCGACGACGCCGTCGAGACCGGCCGACTTCGCGAGCTTGGCGAGGCGCACGACGGCATCCTTGATGGGCAGCGTCTGGCCGACGCCATCCCAGTCCTCCTGATTGATGCTCGTGAGCACCGTGATGGCGATGAGCTTCGGGCACGGGATGCCCCTCTCCTCTGCTGCGGCGTGCAGCCGGTCGGCCGCTGTCTTCATCATCGTGTAGCCGCCGCTCGCGTGGACGTTGAGGATGTCGGCGCCGAGGTCCATCAGCGAGCAGAGCCCGCCTGCCACGGTGTTCGGGATGTCGTGGAGCTTGAGGTCGAGGAAGACGTGCTTGCCCTGACCGCGCAGCCAGCGGACGACTTCGCCACCGACGCTGTAGAAGAGCTCCATGCCGACTTTATAGTAAGAGACGCTATCCCCGAGCTTCTCGACGAGGGCTTTGACATCCTCCATCGTGTGGAAGTCGAGCGCCACGATCAGGCGGTCATCTGCTTTGATAGCCATAGTTCTCCTTATCCTTTCTGAACATCTTTTGGGAAACCGAGAAAGCCCGGGTTGGCCTTGCCGACGATCTCCTCGATGCTCGAGAAGCCGTTCTCGGCGAGGTAATCCGTGAGGCCATCGCAGATCTTCATCGTGATCTCCGGGTCGGTGAAGTTGGCCGTGCCGACGGCGACGGCACTCGCACCGGCGAGGAAGAACTCGACGGCGTCCTCGGCGCTCGCGATACCGCCCATGCCGATGATCGGGATGTGGACGGCCTGCGCGACCTGCCAAACCATGCGCACGGCGACTGGCTTGACGCATGGGCCCGAGAGACCGCCGGTGATGTTGCCGAGCACCGGGCGGAAGCGATGGATGTCGATCTCCATGCCGAGCAGGGTGTTGATCAGCGACACGGCATCAGCGCCGGCCGCCTCGACGGCCTTGGCCATCGCGACGATGTCCGTGACATTCGGCGAGAGCTTGAGGATGACGGGCTTCTTCGTATGCGCCTTGGCCTCGCGGACGACGGCAGAAGCCGCCTCCGGGTCAGTGCCGAAGACGATGCCGCCTTCCTTGACATTCGGGCACGAGACGTTGAGCTCGATGGCGGCGACGCCCGGCACATCGAGGAGGCCGGCGAGTTTGCCGTAGTCCTCGGCTGTGCTGCCCGAGATGTTGACGATGGTATTCATGCCGTACTGCTGGATGCGCGGCAGGGTCTCCTTGAGGAAATGCTCGACGCCCGGATTTTCGAGGCCGATGCAGTTGAGCATGCCCTTCGGCGTCTCCGTGATGCGCACGCCGTCGTTGCCGCGGCGCGGCAGTAGCGTCGTGCCCTTGACCATGACACCGCCGAGGCGCGAGAGGTCGACGAAGTCGGCGAATTCCTCGCCGAAGCCGAACGTGCCCGAGGCCGTCAGTACCGGCGTCTGCATGGCGATGCCGAGCAGGTTCGTGTGGAGTCGTTCGTCACTCATGCAAACACCTCCTCTGCCGGGAAGACGGGGCCGTCCTTGCAGACCTTCTTGCGCTGGCCGTCCGTCGTGTCAATGGAGCACGAGAGGCAGGCGCCGAGGCCGCAGGCCATGCGCTTCTCAAGCGAGACTTCGCACGGGATGCCATGCTCTTTGGCAATCTTGGCGACGCCGCGCATCATGATCTCGGGGCCGCAGGTCACGACGACGTCGTAGCTGCCCTTCTCGAGGAGCTCTGGCAGCACTGTCGTCGTGAAGCCCTTCGTGCCGAGCGAGCCGTCATCCGTCGTCAGGAAGCACTGGCCGCAGAGGTCATCGAAGAGGTTCTTCCAGAAGAGCTCTTCAGCCGTCTTGCCTCCCATGAGGACGTCGGCCTTGCCCTGCATCGCCGCCGCGTAGTATAAGAGCGGCGAGAGGCCCATGCCGCCGCCGACGATCAGCGGATGCTTGTACTGCATCGCGAAGCCGTGGCCGAGCGGGCCGAGGACATTGACGATTTCGCCGGGCATCAGCTGCGAGAGCGCTCGCGTGCCCTTGCCGACGACGCGGTAGATGAAGGAGATGCTCCCCTTCTTCTCGTCGACTGCGGCCACGCCGACGGGGCGGCGCAGCGTGAAATCCCCCGAGAGGATGCGCAGCTGCACGAACTGGCCGGCCCGCGCGAAACGCGCAATCTCCGGCGCCTCGACGACGAGGAAGAAGACGTCCGTCGCGAGCTCCTGCTGAGCGAGGACCTTCGCATCGCGCACGATTTTTTTCGGCTGATTAGGCAAGGTCATCACCACCACCTACATAGTCCTGGATGGCCAGCGAGTAGACGAGGCGGCGCTCCCGCATGAAGGAGAGCACGCGCAGGACTTCCCAGGCCGTGTCAAGAGACGTCAGGCAGGCGATGCCGTGCTCGACCGTCGCGCGGCGGATCTTGAAGCCGTCCTTGGCCGAGTGCTTGCCTTGCGTCAGCGTGTTGATGACCATGTTAATCTTGCCGTTCTTGATCATCTGGATGATGTCGGAGCTGCGCTCGTGGACCTTGCCGACGATCTCTGCGTCGATGCCCATCGACTGGATGGCCTTGGCCGTGCCTTCCGTCGCAGCGATCTCGAAGCCGAGCTCCGAGAAAGCCTTGGCGAGCTGCTTCATCTCTTCCTTGTCCTTGTCGGCAACCGTGAAGAGGATGCAGCCCTTCGTCGGGACGTGGATGCCCGAGCCGATGATGGCCTTGTAGAGGGCGCGTGCGTAGTGATAGTCGATGCCCATGACCTCGCCCGTCGACTTCATCTCAGGTCCGAGCGCGATGTCGACGTCCGTCATCTTCGCGAACGAGAAGACCGGCGCCTTGACGGCGACATACGGTTTCGGCGGCACAAGACCCGACTTGTAGCCGAGCTCCTTGAGCGTATGGCCCATGGCGATGCGCGTCGCGAGGCCGACCATGTCGACGTTCGTGACCTTCGAGAGGAACGGCACCGTGCGCGAGGAGCGCGGGTTGACCTCGATGATGTAGACCTCGCCGTCGACGACGACGAACTGGATGTTCAGGAGGCCCTTGACGTGCAGCGAGAGCGCGAGGCGCTTCGTGTAGTCGATGATCGTGTAGATGACCTTCGAGGAGAGCGTCTGCGGCGGGTAGACGGCGATGGAGTCGCCCGAGTGGACACCGGCGCGCTCGACGTGCTCCATGATGCCCGGGATGACGACGTCGACGCCGTCGGAGATGCCGTCGACCTCGACTTCCGTGCCCTGCATGTAGCGGTCGACGAGGACCGGATGGTCCGGCGTGACCTTGACGGCGCGGCTCATGTAGTCGCGCAGCTCGGCCTCATTGTAGACGATTTCCATCGCGCGGCCGCCGAGGACGTACGACGGACGGACCATGACCGGATAACCGATCTTCGCGGCGCCCGTGACGGCCTCGTCAAGGTTCGTGACGCTGATGCCCTGCGGACGCGGGATCTGCGTCTGCGTGAGGACTTCGTCGAAGCGCTCGCGGTCCTCCGCGCGGTCGATGTCGTCGACCGACGTACCGAAGACCTTGACGCCGGCCTTCTGCAGGGATGCGGCGAGGTTGATGGCCGTCTGGCCGCCGAACTGGACGATGACGCCCTCTGGATTCTCTTTATCGATGATGTTGAGCACATCTTCCGTCGTCAGCGGCTCGAAGTAGAGTCGGTCGGAGATGTCGAAGTCCGTCGAGACGGTCTCCGGGTTGTTGTTGATGATGATGGCCTCGATGCCCATCTCGCGCAGAGCCCAGACGGAGTGGACCGAGCAGTAGTCGAACTCGACGCCCTGGCCGATGCGGATTGGGCCGGAGCCGAGCACGATGACCTTGCGGGCATCGGATACCTTGACTTCGTCCTCCTCTGCCTGGAAGGTCGAGTAGTAGTACGGCGTGGCGGCCTCGAACTCGGCTGCGCACGTATCGACCATCTTGTAGCGCGGCAGGATGTGCATCGTCTTGCGGACCGTGCGAATCTCGTCCTGCGTCTTGCCCGTGATCTCGGCGATGGAGCGGTCGGCGAGGCCGATGTTCTTCGCCTCGAGCATGAGGCTCGGCGTCAGGGCTTCTTCCTTGAGCTTGTTCTCGACGGTTGTGATGTTCTGGATCTTGTAGAGGAACCACTTGTCGATCTTCGTGATCGCATGAATCTCGTCGATCGTCGCAATGCCGCGGCGCAGTGCCTCGGCGATGACGAAGATGCGCTCGTCGTTGATGCGCGCGAGGTTCTTCTTGACGCGGGCATCGTCCCACTCGTCCATCTTGTCCATGTGCAGGCGGTGCACGCCGATCTCGAGCGAGCGCACGGCCTTGAGGATGGCGCCCTCGAAGTGGCGGTCGATGCTCATGACCTCGCCCGTCGCCTTCATCTGCGTGCCGAGCGTGCGGTCCGCGTAGACGAATTTGTCGAACGGCCAGCGCGGGAACTTGACGACGCAGTAGTCGAGCGCCGGCTCGAAGCAGGCCTTCGTCTTCTGCGTGACGGCGTTCGTGATTTCATCGAGCGTGTAGCCGATGGCGATCTTGGCCGAGACCTTGGCAATCGGATAGCCCGTCGCCTTCGAAGCGAGTGCCGAGGAGCGGCTGACGCGCGGGTTGACCTCGATGACGTAGTAGCGGTTGCTGTTCGGGTCGAGGGCGTACTGCGCGTTGCAGCCGCCTTCGATGCCGAGCTCGCGGATGATGCGGAGCGATGCACTGCGGAGCATCTGGTACTCGTGGTCCGTCAGCGTCTGCGACGGAGCGACGACGATGGAGTCGCCCGTGTGGACACCGACCGGATCGAAGTTCTCCATGTTGCAGACGGTGATGCAGTTGTCGTGGCCGTCGCGCATGACCTCGTACTCGATCTCTTTCCAGCCGGCGACGCTGCGCTCGATGAGCACCTGGCCGATCATGGAGTACGTCAGGCCCTTGATGACGATCTCGACGAGCTCTTCCTCGTTCTCGGCGATGCCGCCGCCAGTACCGCCCATCGTGTAGGCCGGGCGGACGATGACCGGGTAGCCGATCTCATTGGCAAACTCCACAGCCGACGGTACATCCTCGACGATCGTACTCTCGGGGATCGGCTCGCCGAGCTTCTGCATCGTCTCCTTGAAGAGCTCGCGGTCCTCGGCGCGCTCAATGGCCTTGAGCGGCGTGCCGAGCAACTCGACATGGTACTTCTCGAGTACGCCCTTCTCCGAGAGCTGTACCGCAAGGTTCAGGCCAGCCTGGCCGCCGAGCGTCGCGAGCAGGCCGTCCGGGCGCTCCTTCGAGATGATCTCCTCGAGGAACTCGACCGTCAGCGGCTCGATGTAGACGCGGTCAGCGATGTGCGTATCCGTCATGATCGTCGCCGGGTTCGAGTTGACGAGCACGACTTCGAGGCCCTCTTCTTTGAGCGCGCGGCAGGCCTGCGAGCCGGCGTAGTCGAATTCAGCGGCCTGGCCGATGATGATTGGGCCAGAGCCGATGACCATTACTTTATTGAGATTCGCTTTCTTTGGCACGAGTCATTCCCCTTTCTTCAGCATTGTCCAGAACTCGTCGAACAGGTACATATTGTCGTCCGGTCCCGGTGCTGCTTCCGGATGATACTGCACGGAGAAGATCGGCAGCGTCTCGTGGCGCATGCCTTCAACCGTACCATCGTTGACATTGATGTGCGTGACCGTCAGCGGCAGGTCCTTGAGGGATTCCTCGTCGACGGCGTAGCCGTGGTTCTGCGAGGAGATGTAGACATTGCCCGTGCGCAGGTCCTTGACCGGCTGGTTCGTGCCGCGATGGCCGAACTTGAGCTTGTAGGTCTTCGCGCCCATCGCGAGTGCCAGCAGCTGATGGCCGAGGCAGATGCCGAAGATCGGCTTCTTGCCGATGAGCTTCTTGACCTCCTCGACGATCTCCGGCACGTCCGCCGGGTCGCCAGGGCCGTTCGAGAGGAAGATACCGTCCGGATTCATGGCGAGCACTTCCTCTGCCGTCGTGTGCGCCGGCACGACCGTGATCTTGAAGCCGAGGTCGTGCATCGACTTGATGATGTTCTGCTTGACGCCGAAGTCCATCGCGACGACAAACGGCGCATCTTCCTTCTCGCTCTCGAGCGTGTAGGCCTCAGGCGTCGTGACTTCCATGACGACGTCCTTCTTGATGGGCACAGCGAAGAGCTCGTCGATCTCCGTCTGCGCGGCGTCTTCCGGGACAATGATGCCCTTCATCGTGCCGGCGTTGCGGATCTTGCGCGTGACGGCGCGCGTGTCGACATTGTAGAGGCACGGAACGCCCTGCTTCGTCAAGAAGTCCGCGAGGCTCGTCTCATAGTGCCAGTTGCTGCCGTGCTCGCAGAGCTCGCCGATGACGAAGCCATTGACGAACGACTTGCGCGACTGCATGAAGATGTCCGCGATGCCGTAGTTGCCGACCATCGGGTAGGTCAGCGTCAGGATCTGGCGGCAGTAGGACGGGTCCGTCAGGCTTTCCTGATAGCCGACCATGCCGGTATTGAAGACAACCTCACCCGTTGCCTTGATATTGTTCAAGAGTTCCCCGTGGAATACGCTGCCGTCTTCCAGGATCAATTTTCCTTTCACTCAAAACACCTCGCTAATCAGAGAACCACGCCGTCTTTCATGACGACCTTGCCATCGACGATCGTCAGGACCGGCTTGCCCGTGAGCTTGCGGCCGACAAACGGCGAATGGCTGCCTCTCGTGTAGAATTTCTTCGGGTCGACCGTCCAGACAAGGTCCGGGTCGATGACCGTGACGTCAGCGTTCGCACCGACGGAGAGCGTGCCGGCATCGAGCTTGAACGCCTTAGCCGGGCCCCACGTCATCTTCTCGATGATCGTCGGGATGTCGACCTTGCCCGTCTTGCAGAGGTCCGTGAAGAGCACGCCGATGGCCGTCTCGAGGCCCGGGAAACCGCTCGGAGCGTAGATGTACTCGCGGTCCTTCTCCTCCTGTGCGTGCGGGGAATGGTCCGTGACGATGGCGTCAATCGTGCCGTCCTTGAGGCCCTCGACCATCGCGTCGACATCGCTCTGCGAGCGCAGCGGCGGGTTCGTCTTCGTCGAGCTGTCGTAGAGGTTGACGCACTCGTCTGTCATCGTCAGGTGATGCGGCGTGACCTCCGTCGTGACGCGGATGCCGTGCTTCTTGGCCTCGCGCACGAGCTCGACCGAACGGCCCGAGCTGATGTGGGCGACGTGGACGCGTGCACCGGCGTACTCCGCGAGCAGGATGTCGCGCGCGACGGCGATGTCCTCGGCGACCGTCGGACGGCCCTTCATGCCGAGCATCGCGCTGCGGTGGCCCTCATTCATGACGCCGTCCTCGACGAGCGACGGCTCTTCCTCGTGGTTGATGATGACCTTGTCGAACGTGTGCAGGTAGTCGTAAGCGTTCAAGAGGACCTTGGCCGTCGGGTCGAAGTGGCCGTCATCGGAGAACGCGACAGCACCGGCCTGGACCATGTCGCCGAGCTCGGCGAGCTCCTGGCCCTTCTGCCCCTTCGTGACCGCACCGATGATGCGGATGTGGACCTTCGCGACGTCCTCTGCGCGCTTCTCGAGGCTGCGCACCAGAGCGGCCGTGTCGACGACCGGCTTCGTGTTCGGCATCGTCGCGACCGTCGTGTAGCCGCCGGCTGCCGCTGCCTTCGAGCCGGACTCGAAGTCCTCTTTGGCCTCCTGGCCTGGCTCGCGGAAATGCGTGTGCATGTCGATGAGGCCCGGCGTGACGATCTTGCCGGCTGCATCGTAGACTTCTGCACCTTCTGCAGAAAGATCCTTGCCGACGGCTGCAATCTTGCCATCCTCGATCAGCACATCAGCGACTTCGTCAAAATGCTCTGCCGGATTGATGACCCGGCCACCTTTGAGTATCAGTTTCATTCCTGTTTGCCTCCCGTCAGAACCAAGGTAAAGAGTGCCATGCGGACTGCTACGCCATTCTGGACTTCTTCCTGAATCGCGGAGTTGTCGCCGTACGCGACGAACGGTGAGATTTCCCATCCTTTATTCATCGGGCCCGGATGGAGGACGAGCACATCGTCCTTCGCGAGGGCGAGGCGCTCATTGTTGAGGCCGAAGATGCGGGCGTATTCGCGCGTCGTCGGGAAGAGACCGCCCTTCATGCGCTCGAGCTGGATGCGCAGGACTTCGATGACGTCCGCATCCTTGATCGCATCCTCGATGCGCTCGTGCACGACGATGCCCGGCTCCTCGTAGAGGAAGCGCGGCAAGAGCGTCTTCGGGCCGGCGATGTGGACTTCCATGCCCATCTTGCGCATGCCGTAGATATCGGAGCGCGCGACGCGGCTGTGCAGGACGTCGCCGAGGATGGCGACCTTGAGGCCTTCGAGATGACCCTTGTGCTGCTCAATCGTGAAGAGGTTCAGGAGACCCTGCGACGGATGCGCGTGGGCGCCGTCACCCGCGTTGATGATGACCGGGCTCACGACGCGCGAGGCGTACTCCGCCGCGCCCTCTGCCTTGTGGCGCATGACGATGGCATCGACGCCCATCGCCTCGATCGTGTAGAGCGTATCGCGCAGGCTCTCGCCCTTGACGATACTCGAGGAACCCGCCGTGATGTTGACGACGTCCGCGCCGAGGTACTTGCCGGCGAGCTCGAACGACGTGCGCGTGCGCGTGCTCGGCTCGTAGAACAGCGTGACAATGGATTTGCCGCGCAGCGTCGGGACCTTCTTGATGTCACGATGGATGATGTTCTTCATTTCCTTGGCCGTCTCGAGCACGAGACGGATCTCCTCCGCCGAGAAGTCAGCGAGTCCGAGGACGTTCTTGCCCCGTAAGGATACATTTGTTTTCCCCAAGTTGATCACTCCTTAAAGAATCCGCTAGAAATGGTCCATTGTCTTTTTCAGCCCCTGATATGCAGAAAAGGAGCTCCCTATGCGTATGCATAAGAAAGCTCCTGGCTTTACGTAAGCTTATGACGTTACTTTGTGGCTCCCTTTATGCGCATCGCAGTACGCATCTTAAAAAGGCAATTTTCCTTTTTCAAACTGTTTCATTTGACTGTAGCTATTATATCGTATCTTGAACTGAAACGCAAGGCAGATGAGAAGATTTCCCTCTGCCCTTTTGCGTTTCCTGCGGTATATGTTCGATACGACCTGCTCGCGCTCAGATGTTGAACGGCGCGAAGAGCTTGCGGATGTAGTTGCGCGCCTTGCTCATGACTTTGATGACCGGCTCCATCATCTTCGGCTGGCGCACGACGTAGTGCATGACGCGACGGCGCAGCTGACGGTAGTCGGAGTCGAAGTCGCGCAGCACGTCCTCCATCTCCTTCTCGACCGAGACCGCCGGGATGTTCGACGGAATGATCTCCGCCGTGCGGCCCGTGATCTTCGCGAGGTCACCGCGGAACGGCACGTAGCACTCGATGCCGAGCTCCTTCTGGATGCGGCTCTTGAGCGCGCCCTGCGCCGTCGCTTCGCCGTGGACGATGAAGATCTTCGCGGGCTTCGGGCTCGTGATCTCGCCGAGCCAGCTCATGATCTGGTTGGCGTCGGCATGAGCCGAGAAGCCGTCGAGGCTCTTGATCTGCGCCTTGACCGCGATTTCCTCGCCGAGCACGCGCACGCGCGTGATGCCATCGATGAGCCGGCGGCCAAGGCATCCCTCTGCCTGATAGCCGACGAACAGGATCGTCGACTCCGGACGCCAGAGGTTGTGTTTGAGATGATGCAGCACGCGGCCTGCATCGGCCATGCCCGACGCCGAGATGATGATGGCCGAGCCTTCCGATGAGTTGAGCGCGCGCGACTCCGCCGCCGTCTCACAGAGATGGACCTGCGGGAAATCCGGCACCTTGCCGTTCTTGCCGAAGACCTTCAGGGACTCCTCATCGAAGTCGCGGAAGTTCTTGAGGAAGACGCGCGTCGCATTGATGGCCAGTGGGCTATCGATGATGATCGGGATGTCTGGGTCGAGGCGCCCCTCGCAGTGCAGCCGGTAGAAGTAGTAGAGAAGCGTCTGCGTGCGGCCGACAGCAAACGACGGGATGATGAGGTTGCCGCCACGGTCCATCGTCTCATTGACGATCTCGATAAGAGCCGTCTCCTTGTCGTAGAGCTGGTGCAGGCGGTCGCCGTACGTCGACTCCGTGATGACGAAGTCGGCACCATGGATGATCGTCGGGTCGCGCAGGATCGGCTGGTCGGGCTGACCGAGGTCGCCCGAGAAGACGAGCTTTGTCTCCTTGCCATTCTCCTTCACGTAGACTTCGAGGATGGCCGAGCCAAGGATGTGGCCCGCATCGCGGAAGAAGACGCGCAGGTTGTCCGACAGGTGCAGTTCCTGGTCGTATGGGACCGGCGAGAACTGCTTGAGCGCATCGAGTGCGTCGTTGATGCCGTAGAGCGGTTCGACCGGCGCATCGCCGCGGCGCTGTCCCTTGCGGTTGAGCATCTCGGCGTCCGACTCTTGGATATGTGCCGAGTCGGGCAGCATGATCTTGGCGAGGTCGCAGGTCGCCTGCGTCGCGTAGACCGTCCCCTTGAATCCCTCGCGCACGAGCTTCGGCACGAGGCCGCAGTGATCGACATGCGCATGCGTCAAGAGCACGCCGTCGATGTCCGCCGGATTGAACGAGAACTCCTCGTAGTTGTACTCACGGATGCGCTTTGAGCCCTGAAACATGCCGCAGTCGATTAGATAGCGGTCCTCGCCCGTCTCCAGCAGATAGCAGGAACCCGTGACCGTATGAGCCGCACCTAAGAATTCGAGTCGCATAGAAATGCCCCCTTATACAGTTGTAATACATTTGTATTGGTTGTCTTCCTATTAGATGCACGTTACTCTTATTATCTCTTACTGTAGTATTCGCACTCATACGTTCGGAATCCTCTTTTGAACAGAAAGATTTTTTATTCTCCCAAAGTCCTGCAACAGCAAAAGCCCTCGTACGGATCCCCAAAGGAATCCATACGAGGGCCAGTCTTTATGCAATCTGCTTAGCGTTTGACATTCTTGAGCTCAGCGCGGAACTCACTTGCGAGACGGTTGAGACCATTGTCCTTGTTGAGGGCAGGGTTCTTCGTCGCGCCATTCTTGAGCGCCGTGTAGAGGATCTGGGCGAAGTCGTTGCGCGTGAGCATCGGATTGTTCGCCGGGTCTTCGACGCGGCAGTCCTTGAGCGCACCCGCCTTCGCGAGCTTCGCGACAAAGTCGTAAGCCCAGTGGTTCTCCGGCACATCAGGGAAGAGGTCCTCACCGCTGACCGGCGCAGCCGCAGCAGCTGGAGCGGCCGCCGTCTTCTGCTCCGCGAGCTTCTCGAGGATGGCCGTCTGGCGTGCCAAGAGCTCCTTGAGCTCGTCATTCTCCGCCCGCGTCGAATTGTCGACCGATGGTAGATAAGCCGCCACGATCGGCACTTGCTGGCCGCTGGCCGTCGTCGTCACAGCCGTGACCGGCTGCGGCGTCTTCGTGCCCTCTGTCTGGCCAGTCGACTGCGTCGTCTGCGTCGGAGCTGCTACAAACTGTACCGGAACTGCCTTCGTTGCTGCCTGCGTGCGCATGTGGCCGGAGTCCTTGCCCATCTTCCACGTGATGCCGGCGTTGACCATGTTCTCGCCGCCGCCAAAGCTTGCGCCGACCGACATCGTCGTCATCTCATCCGGATGGTAGTACATGCCGACAGCCGCCGCACTCGCGCCGCGGTAATTGCCGAAGCCCGCCGCGAAGTCGACCTTGTCATCCGGATCATAATTGCCCGGATGCAGGGCCGCCAGAGCAGCCGCCCCCGCGCCGACGCGGTTGATGCGCGAGTCGAGACGGTTGACCGCCCGGTCGAGCTGATTGATGTGCGCCGCATTCTGGCCGATGACCTCGCCTTGTCTTGCCGCCAAATCATTGACCTGCTTGACATTGACCGCATCACCATCGTCCTTGCCGTCGCCGACATTGCGGATGACCTGACCATTGGCATCGACGCCCTTGTCGTCGACATACGTCTTGCCGTTAACCTTGAGTGAGTCGCCCGTCAGAGCCGACTTATCGCCTACTTTGATACCGTCCTTGTTGACGACCGTGTCGCCCGCCGTGAAGGAGTCGGACTTGATGGACTTCGCCTCAATCGAGCCTTCATTGCCCTTGATCGTCAGGTTACCGAGATTGATCTGGTCTTTATTCAGGCCAATCTTGTAATCCGTGCCGCCCGAGGCATTCTTGCTCTCGCTCAGCGTCAAGTTCGTATCCGCCGTCGACACCGACGAATGCTGTCCAGCCGTCGTGTAGATGTCGTTCATGCGATTGTTGAGCTTGCCGATGGCCGTCGTCGCACTGTCGCCGTCGGCGATTTCCTTGCCCTTGACTCCACTATACACATTGTCGCCGACTGTCGTCTCCACGCGCTTGTCAAGGTTGTTGATGGCATCGACCGTCGAAGTCGGACGACCGTCTGCATTCTTGACCGTATCGTTGAGCTTCGCGACATCGCCGAGCTCGTCAGCCTTGGCCACGTTGTTGATGACAACTTGACCCTTGACATCCCCCGGCTTCGTCCCGTCGCCAGAGACGACATTGATTGCGACGCTGTTCTTGTCGATAGCCTTGCCATCAAGGCCCTTGCCCTGGCCGACATTATAATTGCCAGCCTGGATATGCTGCTCATTCTGAGCCGCCGTCGCCGTCGCATTCTCGACCGCCTGCTGCAGCTGGTCTTCGGTAGCGGCACGGCCGCTGACAGCTCTGCCATTCCAAGTCGTATTAGACAGCCCCGAAATCGTCTGCTGGTCACCGTTAGCCTCAATCTTGATGCCGTTGTCGCCGTCGCCACCGACGACAACGCGGCCATCTGCCACCGTCGTATTGCCCGTCTTGACCGTCTCTGCCTCGACATCTTTAGCCGTCACTTTGCCCTCAGTACCATAGATATGGACCTTGTCAAGGTTCATGTGCTGCTTATTGAGGCCAAGCTTATAGACCTTACCGCCAGCTGCATTCGTTGTCTTGCCATCGATGGTCACATTGTTGTCACTATCGACGGACTGTACTTCCGTATGCTTCTTGGCTTCCGTCACAGCATTCGTGACATCGCCGTTGACCTGCTTCAGGCTATCGTCGACTTTCTGGTTGACCTTGTTAACGGCCTGGACCACAGTAGTCGAGCCACCAGCAGGATTCTTCAGGTTATCCGCCAGCTCACCGACTGTGCCGAGTTCCGATGCCTTGGCCACATCATTGATGACGACCTGACCGTCGACCGCACCTTTGGCATTGACCACATCAATGGAGACACTGTTCTTACTCGTTTTGTCCGTGATATCCTGGCCGTTGCTGTCTTTGCCAATCGCATATACACCTTTTTTGATGTGAAGCTCGCTATTTGCCGCTTGCGTCTTGGCTTCATTGATTGCCTCGACCAGCTGATTTTCCGTGGCAGCCTGTCCATCAACAGCTTTGCCCGTCCATTTTGTATTGGAAAGGCCATTTACCGTCTTTTCAGCACCATTTACCTTGACACCGCCGATAGAGGCAGTACCGTTTGTGCTGTCCATCAGGATCTTATTGGCACTAGCGTCTTCGCCCAGCTGAATTGCACCATTTGATACTTTGCTGGAACCAACACGTAACGAACCCTCATCACTGAGATCAAGGTTCTTGTTGAGCTTGACCTTGATGCCGCCCACGTTAGTACCATCAGCTTCCGTCGTGATGTTGCCCGCCTTCTTGACGGTCTTGCCATCACTTTCATACTCGGTATCGCCGACAATCGCAATGGCATTGCCCAAAGTCTGGCTAACCTTGCCCTTTTCATTTCCACTTTCATCTTTGAGCGCAAAACCGCCATTCTGTTCCTTCAGGGTAATCTGGTTGATGGCTGCCTTTAGCTGTGCTTCCGTAGCAGCCCGGTTGTCTACAACCTTTGACAAATCCCAAGAGGTATTGTCCAGTCCGGTGATATAGTTTCCTTCATTATGGTTTGCACCGCCGCCAATCTGATTGCCGATGAATATACCGCCCGTCCAGCTGCCACTTGTATCTTGACTGCCGCCCAGACGGATGCTCTTCGTATTGACATCCGGGGCCAGACCATAGGTAAAGCTCGTGCCATTCTGAGTCAGGACGATGTTATTGCTAGCATCAAACGTGACGGTATCGCCAGCTTTGACCTGCTGAACCGTGCCACCTTGCTTCTGTACATTCCAGGCAGCACTGTTGATGGCATTGACAACTTCCGTTGCATCGGCAAGACCAGTGCCAGTCACTGTTGCTGTGTGGGTACTACCGTCAGTGCTAATCTGCGCCGTGTTGACATCCACCTTTACTTCAGCGCCTGTATCTGTACCCGTGACAGACACCGTACTGTTCCTGCCATTCTTGAACGAAACCGTCTTATCGTTGCCGATATGGGTGGACCTGTTCTCGTTTTCGCCGATGATATCCCAGCCACCATTCGTGACCTTCTGCTGCAACGCATAGAGCTGGCTGCCATTGACGGCTTCTTGGGAATGCGCCTTGACTTCACCATCTGCCACGTTGGTAATTTTATTACCGCCATTGTTTAAACCGCTATTGGTCAGTTTCACAGGAGATTTAGTCTCGTCAGACGGTGTCAGGGTGATGCCCTGCCCATTCTGGATATAGGTATTGCCCGCTGCGTCAGTGGTCGTAATGCCTTCTGCTGTCTGGACCGTGGATCCTTTCGTTGCATCGGACGTAGTGACCTTGGAAATATTGATGTCTTTGCTCAGGCCATAGGTGAACTTAGTGCCATTCTGCGTCAAAATCAGATTGTCGTCCTTGGCAAAATGGATAGTATCCCCTGCCTTGACTGCCGTCTTGTTATCCGGCGTATTATCGGCCACTACATTGATAGTTGCGCTGTTGATAGCATTGGCCACATCCTGTGTCGTTGCCAGGCCATTGACCGTGGCAGTAACCGTTCCGGCCTTATCGTCAGTACCGGAGCCAAATGCGCCGGTAGTCACATCCACCTTCACCGTGGCATTGTTGCTATCATCTTTCGTAGCCACAGACTTGGTGTAGTTACCATTGTCATAGGTCACAGTCTTGCCGGCACCAATCTGCGCCGTCACGGCAGTCCCTTCTGCATTCTTCCCGGCAAGGTTCCATCCGCCAGTGACCTGTTTCTGGAGATCATCCAACTGGCCCTTATTGACGGCGTCGGTAGGAGCAACGCCATCACCCACATTATGGATGACATTGCCACCCATGGTGACATTACCGCTGGTAATTGCTACCTTAGTTGCTGTGCCTTCTTTGATGGTCAGGCCATTGGTATCCAATGTGCTGTTACCAGCGGTGACACTGGTCAATCCAGTCAAGGTGGAGTTCAGATCATACTTCACTTCGCCGTTATCACCTACAAAAGCAGCGGTGTTAGTGCCGTTGTTGAAGGTCAGGCCATTTTTCAAGGTCACGGATTTCGCCGCTTCATTGTTGGCCTTCACCGACAGATTGTCCACGTTCACCGTGTAGGTCATCTGATGACTTCCATCAGTAGCTTCTGAAGAAGTGACTTCCTTCACGTTGTCACCCTTAGCCACAACTGTCCGGGCGTTTTTCACCTGTTTCAGTGTAGCAGCATCAGTATCCTGCGTAGCATCGGCCACATTCTGGATACGCTGGCTGCCCATGGAGACACCGCTGGTGGTTACAGAGACCTGCTTGCTAGGATCGTTATTCTTGATAACCAAGCCAGTATTAGTAAGACTCATATCCCCGTTGGAAACGCCATTGGTATTCAGAGTCGTGTTACCAGTCTTTACAGAATCGAGATTGATATCCTTATTAAGTTTTACCGTCAAAGTAGCATTGCCCTCGTCATTAGCCGTAGTCACTACGCCAATGTTATTGTCCGACAGTTTAGAAGCATCATTGGTACCGCCAACTACACTGAGCTGCTTGCCAAGTTTTACTTTCTTAGCCGTTGCATCATCACCCTTGACATTGAAGCCCGTCTCAGTCGTACCATTAGCCGAAGCCTGTACCAGGCGTTTGACATCGCTGATGTTGGCTGCATTGGTGTCTGTATCACCGCCGCTTGCCACATCGGTGATCTGCTTGCCACCATTGTTCAAGCCGTTGGCAGTCAAAGAAACCGACTTATTGCCAGTACCAGATGAAGCAATTGTCACCCCGCCTGCAGTGAGCGTTGTCGTAACTCCATCCTGAGCAACGGTCGCCAGGCTCTTGATACCCGTCAGCGTATCATTCAGAGTATAGGTGAAATCCGTGTCGCTCTGGGAAAGTGTCAGATTGTTGCCTGCTTTGAGTCCGACAGTCGTTCCAGCTTTGATTGCCGTAGTTGCACCGTCGTTAGCTTTGATATTCCAAGCCGCACTGTTGATAGCCTGAGCTACATTCTGCGCTGTCGCTACGCCGTCAGTGGTGGGCTCCGTTATCTTGCCAGTCGCTGTATCAGCAGTAAGCCCTGCTGTCTTAATGGTATAGGTGACCTTTGCACTCTCTGTACCATCCGGCTGCACCGACGCCGTTGCATACGTCGTATCACCAAAGGTGACTTTCTTGCCTGCGCCGATATCTGCGACTTTCTGACCATTGCTTCCAACAATCTGCCAACCATTCGTGACTTGCGTCTGTACAACATCGAGCTGGCCCTTATTGACAGCATCCTTGGTATCCGTGCCGTCCGCAACATTTTTGACCTGTTGACTTCCCATGGAAACACCGCTGGTAGTGATGGAAACCTGCTTGCTGACATCGTTGTTCTTGATAATCATGCCAGTATTAGTAAGGCTCATATCACCATTAGAAATGCCAATGGTATTCATCGTCGTACTGCCGGTGGTAACAGAATCAAGCGCGATATCCTTCTTCAATTTCACCGTCAGAGTAGCATTGCCCTCGGCATCAGCTGTGGTCTCCACACCGATGTTACCCGTAGACAATTGTGTAGAATCAGTAGTGCCGCCTACCACATTGAGCTGCTTGCCAAGTTTTACTTTCTTAGCCGTTGCATCATCACCCTTGACATTGAAGCCCGTCTCAGTCGTACCATTAGCCGAAGCCTGTACCAGGCGTTTGACATCGCTGATATTGGCCGCATTGGTGTCTGTATCGCCGCCGCTTTGTACATTGGTAATCTGCTGATTACCAATGCTGAGACCGTTGGTAGTCAGAGAAATGGGCTTTGCCCCTGCCGCAGCCGGAGTAATGGTTACACCGCTTCCAGAAACCAGTGTCTGATTGCCTGCGGTATCTTTCGCTGTCACACTGGTTAAATCTGTCAGGTCATCATTTAAACTGTAAACGACTTTCCCATTTTCAACTGTGGCTGTAGTATTCTTGCCATTGGCAAAATTGATTCCCTCAGCCAGTTTTCGGGTGCCCTTATCTTCCCCATTGGCCTGGAGTTTCAGATCATTGACTTTGACCGTGTAAGTCTTCACATTGTTTGCATCGGTAGGCGCATCGATGGAAACGTTGTCACCAGCTGCCACCACCACTGCATCTTTAGCCTGAGCCTTGATGGCATCGTTGGAAACACTGTAAGAAACGGTCCCGTTTTCTGCCACACTGGCCGTGGTATTGGTGCCGTCGGTGAAATTCAGGCCATCCTTCAGGGATACGCCAGTGCCTACTTTAGTACCATTCTGTGATACCCCCAGATTGTCCACATTTACTGTATAAATCTTGTGCTGGTCGGTCGTATCCGTTTCCACTGTTCCCAGGGATGCATTGGCCCCGGCTCTTACTTCCGTAGTGGCTTTGGCAACAGCCGCAGTCATATCTGTGGTGCTGGCTGCCCCGAAGTCACTGAGACTCAAAGTCGTTGCCGGAGTGATACCGTCGTTCCTGGTGAAGGTGACAGTCTTATTGGCCGTATCTTTGCTCACTGTCAGATAGGTGTTCTTGATATCCACAGATGCAGTATCACCGTCATTGCCAGTGATGGTCAATGTGGACACATCATTGGCACCTTTCGTCAGCGTTGCGGATTTCAGCGTATTGTGGGTGGCGCTGATAGTAAAGGTTTTGGACAAACCATCCGTACTGGTGGTAGTATCGACGGTAACATTATTGTTTCCCTTCACCACATTGATGGCATCCTTAGCTTGTGTCTTGATAGCATCATTGGACACATTGAAGGTAATAGCGCCATTATTCCCAACAGAAGCAGTGGTGTTGGTGCCGTTGCCAAAGACCAGACCATCGCTGAGTGCAACGCTCTTCTTCTGGCCATCGGCCACTTTGACACCCAGGTTGCTGACGTTGACTTTGTAGATATGGTGTCCATCAGCAGAAGTCGTATCATCCTCTACGCTATCAACATTGCTGCCCTTAATGACCGCCGTGGTGGCCTTGGCCGCAGCCGTTGTCAGTGCTTCTTTGCTGGCGCCATTGAGATCATCCAGCGAGATGCTGACCGGGTTGCTTCCATCATTGCGTTTGAATGTGATGGTATGATCCGTGTTCTTGGAAACGGTGGTATAGGTATCCGTCAGGTTCAGTGTAGTTTCGTTATTATCCGTATCCTTCAGTTTCACCGTTGTCTGATTGCTGGTATCAGACGGCCTGGACGCCGTATAAGATGCAGAATCCAGCTTGTTGTGGGTAGCACTGATGGTCACTGTGCCATCTGTACCGACGCTTGCCGTAGTATTCTTGCCATCCTTGAAGTTGATGCCGCCATCCATTGTCACAGTAGCAGGCGTTCCACCATTGGCTTTGAGTGTCAGGTTCTTGGTATCGATGGTGACATTACCACTAGCATCGACGGCACTGGTGGTGTTGGTGCCGTTCTTGAAGTTGATGCCATCTGCCAGTGCAACAGAAGTATCGCCGGTGGTTGCTTGCAACTTGAGATTGTCTACAGCGATGGTGTAATTCGTATGGCCATCTGCAGTAGGCGTGGTATTTGTGGTGACGTTTACGTTACCGTTCTTGCCTGTGGTCAGTGTAGTCGTAGCCTTCTTAATCTGGCTATAGTTGGCGGCATCGGTATCGTCAGTTCCGGCCGTGACGCCCTTGATCTGCTGGTTATTGGCGTTGATGCCATTGCTGGTGAACTTTGGGCCGCCCGTGATGGTCAGGCCGTTGGTGTCGAGCGTGCTGCTGCCAGTGGTGACAGTAGTTGCCGACACCGTACCAGTAGTCAGGCTGCCGTCCGTGCCGAGGTTGACGTTCTTATTGAGCTTGACCGTCAGCGTGTCTTTGCCATCGGAAACAACGCCGATGTTGTTGTCGGTCAGCTTGGTGGTATCTGCACCGCCCTTGACATTGAGCTTGTTATTCAATTTCAGCGCAGAGTCGGTCCCAGTGTCGCCGCCGAATTTCAGGCCGTCGTCGGTGGTGGCTACGGTCTTGCCGTTGACGAAAAGGCGTGTCGTGGCAGTTCCGTTCACATCAGCAGTCGTTGTTGAGCCGCTGGTGCGGAGCGTGACGCCATTCTTACCACTGGCATCTTCCAGTGCAAGGGTGCCGCCGTTATCGCCGGTGCCATCAAGTTTCAAGGTTTCCTGATAGCTATAGGTTGTAGATTCTGTGCCGTCAGTAGCCGTTGTTGTGGTAGCCGTGGTCTTGCCCAGCTGAGCGGTGTTCAGGTCCTTGAGGTTGCTGGCCAGCTGGACATGAAGGGCGTTGGTACCCGTGTTGGCAACGACAGCAATGTTATTGCCGGTGAGCTTAGCAGCGTCCACGGTATAGGTGGTCTTGCCATCCGTAGTCGAAGACGTTACGGCGTCACTGCCGCCCGTGATGGAGATTTTCTCGTTAGATCCCCTAGCCACTACGTTCGTGTCTCCTGCTGCGGTATCGCCGAAGCTAGAGTTATCGCCGCCGAAGCGGATCTGGCGAGTCAAAGCGTAGAGCTGGGAGCCATTGACGGCGTCGGTGCTCGTGGCGCTTACTAGGCCGGCCGCTACGTTTTGGATGCGACGCTCGGAGCCAACGCTACCGACGGTGATGACACCAGTCGGGTTGCTGCCGGCATAGGTGTAGTTCGTACCATTGCCATAGGTGTAGCTCGTACCATTGCCATAGGTCTCATCTGTATTGTACGAATTCATGCCGGCAGTCGTGCCCTTGGCTTCCATGGCCTGCACTCTCAGCTTGTACAGGTATTTTGCTTCATACTGGGCCTTGATCGTCGCTTTGTCTTCATCCGTCGCAGCAGCTTTGTATTCATCCGAGGCTTCAGCTGCGGTATCCGCCTTTGTTTTGGCTGCATCGATGGCTTTCTGGGCAGGCCCATTCGGCTGGACATAAGCGGCGTTATTGCCCAGGTAGACCGAGTTGCCTAGGGCAGCTGTCACATTGTTGCCGAGAATCTGGGTGTTGGAGAAGTCGACTGTCGTATCCTTGTTGGCATCCACTGTGTTGTTATAGCCAAGGATAGTCACATCCTTGATATTGTTGGTCTTGCCGTCATCCGAGCTCTTGCCCTGCACCGTATTGCCGGAACCTACAATGGCAATCTGTGACAGCGTATTTTGATGGCTGGACGTGCCGCCTGCCCCGCCATCAATTGTATTGCTGCTGCCCTGCACTGTGATGTCCTGCATGACGTTGTATTTGACATTCTGATTAAAGGTGTTGCTATTGCCAGTCATATAGATGCCAGTCAAGGCATTCGTCGTATCCTGGTCGGATACCGATGTGATGATATTCTTGTAGCCGGAAACGCCGCTCTGGGTGATAGCTCCCCATTTTCCATTCATCTCATTGCTGCTGCCCAGGCCATAAACATTATTACCGGTTATCGAGTTATCCTGACCGATAGCTGTGGAATCCGTACTGTATGCCTTGCTGCCCTTGCCGATAGCTACCGCATCGTTGCCGGAAGCCAAAGCCTCTGCACCAATGGCAGTACCGTAATTGTATTTGACCGTAGCATTATACCCCAAAGCCACGCTCTGGTTACCGGCGGTAGTGGCCAGATTGCCGATAGCCACAGAGCTTACACCGGTATTACTGGTGGTATCCGTGGTATACGTTTGTGCACGGGTACCGATGGCGATAGAGTTAGCAGCCTGAGCGGTAGTGGAGGTACCCAGTGCAATGCTGTTTTCCCCGTCAGCAGATGTGTGTCGTCGTTGTGCCGGCAGAATCCTTCGTCGGATTCGGTGCCGTGCCGATGGCAATGCTGCGCAGTCCATTGGCATAGACGTTATTGCCGACGGCCAGACTCTTTACATTCGTCGCATTGGCATTCGGACCGATGGCCATAGCATCCGCCTTATTGGAAATAGCACCTTTATTATCTTTATTCGCACTCAGGTTATCACTGGACTCGCTGATAGAGAAGTAATGTGTCTTCGATGCATCAATTGTCGTATTCAGATTCGTGAACTTCTCTTCGAAATATTCTTTATTCAGTCCGACTTTTGTATCGGTTGCCTGCAGGAGTTCATTCAGGGAATTCAGTTGGCCTACCGTAGCCGCATCAGAATCAAACACACCATCTGCCACATTGGAGATTCGCCGTGTCAAGGTACCGCTACCCACGGAGACGTAATGAGAATCTGCTTGAAGCGGTTTATAGGTAAATGCTGATTTAAACTGATTACCATTGGCATCATAAACATAATAGACAGTTGTTCCATCCACCGTAACTGCCTTTACCGTTCCCAAAGTTGAAACAGCTGGCGCTGATGAGCCGTTGCCGATGGCAATATTCCCGTCCGCAGCACTGGCATTCTGCCCCAAGGCAACACTGGATGCATCGGCTGCTTGCGCATCTTCCCCGATAGCCACGGTGTGCGCTCCTCCGGCCTTGGCACGGTTACCAACAGCTACCGAATAGTTCGATGCATTCGCTTCGTTGCCAAGTGCCGTAGAATACATGATATTGGCCGAATTTTCCTGATAGTTGGCCTTGTAGCCGACAGAGACGTTGAAGCCATTCTGAGTCTTATCGTCACTTGCATAGTTGATGCCATACCCAGCCTGCGTACCGATGGCAATATTGTAACTACTCTTTACATTACTGCCTGCCCCTTCGCCAATGGCCACGTTCTGCATACCGGACACATTGTTGCCGGAGCTGGTGCCGATGGCAATGAGCGACCCCGCATTCTGCTGCTCGCCCTTTCCTTCGCTGGTGCCGACACCGGCCTTATAGCCGAGTGAAATCGATTTGTCGGCATTGGCCGTGGCATTGTTGCCGATGGCTACCGCATTATAGTTGTTGGCCATGGCAGACTGACCAATGGCAGTAGAGCTGCCGGATGCAGCAGATCCCGTACCAATAGCATTGCCGCCTTCGGTGGTTGTCTTGGCGTTTTTACCAATAACCACAGAATTTGCACCTTCTGCGCTGGTACTCTGGCCGATGGCAATGGTGTCAGCCGAAATTGTTTTGGCACGGGTACCCATGGCGATGGAATCGGCAGCGCTGCCTGCATTTGCCCCTTTACCAAAAGCCATGGCATTATTGGAAGTAGATACTTGAGCACCACTGCCAACAGCCAGAGCATCGGTGCTCTGAGAGACTTTTGCTTCCTTGCCGATAGCTGTAGAAGAATCAGAAGCACTGGTCTTCGCCCCTGTACCAATGGCAACGTCATCCGACTTCACCACAGCCTGATAGTTTCCATCGGTGTCATTCTCTATCGCTGCACCCTTGCCCAAAGCAATGGATGTATTACCTGCACTGGACGCACTGGTGCCGATAGCAACACTGTCTTCACCACCGGCAGCTTTGATATTATAAGTCACATTGTTGACTGTTTTCGTTGTATCTGCCGAACCGGTCACCGCACCATTACCAATCGCTACACCGCTGGTGGCTGTTTTATTAATGGTCGCACTCGTACCAAGGGCCATGGCATTCGATGCCGTATCTACAGCCGCATTAGTGCCTAGAGCCGTAGAGTCACTGCCACCCTCGACTTTTGCGCCGTTGCCGATGGCGGTACTGCCACTGACGGCAGTCGTCGAGCCAGAAGTGTTGAGCACCTGAGAATTGTAGCCAAGTGCTACCGACTGATCGCCGTTAGCTTTGGCGCTGTCACCAATGGCCGTACTGCTCGTGCCGCCAGTAACGGTTGTTGCGGAAGTCGTCGCATCCTTCGTCTTTTCGCCGGCCTGAGCACTTGGGCCGATGGCGACGGAGTTAGTGCCGTTGGCAGCCGCGTCATGGTCGTACGTTGTCGTAGTATTGGTCGTTGTTACTTTTGGATTGACCTTGAAATACTTATACAACTGATTGGCCAGATTTGTGTTGTTCGACAAATCCACACCTAATTGATCCGCAAAGGTCTTCAAGGTATTATCCAAGGTGGTCAGACGGGCAGCTGTTGTCGTAGCATTGGCGTCCAAAGTACCGATTCTATCACTTAAAGCTGTATCTGCATTCCTCCGAGCCGTCGTTTCTGTACTGATGGCATCTGCATTCGTCTTGACCTGCGTGTCCAAAGTGGTCAGATTCGTCGAAACAGGATTTGACGCCGCAATATAATTATACGTACCGTCAGCGGCAATCTTACCGATGGCTTGATCGAGTGCATTCAAATTCTGCGCAACAGTCTTACCAGCAGCAATCGTATTGGTACTAGTTATGCCGGAGCGCAATTCCGTATACATGGTTTTGCCGGAGACCAGTCGACTGTCACCAGACGCAACAGCACCCAGACCAATGGCATTGCCCCATGCCTCTTCATTCTTTTTTTTCTCTTCATCTGTGGCAGCAGTAGTCCCATCTGCAAGTTGTAAGTTCGCACCGATATTGGAGGCATCGACTTTGGCATCAGCGACAGTCGTGTTGGCCGCCCATCCGACGGGCAGGCTGGTGCCCATGGCAAACAGGGCGATGAGGATGGAGGTCGTCAGGCGGTCGTGCCGGTGCTGGGCAGTAAGGCTCTTTGTCTTGCCGCGGCTGTGCACGATTTCTGAGACGACCTGGTAGAGATTCCTTGCGCGATTATAAATGACTTTGTAGACTCTGTTCATTGTAACCATCCTTTGCCATTTGTGTTATTCGATTCTTAGATTCCCTCTTACACGATTAGAAGTGATGCCCTATGCAGCACAGGTCAGCAGGCCGCAGAGCTCTTATCTCAGCATTATCTTTCTAGTGTCCTATAATGCCGATTATATGTTTCTGCCATTTAAGCAGAGTTTTATAGTCGGTTCTTATTATAGCACAAATTGTTCTAAAAAGAAGTGCAAAAGTTTCACGGTTACGCATAGTAACAATTTTTAATATAAAAGCACGGGCATCTGTCTATCTCAATGTGACAGATGCCCGTTTGCTCGGTATCCGATATGGAATTTTCAGGCCGGCCGGCGCGCGAAGCGGTAGCCGACGCTGCGGACGGTCTCGATGGCGTCGCTGACGGTCGGGTCGTCTTTGAGCTTGGCGCGCAGGTGGCGGATGTGGACGTCGACGGTGCGAGTGTCGCCGTAGTACTCGTAGCCCCAGATGCGCTCGAGCAGCTCATCGCGCGAGAAGGCGCGGCCGGGGTTCGTGACGAGGAGCTTCAAGAGCTCATACTCCTTGGGCGTCAGGGCGATGGTCTTGTCGTGGAGCCATGCCTGATACGAGGAGAAGTCGAGCCGCAGGCCGCCGATGGTCAGGCTCTCTTCTCGCTCCTTGTTCTCGCGGCTGCCCTTCTGGACGCTGGCGGAGCGGCGCAGCACGGCCTTGACGCGCGCGAGCAGCTCGCGCATGGAGAAGGGCTTGACGACGTAGTCGTCGGCGCCGAGCTCGAGGCCGAGCACGCGGTCAATCTCCTCGGCCTTGGCGGTCAGCATGATGATGGGGATGCCGCTCGTCTGCGGGTCGGCTTTGAGCTGGCGGCAGACTTCGAGTCCGTCGACTTCGGGCAGCATGATGTCGAGCAGCACGAGGTCGGCCTCAGGGGCCTTTTGGAGGGCGGTCCGACCGTCGGCGGCCATCTCGACTTCATAGCCGCTCTTCTTGAGGTTGAAGCTCAGGAGTTCGCGGATGGGCGCTTCATCGTCTACGACGAGGATCTGCATGGTATCATCCTTTCTGGATTTCCGGGGTATCTGGGGGCATCGAAAAAAGCGGCAGACCCCCATCCCGCATTTCGCATTCCGGGGGGTGCTGCCGCATGTGATCAATAGTAATGCTCGGTCAGGTCGATGAGGTTGTCGCGGACTTGGCGCAGGAAGTCCCAGCGATTGACGTTCTCCGCACCGACGGAGAAGCAGACGCCGTCCTTCGTCCAGTAGGCGACAAAGGAGGAGTCGCTGACTTCGGCCAGCTGGACGGCGGTGCTGCCAATCGTCATATCCTTCCAGTCGGCACCATAGACGCCGCTGAGGGCCTCGGCCGTCATCTGAGTCGGGTCGGCGACCACCGTGCGCACGGTGAACTGGGCGCGCTTCTCGGGCGCACCGTAGCGCGAGGCATAGCGAAGGTCGGCGACCGTGCCGCCGATGATGAAACGCTGCTGCAACTCGAGGCCGGAGCTCAGCGGGAAGTAGAGCGGATGGACGGAAATGGCCTCAGCCATCTCGCTGTAGCTCGCGGCGGGAACCATCGGGTTCGGCATGCCGACTGCGGCCGCTGCCTGCGTTGCGCTGTCGTTCGTGGCCTGCACGGGCGTAGCGGCCATCTGGGCGGCCTCGATGTCGGCGTTATCGGCAAAGCTCGTAGCCGGAGCGAGCAGGATGGTACCAGCAGCGGCCAGGGCCATGAGGTTATGAGAAAAATGCATGGATATTCCTCCAAGGTCAAAATAATTGCAACGATAAAGATTAAGAAATGAGGGAAAGGCTATTGTCTTTCCCTCATTTCATTATAGTACAGATATTAGCACAAATCCAGAGGCTTTTCATTCGCCCGCTTCGTACGCCTCGAGTTCCTGGTCGGCGGCGGCCTTGACCTCAGGCCAGACGCTGTTGACGTAGGCGCCCATCAGGGCTTTGCCGTTGGCGTCGGGGTGCAGTCCGTCGAGGGCGTACTGCGTCGGCAGCAGGCCATCCTGTGTCGGGATGGCTGTGGCCATGTCGATGTAGGCATGCGTGCGGATGTAGGCGTTGACTGCGTCGAAGCGCTCCTGCCAGTCGTCAGCAGTCGGCTCCTGAAAGACGTGGTCGATGTTATCGGGGTTAATGGCCGGCAGCGTCGCGAAGATTGGGCGGATGCCATTCTCGAGACAGCGCTGGCGCATGGACTCGAGGTCGGCGATGACGGCGTCCGTATCCTCCCCTGCCCGCAGGCTGTTGCTGCCCGTCATGATGATGAGGTAGGCCGGATGGAACGGCAGGACGTCGCGGTCGAAGCGCTCGGCGGTCATGCCGCTCGTGTCACCGCTCTGCGAGAGGTTGATGGCCGAGAAGTCGAGATAATGGAGCCAGCTGAACGAAAAGACGGCTGGACTGTAGGAGAAATGGCCGCCGCCGTGGCTGATGCTGTCGCCGAGCACGGCGACCTGCCACCCGTCGGCGGGGTCTGTGCGGAAGGAGCGCACCTGCGACCACTCGCCGAGCGGCTGCCCCTCGCCGTCAAAGGCGCGCACGCGCCAGTAGAACGGCGTCGGGCCGTAGTGGGCCTGCGGGTCGTAGATCTCGGCCATGTCACTTCGCAGCGTCTCGATGGGCTCAGCTGCGGGCTCTTCCTCGGGGTTCACCTCGTAGATGGCGACTTCGTAGCTCGCGGCATTCGCCTGGCCGATCCAGGTGTAGACGGGATAGAGCAGCGTCTCCCCTCGCCTGCCGCCGTAGGAAGCTGTCAGTACGGGCGCCGTCATCGGCGGGATGTCGGGCGAGGTGTAGAGCGGCACGAGGTCGCTGTACGGCGTGTAGGGCGTGCCGTTGAAGTCGATCGCGCGCACGCGCCAGTAGAGCGGCTCGGTCTTGGAGCCGAGCTGATCTGCGGCGAATTCGCGCAGGGGTGCGTTGTAGGCATTCTGGTAGACGCTGCGCGTGCGGAAGACGGCGGCCTCGGAATTCTTTGCGGGCGAGAGATGCGCGGGCCGCTCGGTGAAGAACTCGATCTCGTACATGACGGCCTCGTCGTCCGTGTTCCAGGTCAGGATCGGCGAATACGAGAGCGGCGTCTCGGCCGTCGTCGCGCTGAGGCCCGCGGGCGGCGGCGTCAGGAGCTGCGACGACGCTTCATGGCGCTGCGTCAACAGGAGCGCCGCAAGGACGACGATGAGACACGAGAGCCCGACACCGACGGCGGTGAGGTGCTTATGGCCGATGCCGTTCTTGTTTCCTTTCTCTTTTCTTGCTTCTTTTCTTGATAACATGGGGATTCCCCCCTTTCGTGGATTCTATGAATGATTTCATGCATTGCATTATAGCACAAATCTGCCCTATAATAGAAGAAAATTACGGTATATACGGTATACATGATGAAAGGGCAGCTATGCGGGCAAAGAAGAATTTCCTGCTGGTCAAGAACCAGCGCATCGAGCAAAATGAACATCTCTCGGAGAAGGCGAAGGCGCGCCTCGGCAAGTCGAAGGCGGACAACACGCTCAAGGCGTATTCTGCGGACTGGAGCGATTTCTCGGACTGGTGCCATTACCACGGGGAGCGCGACCTGCCGGCGCGGCCGGAGACGATCGTCAACTACCTCAACGACCTCGCGGATGACGCGAAGGCGAATACGGTGGCGCGCCGCGTGACGGCCATCTCGGAGAACCACATGGCGGCCGGCTACACGGGCAAGAACAATCCGGCAAAGGATGCGCTCGTGCGGACGGCGATGGAGGCGATACGGCGCGAGAAGGGCACGTTCCAGCAGGGTAAGGCGCCGATTCTCATGGAGACGCTCTACGTGCTGGCGGACTGCTTCGGGGATGACATCGTCTCCTTGCGCGACCGCGCGCTGATCTTCCTCGGCTTTGCGGGGGCGTTCCGCCGCTCGGAGCTCGTGGCGATACAGGTGGAGCATCTGACGTTCACCTCGCAGGGGCTCGTCATCCTCGTGCCGCAGTCGAAAAGCGACCAGCTCGGGCGTGGCACGGAGATCGCGGTTCCGTACGCGCCAGACCCGGAGGTCTGCGCGGTGCGCGCGGTGCAGGCGTGGCTGCAAGCCGCGGACATCCACACAGGGCCTCTTTTTAGGCCGTTCACGCGCAGCCATTCGCTCCGGAACTCGCAGCTCACGGACAAGTCGGTGGCACTGATCGTGAAGAAGTACGCGGCGCTTGCGGGTTTCAATCCGGCGAGCTTCGCAGGCCACAGCCTGCGCAGGGGCTTCGCGACGAGCGCGGCGCAGCACGATGTCGACGCGCTGACGATCATGCGGCAGACGCGGCACCATTCGGAGAAGATGGTGCACCGGTATATCGAGCAGGGCAATATCTTCAAGGAGAACCCGCTCAATAAGATGTATAAGAAGTGAGTGGTGTCGGCAAAGGGCGTGGGCATACATTCCGGCTTCGTCGCTCCGTTGAATGAGCCCCATGCTACGGATAGTGTATCTAGATGCTTCGCCGCCTGACGCGGCGTTCTGACATCGCCGTACCTCGGCGCTGCGGCTTGGGGCTCAGCCTGCGGCGGTCACTGCGCTCCTGCAGGCGGAATGCATGCCCACGCCCCGAAGCGGATGTCTGCAAACTAAGCTACTGCGGTAGCGCGGCTGAGTGCTTTGCTCCAGGCCGTTTACAGCTATGAACGTTAGGCGGCCGATTGCTTCGCTCCGGCCTTGATTTCTATGATAGTTGCTGATACTAGAAAAAGCTTCCCGTCTCAATCTGAGATGGGAAGCTTTTTTATGACGTACTTAGAGCACGGCTTTGTGGCTGAGGTTGATGCGGCCTTTGTCGTCGATCTCGACAACTTTGACCTGGAGCTGGTCGCCGACCTGGACGACGTCTTCGACTTTCTCGACGCGGTGGTTGGCGAGCTGGGAGATGTGGCAGAGGCCTTCTTTACCCGGCAGGACTTCGACGAAGGCGCCGAATTTCATCAGGCGGGTGACGCGGCCGGTGTAGATTTCACCGACTTCGACTTCGCGCACGATGTCCTCAATCATCTGCTTGGCTTTCTTCATGCCCTCGGCATCGCTGGAGGTGATGAAGATGTTGCCGTCTTCGTGGATGTCGATGTCAACACCGGTCTCGTCGATGATCTTCTTGACGACTTTGCCGCCGGAGCCGATGACGTCGCGGATCTTGTCAACCTTGATCTTGATGGTCTCGACGCGCGGTGCGTACGGGGAGAGCTCAGCGGCCGGCTTGTCGATGCACTCGAGCATCTTGCCGAGGATGAAGGCGCGGCCGCGCTTGGCCTGCTGCAGGGCGGCGGACAGGATTTCGCGGGAGAGGCCGTCGACCTTGATGTCCATCTGGATGGCGGTGATGCCTTCGGTCGTGCCGGCGACCTTGAAGTCCATGTCGCCGAGGGCGTCTTCCATGCCCTGGATATCCGTGAGGATCGTGTACTTATCCCCTTCTTTGACGAGGCCCATGGCGACGCCGGAGACGGGGCGCTTGATGGGCACGCCGGCGTTCATCAGCGAGAGGGTGCTGCCGCAGACGGAGCCCATGGAGCTCGAGCCGTTGGACTCGAGGACCTCGGAGACGAGGCGGATCGTGTACGGGAACTCCTCGATGGACGGGATGACCGGCACGAGGGCGCGCTCGGCAAGGGCGCCGTGGCCGATCTCGCGGCGGCCTGGGCTGCGCATCGGGCGGGCTTCGCCGACGCTGTAGCCCGGGAAGTTGTAATGATGGATGTAGTGCTTCGTCGTCTCGGGTCCGAGGCCGTCGATGACCTGCTCGTCGCCGAGGGAGCCGAGCGTCGTGACCGTGAGGATCTGGGTCTGGCCACGCGTGAAGAGGCCGGAGCCATGCGTGCGCGGCAAGAGGCCGACTTCGCACGATACCGGGCGGACTTCTTCGACTTCGCGGCCGTCCGGACGGATCTTCTCATGCGTGATCATGTGGCGCACGACGGACTTCTCGAGGTCGTGGATGGCGATGGCGATCTCTTTGTCCATCTCCGGGTAGAGCTCGAGGAAGTGCTCCATCGTGTCGGTCGTGACCTCGGCGATATGGGCGTCGCGGTCGAGCTTGTCCGGGTTGCGCACGGCGGCGTCGAGGCGGTCCTTGGCGTAGTCGCGGATGGCCTCCTCCATCTCGTGCGGGACGAGGAAGAGCTTCGGCTCGCGCTTCTCCTTGCCGCAGTCGGCCTGGATGCCCTGCTGGAACTCGACGAGGCGCTTGATCTCCTCGTGGCCGAACAGGATGGCGTCGAGGATGACGTCCTCCGGCAGCTCGTTGGCGCCGGCCTCAACCATCATGACGGCATCGTGGGAGCCGGCGACGGTGAGGTTCAGCGTCGAGACCTTGCGCTGCTCTTCGGTCGGGTTGATAACGAACTCATCGTTGACGCGGCCGACGCGCACGCCCGCAATCGGTCCCATGAACGGGATGTCGGAGACGGTCAAGGCGCACGATGCGCCAATCATGGCGGCGAGCTCCGGCGCGTTGTCCTGCTCGACGGAGAGGACGGTCGCGACGATCTGGACGTCGTTGCGGAAGCCTTTCGGGAACAGCGGGCGGATTGGGCGGTCAATCAGGCGCGCGCAAAGGATGGCGTCGCTCGACGGGCGTCCCTCGCGCTTGATGAAGCCTCCCGGGATCTTGCCTGCCGCATACATCTTCTCTTCGTAGTCGACCGTCAGCGGGAAGAAGTCGACGCCTTCGCGCGGCTCAGCCGAGGCCGTGGCCGTGACGAGCACGACGGTATCGCCATAGCGCACGAGGACGGCGCCGTTGGCCTGCTTCGCGAGCTGTCCGTTCTCGATGACGAGTGGGCGGCCTGCGAGTTCCATCTCAAAGCGATTCATATGTACCTCCTTGGATCTTGAATCTCAATTCCTCTATATCTCTTGTATATCTCTATTTTTCCAGAAAAAAAAGCGGGATTGCTCCCGCTTTCCGCTTCAGGATTGCTCGCCAGCAATCAGCGCTCAACCGTGGAACGCAGACCAAGCTTTGCGATAATCGAACGATAACGCTCAATATCCGTCTTGTAGAGGTAGCTGAGCAGACGACGGCGATGGCCGACCATCTTCAGCAGACCGCGACGGGAATGATGATCCTTCTTGTGCTGCTTGAGATGCTCCGTTAGATAGTCGATACGTGCGGAGAGAACAGCGATCTGTACTTCCGGCGAACCCGTATCACCCTCGTGAACGGCATACTTCTGCATGATTTCCTGTTTTGCTTCCTGAGTCAGCATTTGTTTAATTCCTCCTGTTTGTTGTTCAATCTCCATCAGCCAAGAATACGTCGGAGTTCTTCGCAATCTGGGCTGAGGTTTGCCATTTGGCACTTTCAATAGTATATCACAGTCGTCAATCGCTTGTAAAGCAATTGCGCCAGATTTCTTTGGCGCGCTCGCGGTCCTTGTGCATCTGCGCGATCAGGGCATCGACCGAGGCGAACTTCTCTTCATTGCGGATCTTTTGCAGGAAGCGCACCTCGAGCAGACGGTCGTAGATGTCTTCGGAAAAGTCCTGGATGTTGACCTCGATGCGGCGGTTGCAGCCCTCAAAGGTCGGGTTGTTGCCGATGTTGGCGAGCGCGGCAAAGTCCCTGCCGCCATAATGGGCCGTCGCAGCGTAGACGCCGTTCGGCAGCATGACCTGGGCGTCGGGGATGGCGAGGTTGGCCGTCGGGAAGCCCAGCGTGCGGCCGCGCCTGTCGCCGTGGATGACGCGGTCGAGCACGGTGAACGGGCGGCCGAGGCACGCC
>OIWV01000385.1_pt1 | contig 42941 bp, 39 predicted proteins | sample 1587751 | NCBI WGS metagenome assembly OIWV01 (sample SAMEA3888913, study PRJEB22519) | human gut metagenome | biome: human gut; feature: human-associated habitat; material: faeces | place: Denmark | collected 2010
GACTACAAAGCCAGCCGATAGTACCAAACCGGCAGAGACTACAAAGCCAGCAGATAGTACAAAACCAGCAGAGACTACAAAGCCAGCCGATAGTACCAAACCGGCAGAGACTACAAAGCCAGCCGATAGTGCCAAACCGGCAACAAGCGCAAAGCCGTTAGAGAGTGCAGAACCAACACCGGGTACTTCAGAGAGTCCGGCACCATCTGGTGAGCCAACGGTAGCACCGCCGCCAGCACCATCCGAGAGTGAGTCACCGGCACCACCAGCACCATCCGAGAGCGAGTCACCGGCACCGTCCGGGAGTGCGTCACCAGCACCGTCTGAGAGTGCGTCACCGGCACCATCACCATCCGAGAGTGCAGCGCCGGCAGATGTGATTAGTGTTTGGTCTAGTGAAGAGGGTCAATCATTACACCTTCATGATAAAGAAGACAGTGAAGATAGCAAAAAAGTAGTAATCACTTCTGAAGAATTGTCAGGATTGGGAATAGATGAGTCTAATTATAAGGATTACTGTTTGGTTGTAGAAGAAAGAAGCAAAGAGGATTATAAACCGCTTTATACTTGTGTACATTATAATGAAGATAATGAGGAAATGGCATATGGTTCTGATGCGTATATAGCAAAGGATACATCAAGATGCGAAAAATATAGTTTGGAAGATATTGATTTCGATAAATTTATGAGTCATGGTATCATAATTTATGGGCAGCCAACAACGTATTTGTATTCTGTAAGATTCCAGAGAACAAATGTTACATATTACACGGGCGAACATACAATGCCAGAAGATTTAGGTAGCGATGCTGCATGGGTTATGCCTAAGAATATTAAGGGTACAGAGATTTCAAATGAGGATGATATTATTGAGATACAGGTTGAACTGGGAGACAATATAGATGCTACTACAGCTCAAGTGATTTTGACGAGCCATACTCCGTCATATGGAGGTTGGGCACAGATTTGTTCAGGAGAAGGAACATTAACAATACATACAACGGTTAAGGAAATATTAAAATCAAATAATTGGACCAGTGTGGATGAATGGGGAGGAACTAGATTTACAGTTTCAGGATTGAATTCTGGAGATACATTTAGTTATTCTATCAAAATTATTGCTGCTGAGTAACAGTTTGTAATATTCTTAATCAAAATAATATAAAGCACCGTATGAAAATGACAGTTTTTTGTGATTCTCATACGGTGCTGTTTTTGTTTCGTAAGAGTTAGATAATTATTGTTTCAGCTCCATCTCAGCAATCAAATCCTGAATCGCCTCCACGGATTTTTCGCATTCGTTAGCAATTTGAGCAACAGATTTGCCATTTGCAAGCTTTTGACGAATTAAATCCATGATGGCTTCAGTTTTGCCTTCTTCAATGCCCTGTACCCTGCCCTCTTCTCTGCCCTGTTTTATACCGGCATTATATTGCTCTTTCAATTTCATTTCCAAGGTCATATAATTTTCCCTCCAATCGAAATCATTGCGCAATTTTTTAACACTGCTGTTAAGACGGTCGGTAAAATCATCTGTTGGCTCCGTTGTCTTTAAATAGTCAAGAAAGTTTGCAAGCTCGGGGGAAAGATCCTGCCGGCTGCCATTGATATTGACAAAAATCGTCTGTCTGTGATCCATCAGAGAAAGCTTCGGTTCTTCCCGGCATAATGACTGGAATGTGTAAATACTCCTGTTTTGATCGAAAAGATCAAAGGTGCACAGGAAGATTACGATTGATGACTTGAGCTCTTTGTAATCCTGTCCGCGCAGGATCTGATAACAGTCCATTTCGCTGTGGTAATAACGGCTTCGAAGTGGCAGGTCTCCATAATTGAGAACCTGCATTTCAATATCATAAACATTTCCGTCGATATCCTTAGCATAAATGTCCAGCCGGATGCCCTTGTTCCAAGGTTTTATCTTCAGAGTTTTCTGCTCCTCCGCAATCGTCAGCTCGCTGATCCGGATTCCGAGAATGCGTTGTAAAAGTTCACGACAGTATTCCGGATCACGAAAGATGGACGAGAACATGACATCATTTTTCAGGGTGATCTTGTCAAAATCAACGGCTTCTGTGATGGTTACAGAGTCAGCTCCATGGGCAGTGATAAAGTTATTGCGTTTTTTCATAGTACCTCCGTTCCGGGAGGTATGTATCAACCTCCCTGCTGTAATCATGTTTGTGGATAATAAGCAGTGAAGTTGATTAAATAATTGATATGATAGATAATAAAAATAGTATAGATGTAACTTATCTGCTTGGAAAAAGTGTAGCATAGATTTTGGGGACGCGGAAGAAATCGGCGTGATTTTTCATTAGCATTTTATACTTTTTTTGCAGACTCAAATATGGGATAGGACTTGAAGAAACAGCAAAAATCCTGTACAGTATAGAGGATGAGATCAGAAATAAAGAAAATCGTGTGTTATACACAGAAATGGAGAGTGTCATGAGAGAATTATCACTTTATAATACATTAACCAAAAAGGTTGAGCCCTTTCATTCCATTGAAGAGGGGAAGGTGAAAATGTATACATGTGGACCGACGGTCTATCATTTTGCACACATTGGCAACCTTCGCAGTTATATGATGGAGGACGTACTGGAGAAGTATCTGGGATATGCTGGCTATGATGTGAAGCGTTGTATGAATATTACAGATGTGGGTCATCTGACCAGTGATGCGGATACCGGCGAGGATAAGATGCTGGCAGGAGCGAAGCGTGAGCACAAGACCGTGATGGAGATCGCGGAGTTTTACCGTAAGGCGTTTTTTGCAGATTGCGGGAAGCTGAATATCAAGATCCCGGAGATCGTGGAGCCTGCGACAAATTGTATTCCGGAGTTTATCCATATGATAGAGGTTCTTCTGGAGAAGGGATACGCATATGTAGCAGGAGGCAATGTTTATTTTGATACCAGCAAGCTGAAGGAGTATTATGTTCTTTCCGGCCAGAATGAAGAGAATCTGCAGGTAGGCGTTCGTGATGACGTGGAGGAGGATGAGAATAAACGAAATAAAACCGATTTTGTTCTCTGGTTCACCAAGTCCAAGTTTGAGGATCAGGAGCTGAAATGGGACAGTCCATGGGGCGTTGGATATCCGGGCTGGCATATTGAATGCTCATGTATCAGTATGAAGCATCTCGGCGAGTATCTTGATATTCACTGTGGTGGTGTAGACAATATATTCCCGCATCATACCAATGAGATCGCACAGAGTGAGTCATATCTGGGACATAAGTGGTGTAATTACTGGTTCCATGTACAGCACTTAAATGATAAGTCCGGCAAGATGAGTAAATCCAAAGGAGAGTTTTTGACGGTTTCCCTGCTGGAGGAGAAGGGGTATAATCCTCTGGTATATCGTTTCTTCTGTCTGCAGTCTCATTACCGTAAGCCGCTGTTGTTCACATATGATGTGCTGGACAATTCCAGGGTGGCATATGAGAAGCTCCTTAAGAGAGTCGCAGCTCTTTCGAAAGAGGGAGAGCCGGATATGAGTGAGGTGAAGCCGTATCAGGATGCTTTCGCAGAGGCAATGGGCAGCGACATCAATACTTCTCAGGCGTTGACGGTATTGTATGATGTATTGAAGGCAGATATCAGTGACGCATCCAAGAGATATCTGGTGGAGGATTTTGATCAGGTATTTTCTCTGGATCTTACCGCAGAGGTTGAGGGAAGTCAGGCGGATGATGAGCTGACAGCATTTGTGGAAGGAAAAATTGCGGAACGCCAGGCTGCCAGAAAAGAAAAAGACTTTGCAAAGGCGGATGCCATTCGTCAGGAGCTGCTGGACCGGGGGGTTGAGATCAAGGATACCAGAGAGGGCACCGTCTGGTCATTGATATAATGTAAGAGCCGGAAGCGGATAGCAGACAATGCAGGGATTCGCGGAATAATAAATATAATTCAAGGTTAAAAATGCCGTTGGAGTTGATGAGGTTCCAACGGCATTTTGTTATTTCTTTTTTGTTTTTTTCACGATAACCTTTATGGATATTTTTGTTCCATTCGGAATGTTTACTATAATCCTGGTTGTTCCCTTTTTCTTCGCTTTTATTTTACCGTTTTTATTGATCGTCGCGATCTTTTTGTTTTTGGAGCGGAAGGTCAGTGCATGAAAGCTGTCGGCGGGTGTAACCCGGATCGGTATTTTTTTTGCTTTCCCTTTTTGCAGCGTGACCTTTTTCTTTTTTACCACAATGAGCACGTTTTTCACAGAGCTGCTTCCGGCCGGGGATGGGGAAACAGCAGGGGTTGATGACGGGGAAACGGTGAGCCGCATTGCGGCTGTGCTGGAAGGTGCCGGTACGGCAGAGATCCGGGGAGTTGAAGTGGAAACAGGAGAGGGACTGGCTGCGCCGGATGAGTCTGAGGCTGTGGGAGTAAAAGTCGGAGCCGGGCTGGTTGTTTCGGATGAGTCTGAAGCTGCGGGGGTGGCAGTCGGACTTTCCGGTATCGGTGTGGCGGAAGCGGAGGAAAGGGATTCCTCCTGTTCTTCATATTCTGCGTCCGTAATTGTGGAAGCCAGTGCCTTGAGGCAGACGTTATTCATATTGCGCCGGTTGTTTCCAAGCTTGGAGGAGGTATTATCCATCCATTTTCCCTCGGAATATACATAGCTTTGACCGCTTTTGCTGCTGTATCTGGAGCCGAATGGATCGCTGGCTCCCTCGATCGGGACATAAACGGTATTGCCATCCTCTGCATAAAAGGTTACCACGACAGAAAAGGTTTCTCCTGCGGCAACTGCGATGGAGTCTGACAGAGTTATCGTGTGATAGCCGGAGTGTTCCACTGTCCCATAAGTGGTACACTTGTCAATTCGTGTTCCGCTGTCCGGTGTGGAACCGGTCAGTTTCCGGTATATTTCGACTTTGTAGGGCTGGTTGTCTGATGCAGTATAAAATCCGGCGGCACCAATGCTTCGTGGGGAATCCGTATCATTGGTAAATACATTGGCAAAGGAAATATCCTCTGTGTCAAGATAGAGATCGCCCCAGCCGATGCCGTCATATTGGAAATTGGTATCATATTTGTCAGATGCCTCTGCCTCAAAGGTGCAGATTTCACACAGAGAAGAATCATAATAGGACAGCCAGTAATATCCGTTTGTACTATATTTATAATTCTCCCCGTAGTTGTTGGCAATCAGCCATGCGCCGGAGGCAGGTGCGTTCTCAGAGAAGGTATTAAAGCTGTCATCCCATCCGATGATCGTAACACAGTGATTGGCATCCTCGGAATCGTGAGTGGATTCGTAGGCAGAAGTGACGGTGGAAGTGTGGTACATATTGGAGGGATCAAAATAAACAGACACATCCACAGAGCCATGTTCCATAACCGCTTCCTTGATGCCGCTGATATCTGAGGGATCATAAAAGTCCATATTTTTCAGATGAACCTCAGATTCCGTACGCAGTGTGTCCGGTTTTGAGGACATCGACCGGATCATTTTACGCAGAGTCTGATTGGTGTCAGCAGAGAAAGGAGCTTTGTCTTCTGACACAGCACCCCACCAGTCTGCCAGAATATAGCTGGCATAATAAGCGTTGCCGCCGAGATTATAGTATCCGCCGGTATCGGTTGTCTGGGAAGAAAAATAATCTCCATATAATGGGTCCGTATTATCGGACAGAGGATCATATGTATACCAGACCAGATGACTTTCCGAATAATCGGTGCCGGTCAGAGCAGACAAATTCTGCAGAATACTGTCAGATTCCAATGCTTTTATGGCGGCGAAGGCCCAGCAGCTTCCGGTAACTCCCTGATCCCTGATGGGAGTTACGGCACCCTGTTCACGGGAATCGTAGGTATCGGGAAGAGACAAGCCGGAACGGGTGTTTCTGGTGCTTTTTGGGGAAGCAATAGTAACCTCATTTCCATTTTCATCCACATATTTTGAACGGATCAGACCATTATTATTGGCGGTATCAATATGCTCAATAACGGACAGGGAGGAGGCAGACGCAGAGGCCTCCGGCAGTCCGGATAATATGCCTGTCAGTGGCAGGACTGCAGCCAGAAATATTGCAGTCAGATATGTTCTTTTTTTTCGATTCATGGGCAGATCTCCTTTCGAAATAATGTGATTATATTTTAACATATTTTCGTGAAAAATACGTGTCTGCATCGCATTTTGTCGAAACAAAAATAAAAATGACAATCAAAGCTATCTATTCATCTGCGGGGAATACGTCTATCATAAAGAAAACATTATTTATGGAAAGGACAGGATGATTATGAAAGCACAATTGGAAAATTATAATGTGTTATTTGCGCTGATGGCAGTCTGTGCGGTATCAGTTCTTTTAAAGGCAGTCAGTTATGGACTTTTTCATAAGCTGCTTTGGGATTCCAATCAGATGGGGACAACAGGAAACCGCTGGATGAAGGCGATGATGTCAAAGTTTGAGGCCTACTATAAACTGCATATCAGTGTACATAACGTGGAGAATTTCGTGGACCGGTATCTTTATCATTATCGTTTTATAGGGATTTCCCTGCAGACATGGGAGAATCTGGGGTTTTATTTTTCGGGACTGATCGCAGCAGGGGCGGGGGTTTTCTGCTTTTTGGCGGGGTATTATGGTATGCCGTCGGAATGGTTCTGGGTGACGGGACTTGTCACGTTGCTGCTGCTTTGTGTCCAGGGGGCATCGGAGGTGTTTTTTGATACACATAAATGCCTGCGTGTATTCCGGATCCAGTTGATCGATTATATGGAAAATACCATGCGTGCCCGTCTGGAAAATGAATATTTTCATCAGGAGGCGACGGAAAAATACCGGATGGAATATTTCAAACCGGAGGAAATGTCTGACGCCGAAATGGAAGCGGCGGCAACCGATGCCGTTGCCGGTGGCGTAGATGCTGCAGGAGCATCAGGACTGCCGGCTCTGACGGAGATTAAGGAACTGCTGGAATCCTTCCGGGAGGAAATGCAGCTTGACCGGGATATTGCCGGGCGGCAGAATATGTTATCGGAGCAGGCGGCTGCGGAGAAAGCAAAGCTTTTTGAAGAGATATTAGAAGAATATATGTAATGGAAATGAAATTTATGAATGAAATGAGGATGGTTATGGAAAAGGGATATATGATATCAGATGCGTCAAAAATGCTGGAAGTGGAGAATCACGTACTTCGGTACTGGGAGGAGGAGCTGGAACTTCCGATTCCGAGAAACGAGCTGGGACACCGGTATTACAGGGAGTCAGAAATTAAATTACTGAGATCCGTCAAGGATCTGAAGGAGCAGGGCTTTCAATTAAAGGCGATCAAGAAGCTGCTGCCGGATCTGGAACGGGTGGAGCATATGGACCCCAAGATCCTTTACCAGCTCCGGGAGGACTTAAATAATCAGGTCATGCGGGAGGCAATGGAGCATACCAAGGGTTCTGTGACATCCATTGAGCATGCCAGGGACCGCTATGAAAAACGGCAAAAAACCTGGCAGGAAAAGAGCTATGAACTGGAACAGAGCAAGGAAAAGGGGGCAGGGATGCAGCCGCAATACGGACAGACCCAGGCTGCCTCTCTGGAACGGCTCAGACAATTTGAGGCAATGATGCGTCAGATGATCCGGTCTTCCGTGGAGGAGGTAAGTCAGGAATCGGAACAGCGCATTTGCGAGGAGGTTACGGTACGTCTGCAGAAGGAAATGAATTATCTGCTGATGCAGAAGGAGGAGCTGCAGGAACGACAGCTTCATTTGCTGAAGGAAATTTTGCAGCAGGTGAAGGGGGAGAAAAAGCTGACAGAGACTGCGGCAGAAAAAGAGAATACAGCCCATGTGCCGCCGATCGGAGACGCTGCAGAGGCTGCGAGAGAAGTGGCAGCAGCGCAGGAGGAGCCGGGAGACGTAACGGAGTTTGGCCGCAAGAATCGTCGCAAAGCCCGCAAAAAGCCAAAGCACAAAAAATTATTTGCGAAGTCCGTAACACAGTGATATAATTAGCCTCATAGATTTGATTAAGAAAGGTGATAAAGAAATGGGCAATTTTACTTTTGAAAAATGTGGCGGAATCGAGGGGCTTTACCTGATCCATCCTAAGGTATTTGGGGATAACCGTGGATATTTTATGGAGACATATAATTATAATGCATTTAAAGAGGCAGGACTGGATATGGTTTTTGTACAGGACAATCAGTCCAGCTCTACAAAGGGCGTCCTTCGAGGTCTTCATTATCAGAAGAATCATACACAGGGCAAGCTGGTACGTGTACTCAGCGGAGAGGTATTTGATGTGGCAGTGGATATCCGCAGAGGTTCCAAAACATACGGAAAATGGTTTGGCGTTACACTGACAGCAGAGAAGAAAAATATGTTCTATATCCCGGAGGGATTTGCACATGGCTTCTATGTACTTTCTGATACTGCAGAGTTTGCTTACAAGTGTACAGATTTTTATGATCCATCATCCGAGGCAGGCATTATGTGGAATGATGAAACCATTGGTGTTGAGTGGCCGATTCCGGAAGGGGTTGTTCCGAATATTTCTGAGAAGGATGGAAAGCATCCTGCATTTTCAGAAGATATTGCATTGGATTATTAATAAAAAGGAAATAAACAGAGTCTCCGGCATATTTTGTGCCGGAGATTTTTTCTTTACAGAAAAGATTTCCGGTACTTTCTACTTATCTCTGTGCAGCACTTGAAATGCCCCCTTGCAAAATGGTATAATTCTATTAATTATGCTTGGAGTGTAAGCTGGATACGGGAGGCACCATGAAAGAGAAGATCGATCAGTACGCAAAGGGAATATTTGAATATCATATGCCGGAGGTAGTTCTGGGTACGTCTGAGCTTTCTGTGACCGTGGATGCCGGGGAGATCGTACAGGGCAGCTTTCGGATCTCCAACAGCAAAGGACGCAGCATGCGGGGGATCGTGTGTACGGATTGCAGCGGTATGATCCTGGAAAAAGAGAGCTTTTCCGGACAGGAGAATGACATTTCCTTTGCTTTTCGTGGAACCTATTATCAGCCGGGAGATATCATTAAGGGAGAGTTTCAGATCCTTTCTGACTGCGGTGTGGCTGTGCTGCCATTTACTGTTACAGTCACGGTACCATACTGCGAAACCTCTGCGGGACGGATCCGTGATCTGAACCAGTTTACAGAGCTTGTAAAAAGTCATTATATGGAAGCGTTGCGGATATTCCAAAGTCCGGCATTTGAGAGGATCTTCCTGCAGGAAAAGGAGATTTATCTGGAACGTTACCGGGGACTGTTAAAGGGCAACGATAAGAGCATGGCACTGGAGGAGTTTTTGATCGCTGCCCACAAAAAGACGCCGGTACAGCTTTCCGTAGAAAAGCGGGAGCTGCAATATCCAAAATGTGAGAATATATTTGCGGACAAGATTGTGCTTCATAAGGATACGTGGGGATATGGAGAGTATGAAGTGAAGTCGGACGCTCCATTTGTGCGTTTTGAGCGTTCTTGTATCAGAACCACAGACTTTACCGGGGACATCTATGAACTGGTTCTGGTGATCAATCCGGACTGTATGGCGATCGGACATAATTTTGCGCGGATCACGATCAGCAGTGCGAGACAGCAGCTGGAGCTTAAGGTGATCGCCAGAAGATATTGTATGTCTGATGAGGAGCGGCGCCGGCAGATCCAGCAGCAGAAGGATGTCTGGAATTTGTACCGGAGTTTTCTGTATTATCAGGCGGGGAAAATGTCACGGAAGGATTTTATTGCGTCCGCAGAAAAAAGCGTCAATAGTCTGGATCAGCCGGATCAGACAGGGAGCAGATATCAATGGCTGGTGCGTGTATTCCGGATTTATCTGGCATTGCAGACCCATAAGGAGGAAGCCTTTCATCTGGAAATGACACAACTGGAGGAGAGGCTGTTAGAAATACGGGAGCAGGAGCCTTTATTATATTGTGCCTATTATTATCTGATGTATTTGTGGAAACCGGAGGCGGCAGAACGGGCGGGGGCATTATCCAGAGTCAGGGAATGTTATCAGAACGGTCACAGTCATTGGCTGATCCTTTGGTTTTTGCTGCAGATGGATGACAGCTATCAGATATCCGTCAAGCGGCAGGAGGCAATACTGCAGCAGATCGAGGCAGGCTGTCACAGTCCCCTTTTATATCTGGAGCTTTGCCGGTTGTACAATAATACACCGGAGCTGGTGCTGGAGCTGACGGAGGCGAAGGCGCAGGCACTTCACTGGGGGCTTTCCAACCGGATCCTGGAGGAGGAGCTGCAGTTTCGTTATGCGTATCTGATCAGCAGGACCAGGGATTTTACCGGTGTTATGATGGGGGATCTGTACCGGATGTATGAGGCGCGTCCTTCGGATGATCTGCTGACGATGATCTGCCAGCTTCTGATGCGGGAACGACGGGTTTCGCCAGAGGATGTAAAGTGGTACCGGCTGGGGATCGAACATAATTTAAAGATTACAGACCTCTATGAAAATTATATTTATGCACTGGAAGAAACACCTGACATGGTGCTTCCAAACCGTGTTTTACTGTATTTTTCATATAACAACCAGCTCAATGCCACCAAAAAGGCGATGCTTTATGCCTATGTGATCCGCCATAAGGATCGCGATCAGACAATGTATGACAGCTATAAGGCATCCATGGAGAAGTTTGCATTGGAGCAGCTGGAACAGGGGCGTGTGAATGATGATCTGTCGGTGATCTATGAGGAGTTTATCCGGGAAGATATGATCAATGAGCAGATTGCATCAGCTTTGCCGTCGATTCTTTTTGCCAGAGAAATCCGGTGCAGTGATCCACGGATCGCCGGTGTGGTTGTCCGCCACCGGGAACTGCAGCAGGAGGAGACGGCAGCATTTGTTAAGGGAAAGGCAATGATATCTGTTTTTACTCCAGAACCGCAGATCTTTCTGACGGACCGGGAGGGACGCAGATATGCTTCTTCCATTGGTTATACGGTGCATCGGATGGTACATCTGGATCATCTGGTAGAAAAGTGCCTGCCTTTTGTGGGAGACAATGTCCGTGTACTTTTGTATTTGTATCAGAGGGTGGTACAGGAGAACCGCTCCGGAGAGGATATATCACAGCTTCGCCGGCGGGTTCTGGGGATTGCCGGGCTGGACAGCCATTTCCGAAAATCGTTGTTTGCCATACAAATGCAATATTATTTTGATGATTTCCAGGGAGAGCTTCTGGACACAGAGCTGGAGCATATGGATTGGGAAAATATCCTGCCGCGGGACAGAAGCCGGTTCATGGAATATTGTGCGGTACGTCATAGATATGAGAAGGGAATGGAAGGACTTCTGCTTTTTGGCTGGAATGGCATAGATCCCAAAAAGCTTTTGAAGATCGCCGGACATGCTTTTGTGGCGGCTGAGGAAGATAAGACGCTGACAAAGCTGGCATGGCATATTTTTAAAGGTGGAGAGTTTGACAAACCGCTGCTGGTATATTTGTGCGATCATTATTCCGGTACGATCCCGGAGATGGTGAAGCTGTGGACCGCATGCCGGGAGTTTGGAATTGACATACAGATTTTGTCAGAACGGCTGTTGGCACAGATCCTGTTTACGGATCAGATGGTTCCGGAGGCTTACCCGGTGTTTTTCTATTATGAGGAACAGGGCTTCAATAAAAAGCTGATCCGGGCTTTTCTGAAAAGGACGGCATACCGTTATCTGGTGCATGGAGACAAGCTTCCGGATGAGATCTTTGAATCCTTTTACCAGCATGTGCAGGTGGAAGAGAACCGGCCATGTCTGCTGGCGGTTTTGAAGCATTTGTCCGGAAGGGGCATGCTGACGGGAGGCGAGGCGGTATTTGTAGATTATAATCTGCACCAGCTCTATGAAAAGGATATTGTGCTTCCGTATTTTCAGGCTTTTAAGGATAAACTGTCTTTGCCTGATACGCTTCTCAAGGAGCAGTATGTGGATTATACCGCTGATCCCGAGCATGATGTTAAAATTCGATACACATATATTGTAGATGACCAGAGGCAGGCTCCGGTGACAGAGACAATGCGGAATGTATTTGAGGGAATCCGGGTCAGAGGGTTTATTCTGTTTCAGGATGAGACGGTAGAGTATGAAATCATAGAAACAGATGCGGAAGGTCACGAGAAGAAAACAGAGCCGGCCCGTCTGGTTTATATCGATCAGATGAGAGGTATGGAAGGAGTCAGCGGCTATCAGATGCTGAACAAAATGCTGATGAAGCAGCGGGGCGGTGAGGATGCATTGCTGGACCAGATGCAGGAGTACGCAGAAAAAAGAGCGATCGTTAATTTTTTGATGAAACCGGATGATGGAGGCATAGGAAAAAATGACCGAGGATAGAAAAGTATTGGTGGGAGTTGATCTGTGTGATGACATGACGCAGATTTCCTGCTATCGCCGGGACCTGGATAAGGTAATCCCGGTGGGACGGCTGGTGGGCAGAGAGAGAGAGTATGAGTGCCCGACAGTATTGTCCTATCAGCCGGTCAAAAAAGAGTGGCTGTTTGGTACGGAGGCATTGCTGGCGGCAGAACGGGAGGAAGTGTACCTGTTTCGGGACATACTAAAACAGATATCCCGGCACAATAAAGTTACTTCCGGCGATATGGAGTTAGAGCCGGTGGATACCATGGTGCGCTATTTTGTTAAGATATTAAGCTGTCTGAAGGAGTATTTTCCCAGCGAGACGATCCGTAAGCTTGTGATATCGGTGTCCGAAAAAACGGACAATCTGGTGAATGCGGTCAAAGGAGCATTAAATCAGATCGGGATCGGAGAAGACCGTTTTGTGATACAGCTCCATCAGCAGAGTTATATGTATTATGCCCTGAGCCAGAAAAAGGAATTATGGCTGGGGGATGTAGCATTATTTGAGTTTGGACGGGATGGATTATTCTATTCCCAGATTCATATTGACCGGAGAAATATTCCGTATATCGTGGGGGTCAAGCGGATGGATCTGAGCCAGAGCCTCAACTGGGATATGATGGAGCACGACAGCAGCTTCAAGATGGAGTATGCTTTTGTGAACCTCGCCAATACCCAGATGCATAAGCAGATGATATCAACGATTTATGTGACGGGAGAGGGCTTTCAGGGAGAATGGGCCAACACGGCATTAAGCCAGCTTTGTAATGGCAGACGTGTTTTCCGGGGAGGAAATCTGTTTACCAAGGGAGCCTGTATTGCTGCCAGGGAGCTTGCAGGGGAAGGTGTTATGGGAGACTTCCTGTTTCTGGATCAGGAAATGCTGCATACCGGTATTTCTCTGCGGGTATATTGTGATGCCAAAATGCAGGAGGTGCTTCTGGTGAAGGCCGGAGTACCGTGGAAGGATGTGGACGTCAGCGTTGATTTTATTCCGGACGGAGAGGAAGAGCTGCAGCTTACAATACAGAATGTGCTGCGGAGAGAAACGACCGTACATCTTTTGTCTCTGGAGGGTTTCGATGAAAGACCAAATAAAATGACAAGATTTACTCTGCGTCTGCGTTTTGCTGACGCGTCGCATTGTATTGTGACATTAAAGGATGATGGTTTTGGAGAGTTTTGTCCTTCCAGCAACCGGATCTGGGAGCGTTATCTCAGCTTATAAATTGCAGATTGGAGGAATTAGATGGGAAAATTAATATTATGCAGCAGTGCCATTGCGAAGCAGCCGTATTGTTTCCCGATGACGAAGACAAAAGTATATTCCATCGAGGAAGTCTGCTACTACATTAGGAATAACATCTATATGATGCAGGAGGAAGTTTTTGATAAAGCATTTGCAGACTGGATCCGTAATGAGCTTGGGATGGCGGAAACGGCAGACAAGCTGGACAGGATGAGAGAGGATCACAATAATCTCAAGGATATTGTGGTGACCCTGTGCTGCAGCTGTGATTATTATACCGAGAGGGAGATCAATGATCTGATCGCCATTATGGATCAGACCCAGAATGTGCCATTGCGGGGGCGGCAAAAGATCAAAGCGGATACTTATCTGAAAAACGGCAGTCTGGAGCGGGCAAAGCAGGAGTATGAACGGATTTTAAAGAGTCCGGATATGATCAATGCCTCTTCAGAGGAGTATGGAGATCTTTATTACCGGTTGGGAGCAGCGTTGGCCGGTATGGGAGAATACCGGCACGGATTTCAGGCGTTTCAGAAATCCTACGAGTATGCAAAGACACAGAAAGCGTTGGAATCCTGTCTGTATTGTCTGAAGCTGGGAGGCATGCCGGAGGAATACGAAAAGGCTGCGATAGAAATGGGTGTCACCAGGGAACAGCAGACTTTTATGGATGCCCAGTACGAGGAGGCACTTCGTCAGAGTGTGGACAGCAGGGAATGTAAGATGGTCCGGCGTATCCGCAGGATGAAGGAGCAGGGAGATCCTTCTTATGAGAAAGTAGCGAAGGAGCTGATCTTTCAGTGGAAGACAGAATACCGCAAAAGTATGCTTCCATAAATAAAAATCCCATAAAAGAAAGGGGCGGCACAGATGGCTTTTTGGAACCGGATCAGAAGACGAAAGGAAAAACAAAAACAACAGGAAACGACGGAAATACTTTCTCAGGACAAGGCAGGACTGGTGGACGATGCAAAGGTGCCGGATGCGGCAGATGAAGAGCCGGTCAGATTATCTCAGGAGGAGTTAGCGGCAGAGCATATTATTCCGAAGGGAAAGGCAGAACAGAAGCGGTATATCCATGACTGCTGCGAGTCGGTGAAGGACTGTGATAAACAGATCAGCATTGCGAAGGCGGAATATGCCCAGGTGACAGAATATCTCACAGATATCCAGAAGATCGACCGGATCGCCGGGGAGGACAGAGAGTCTCTTCTGGAGCTTTGCAAAAGAATTCAGAGACTTTTGCAGGAACGTAATCAATATAAAAACAGAACATTTACGATCACGGAGCGTCAGATGCGCCGGTTTGACAGATATCAGGATGATCTGATCGATGAGATCAAAAAAATGTATCAGAATGAAATGTATCAGAAAGCGATTGACAGTGATATTCGTCATCTGGAAGCAGAAAAGGCATATATCCGGGAGAATCAGCGGGAGATCATTGAACGGCAGGATTTTTTGAAAAAGCTTGCAAGGGGGATTTCTGTGCTGATCGGATCGCTGGTCATTCTTTTTATTATTCTGTACTTTAATCTGGACAGCAATATGACCTATCCGTATATTGGGACACTGGCTCTGGCAGCTGTCGCTGCGGCTGTGATCTTTACTGAGTCCAACAAAAACAGATATGAGATCGCCGTTTCTGACAAAAAATACAATAAAGCAGTAGAGCTTTTAAACAGGACAAAGATCAAATATGTTAATAATATCAGTGTGCTGGACTACAACCGGGAAAAATTCGGCGTGAAAAATGCAGCAGATTTTGAAAATCTCTGGGGAGAATACTGTAAGACGAAGGAATACGAGAGGCGTTTCCGGGACAATACGGAGCAGCTCAGTAAAAGCAACGATTCCCTGCAGCGCCTTCTGGACAGTCATGGTGTGAATGATACGGAGGTATGGCTGGTACAGACTTATGCGATCCTGGATGACAGGGAGATGGTAGAGATCCGTCACGATCTCAACCAGAGACGTCAGAAGCTTCGGGAGCAGATCAAGTATAATACAGATACCAAAGAGGATTATGAGCAGCATATCCGTAAGGTTGTGGAGGAAAGTGAATTTGGCCGGGAAATCTTAAAAGAAGTGCTTGACAAATAAAAAAGCATATGGTAACATTCTTTGTGTTGTGCTGAAATCACAACAGATAAATAACAACAAAGCAGAGAAATCCACTCTCACCTTAGCACAGGAAGTGACTCGGGTTAAATAATGACATCAATCGCCGGAACGTGATTTTGATAGGATCAGTGGATAATGCTTTGCTTATCCACTTTTTTAGTGTATAGGAAAATGCTCGTAGCGTAGAGGAAAGCCAACGAGAATTGCGAAGCAATTCTTGGAGGGCAAAACGCTGGTTTTGCCATTTTTTATGTATGGAGGTGCAGGAACATTAGTAAGACAGCAGTAAATGAGCAGATCAGAGACAGAGAGATTCGTCTGATCGGCGAGGACGGGGAACAGTTAGGAATTATGTCGGCAAGAGATGCCATGAAGCTTGCAAGAGAAGCAGATCTTGATCTGGTCAAGATTGCACCAAATGCAAAGCCTCCGGTGTGCAAGATCGTTGATTACGGAAAATACCGTTACGAGCAGGCACGTCGTGAGAAAGAGGCAAAGAAAAAGCAGAGAACAATGGAAGTAAAAGAGATCCGTTTGTCTCCAAACATTGATGTAAACGACCTGAACACAAAAGCAAATCAGGCGAGAAAATTCCTGAGCAAGGGTGATCGTGTGAAGGTATCCCTTCGTTTCCGTGGTCGTGAGCTTGCACATATCAATTATAGCAAACAGATTCTGGACAGCTTTTATGAGAAGCTGGAGGACATTGCTGTTGTGGATAAGCCTGCCAAGATGGAAGGTCGTACCATGGTAATGTTCTTATCAGAGAAGAGGCAGTAAAGATTGGCTGACCGGTTATTCGGTGAGCAAGGCTTTCAAGGCGGTGTACTGCCGATGCAGATACGCCAGATTATAAATATTATGCAAATAAGGAGGAAACTATCATGCCAAAAATGAAAACAAAGCGCGCAGCTGCAAAGCGTTTCAAAACTACAGGAACAGGAAAGCTCATGAAGATGAAGGCTTACAAGAGCCACATCCTGAATAAGAAGTCAACAAAGAGAAAGAGAAACCTGAGAAAAGCTGTAGAGGTAGATGCAACAAACGCAAAGATGATGAAGCGCATTTTACCATATTCTAAATAATTTAAGGAGGAAAGACAAATGGCACGTATTAAAGGCGGATTAAATGCAAAGAAGAAACACAATAGAGTTTTAAAGCTTGCAAAGGGATATAGAGGAGCAAGATCTAAGCAGTATAGAGTAGCAAAGCAGTCTGTAATGAGAGCCCTGACTTCCTCTTTCGCAGGTAGAAAAGAGAAGAAGAGACAGTTCAGACGTCTCTGGATCGCTCGTATCAACGCAGCAGCAAGACTTAACGGTCTTTCATACAGCAAGTTCATGTATGGTCTGAAGCTGGCTCAGATCGACATCAACAGAAAGATGCTTTCTGAGATGGCTATCTCTGATCCTGAGGGATTCGCTTCTCTCGTTGAGGTTGCTAAGAGCAAGCTTGCATAATTTGAAATATATGATGCTTATACAGGAAGAGTCCTTCGGGGCTCTTTTTGTCCTATATAATAAATGTAGAAAGGATACGAGATGGTATTTAGTTCTGCAATATTTTTATTTATATTTCTTCCGGTTGTATTTCTGGGAAATCTGCTGATTCGTCCTCTTTGGGCAAAAAATTTATTTCTGACTGCGGCGAGTCTTGTTTTTTATGCTTTTGGGGAACCGGTATATGTTTTTCTTATGATCGCATCGGCTGCGATGAATTATAGATTTGGCAGAGGGCTGGCAGCGACAGAGAGACAGGAAATCCGGCGTTTTCTGCTGGTGGTTTCTGTACTTTGCAATCTGGTCATTCTGGGGACATTTAAGTATGCCGGATTTCTGGTGGAAAATATCAATCATATTGCCGGATCACACTTAAATGTACCGGAGATTGCGCTTCCGGTGGGCATTTCATTTTTTACCTTTCAGGCGATGTCCTATGTGATTGATGTGTACCGAAATCGGGACAGGTGCCAGAAAAGCTTTATGAAGGTGCTGCTTTACATATCTTTTTTTCCGCAGCTTATCGCCGGGCCTATCGTGCGTTGGGGAGAGATTGAAACACAGCTTGATCACCGGGCTGTTACGACAGATGGTGTGGCGGAGGGCATCTGCCGTTTTGTGAAGGGACTTGCCAAAAAGCTTTTGCTTGCCAATGGGCTGGGGCAGATCGCAGATCAGGTGTTTGGCCTGAATATTGGACAGTACAGTATGGCAGTGGCATGGCTGGGAGCCATATGCTACGCGTTGCAGATTTTTTATGATTTTAGCGGATATTCGGATATGGCGATCGGTCTGGCATCCATGTTCGGATTTCATTTTCAGGAAAATTTCGATCATCCATACAGTGCGGAAAGTATTCACGGATTCTGGAGGAGATGGCATATCTCATTGTCATCATGGTTTAAGGAATATGTCTATATTCCGCTGGGAGGCAATCGAAAAGGAAAGCTCCGGACAGAGGTGAATAAGCTGATCGTTTTTTTCCTGACAGGCATCTGGCATGGTGCAAACTGGACCTTTGTGATCTGGGGCATGATCCATGGTATTATGAATGTGCTGGAGGATACGATCCTGCCAATCCGTAAATGCCGTTTTAAGTGGATCGGAAATCTTTATACATGGATCATTGCCGTGACAGCATTTGTAATGTTCAGGGCAGACACCGCCGTATATGGATGGCAGATGATACGGACGATGTTTGGCAATTTTTCATGGGACATGTTATCAAGACAGTTTATTCTGGAGCGGCTGGACGGTTATACCATGACTCTGCTCGCCGCCGGCATTTTATTTTCTTATCCGGTGACGGGAGTGCTTGCACGGAAGACATTAAAATGGCGGGAAGCTCATAGTGAAGTCTGGGAAAATCTGCGTTATGTGGGAGTGCTTTTGCTGTTTTTCCTTTGTATCTGCAGTCTGGCATCTGCCGCTTATAATCCGTTTATTTATTTTCGTTTTTAATAATGTATCCGGCGGACCGGAGCTTGAAATCATCTCCGGGATGCAGAGAAAAGGAGCCATGAATGAAAAAAAGAATATTTATTGCTGTATTTTTTATCATTTTATTGATCCCGTTTGTGGGAATGAGTGTATATCATGCGGATCTGAGCATTGAGAAAAAACACGAGGAAGCGTTACCTTCGCTGATACGGAATGGCAGGATCAATACAGGATTCTTTCAGGGCATTACCGATTATGTGGCAGATTATTTTGCATTCCGTCAGGAAATGATTACGGCAGATGCCCGGATCAAAGCCGGGATCTTTCACAGCTCCGCCAATGATAAGGTGATCGTGGGAAAGAATGGCTGGCTGTTTTTTCAGGAGACTATGAATGATTATCAGAAGAGGAATCTTTTGTCGGATCGGGAAATCCATAATTGTGCCACAGTGGTGCGCCTGATCGGACAGGGGGTAGAGCTGCAGGGGGCAGAGTTTGCATTTACTGTAGCACCCAATAAAAATACCCTTTATGGAAAATATATGCCGGATCGTTTTCAGACGGGAAGCGGCGAGGGCAATCTGGAGCATCTGATCCGGGAGATGAAAGCGCAGAAGGTTCATTATGTGGATCTGCAGACGCCTCTTCGGAAGGAACAGAAACAGGTGTACCATAAATTGGACACACATTGGAATAATCTGGGAGCTTCGATCGCCTGTGGAACATTACTGGGTTATTTTGGGAAAGATCATATCCATTATGAGAATGAGTCATATACCCGGAAGAAAAATTTTTCCGGAGATCTTCAGGGAATGCTTTTTCCGAAAAGCAGCAGGAAGGACTGGAATGTGACCTACGACCGTTCATGGACGTATGAATATGTCAATGATGTCACATCCACCGAGCAGATGGAGATTCAGACAGAAAATCAGACGCAAAGGGATGATCAGAAGAATGCAGTGAAAGAGAAACCGAAAAAGCAAAAGAAGCATAAAAGTCTGGTGATGTACCGTGATTCCTTTGGAAATGCACTGGTTCCTTTTATGGCACAGGAATATCAGAAGGGGTATTTTACAAAAGAGGTGCCATATGATTTAAGTCTGGTGGACGCCTATCAGGCAGATGACGTGGTGATCGAGCTGGCACAGAGGCAGATTCCGACATTGCTGGAAGGAATTCCTTATATGATGGCGCCGGGAGTGGCTTTCGATCAGGATGTGGAGGAGATCTCACAGACGGAAGCGACGATGGAAACGGAAGAAGTGCCGGGGACGGATGGTGTGCTGCGGATCTCCGGAGAGACGGACAAGCAGTGGACAGACGATGATTCGGAGATTTATATCAGTATGTACGGAAAGAAGAATCTGCTGATGTATGAAGCGTTTCCGTCTGTATGTGATCCGATGGATGACAAAGCGGACCGGGCATACAGCTATGGTGCCTATATTGATACCTCTTCTATGCCGGCGGATCATTATCAGATCGAGATTATTACAAAAAAGGATGGAAGCTATTATACAACTGGATTTCTGGGGAGATATGTGGTAACATAAATAAAATAGGGTAAATATTGAAATGTGAGAGGGGATCAAAGATGAAGAGGAAAAAGATCGTGCTAGCAGGGACGATTGTCTGTATGCTGTTTGGCAGTATGACGGTTCCGGCACAGACGGGAGGATCGGTATCACTTCCGGCGGTGCAGGTAAGTGCTGCAAAACGTGCAACAACAACGACGGAACAGTCTGCCACGAAGGGCAAAAAAGATACAAAGTCCCAGAAAAAAGCAAAGCAGAATAAGAAAAAGGCTAAAAAATATATTGGAAAAAAACTGAGTAGTCTTGTCAAGGCGATCGGCAAATATAAAAAGCTTTCCAAGGCGGCAAGCTGTTACTATGAAAACGAGTATGACGGTATTGCAAAATACGATGGTTTCGTGGTGTATTGTCACACCGAAAATAAGAAAACCTGGATCGTAGACAGTGTAGAATAGACAGGAGCAGCAGATGAGAGGAAATAGACAGACCAGAGACAGAAGTGTCTGGCTTGGTGTTACGGCTGCATTGGTGCTTGGGATTCTGTGTGGAGGCAGTATGGACATAAGCAGGTCTTATGCTGCTGAAGGAATCGGGAGCCGGCGGGAGGCTGTCCGGAAGAACGCAGGGGCAGCGGCATGGCATCAGGAGCTTTATTACAGCTCAGGAGGGATCTTTCGAGTCTCCGGTACGGAATTGTGGAAGGGGACAGCCGGGGAGCAGACTGCAGCTCCGGTAGAAGGGTCACCGCCTGCAGAGATGGCGGGTTCCGTGACGGAACCGGTGGGAACCGTGACACCGGCAGGAGAGACAGAACCTCCGAAGGAATCGGTACAGCCGGGGCATACAGCCGGGCCAAAGAACAGCATAAAACCGAAGCCCACAGTCACACCGGTACCGGGCAGGCTTGTCCATAAGAAATACACCACAAGGTATGTATATAAGGGCGGAAAAAAGCTGAAAAAAAGCTTTCTTACCCTGAAGAAAAAGACCTATTATTTTGACAAAAACGGAGATATGTATCACGGCTGGCTGAAACGGGGCGGAGCGTATTATTATCTGGACCGGAGTACGGGAGTGCTGGTACATCATGGCAAAGCCGATGGCATCCGGATACGCAAAGGTCAGGCTGTGCAGACAAAGCTCAGTGTCAGAAAGATAGAAACCATGCGTACGGCAGCAAGATTGCTTGGGCAGATTACGAAGCCCTCAGATACGCGGGAGCAGAAGAAAATGAAATGCTATCAATACATTATGAAATGTGATTACCGCAGATATCGTTTTCTGGAGCCGATTTATAAGAAGAAGGGCTGGGAAAGCACCTTTGCTAATGATATATTCCGGCATCACGCCGGCTGCTGTGTGTCGGAATCATCCGCACTGGCATTTCTTTTTCACGAGATTGGCTGCAAGGATGTTTATGTGTGCCATGATACCAGTCACGCCTGGGTGGAGATGAATGGCAGGGTATATGACAATCTGTTTTCCAAGGCGAAGGATTTCTGGAAGTATTATAATGCGACATATGAGAGTTTCGGGCTGCACCCGGTAGATAAACGCAAAATATAATGAGTCCTAAAGGACTCATATTAGGAGTTTCTTCGAAACTCCGTCATGCGCTGATAAAGAAAATTATTATAGATAATAAGAGAAAGGATGTAAGACAATGGCAAAAGAATTGGAAAAAAACTACAATCCTGCGGACATTGAGAAGAGAACCTATGATAAATGGCAGGAGAAAAAATATTTTCATGCGGAGGTAGATCGCAGCAAGAAACCGTTTACGATCGTTATGCCGCCGCCAAATATCACGGGACAGCTCCACATGGGACATGCCCTGGATAATACACTTCAGGATATTCTGATCCGTTTTAAAAGGATGCAGGGTTATGAAGCACTCTGGGTACCGGGAACCGACCACGCATCCATTGCCACAGAGGCAAAGGTAGTGGAAAAGCTTCGGGAGCAGGGCATTTCCAAGGATGATATCGGCCGAGAGAAGTTTCTGGAGCATGTTTGGGACTGGAAGAAGCAGTACGGTGGCCGTATTGTAGAACAGCTCAAAAAGATCGGCTCTTCCTGCGACTGGGACAGAGAGCGTTTCACTATGGATGAGGGATGCTCCAAGGCAGTCAAGGAAGTATTTGTGAAGCTGTACAACAAGGGACTGATCTATCGTGGAAAACGTATTATCAACTGGTGTCCTCATTGTCTGACTTCTCTTTCGGATGCAGAGGTAGAATATGAGGATCAGGCAGGAAGCTTTTGGCATCTGCGTTATAAGACCACAGACGGCACCGGCTATATTGATCTGGCAACCACACGTCCGGAGACACTTCTCGGAGATACAGCCGTTGCGGTCAATCCAAATGATGAGCGTTATAAGGATATGGTAGGGAAGATGCTGGATCTGCCGATCGTACACCGTCAGATCCCGATCATCGCAGATGATTATGTAGATATGGAGTTTGGTACCGGTGTTGTAAAGATCACACCGGCGCATGACCCGAATGACTTTGAGGTAGGAAAACGTCACAATCTGGAAGTGATCAATGTACTGACAGATGATGCAAAGATCGTAGAAGATTATCCGAAATATGCCGGCATGGATCGTTACGAGGCGAGAAAGGCTATTGTTAAGGATCTGGAGGCAGAAGGAGCTCTCTTAAAGATCGAGGATCACGAGCACAATGTAGGAACCTGCTATCGCTGTCATACAACAGTAGAGCCAAGAGTATCCCTTCAGTGGTTTGTGAAGATGGATGATCTGGCAAAGCCTGCGATCGAGGCTGTTAAGAACGGAGATACCAAGTTTGTACCACCGCATTTTGACAAGACATATTATCACTGGCTGGAGAATATCCGTGACTGGTGTATTTCCCGTCAGCTCTGGTGGGGTCATCAGATTCCGGCATTTTACTGTGATGACTGCGGAGAGATGGTTGTAACAAAGGAAAGCAGCTGCAATTGTCCAAAATGCGGGAAGCCGATGCGTCAGGATCCGGATACGCTGGATACCTGGTTCTCTTCTGCGCTGTGGCCGTTCAGTACTCTTGGCTGGCCGGACAATACGGAAGAGATGGATTATTTCTATCCAACCAGCACTCTTGTAACCGGATATGATATTATTTTCTTCTGGGTCATCCGTATGATGTTCTCCGGACTGGAGCACACCGGAAAGGTTCCATTTGATACGGTACTGATCCACGGACTGGTAAGAGACAGTCAGGGACGTAAGATGAGTAAATCCCTCGGCAATGGTATTGATCCATTGGAGGTTATTGATAAGTATGGTGCAGATGCACTTCGTTTCACGCTTGTCACAGGAAATGCACCGGGTAATGATATGCGTTTCTACTGGGAGCGTGTAGAGGCAAGCCGTAACTTTGCCAATAAGGTATGGAATGCGTCCCGTTTCATTATGATGCATCTTGGTGACAATACTATCACCGAACCTGCATATGATGAATTGAAAGAGGCAGATAAATGGATCCTTTCCAAGGTAAATACCCTGGCGAAGGAAGTTACCGAGAATATGGAGAAGTACGAGCTGGGAGTCGCTGTACAGAAGATCAATGACTTTATCTGGACCGAGTTCTGTGACTGGTATATTGAGATCGTAAAGCCGAGACTGTTTGCAAAGGAGGAGGATCCTGCTTCTGCCAATGCAGCATTCTGGACACTCCGTACAGTGCTGATCGATTCTTTGAAGCTGCTTCATCCGTATATGCCGTTTATCACAGAAGAGATATTCTGCACGATCCAGTCAGAGGAAGAGTCCATTATGATCTCTTCATGGCCGGAGTATAAGGAGCAGTGGAATAATCCGGCAGCCGAGGAAATGGCAGAGAATATCAAGAACGTTATCCGCGGTATCCGTAATATCCGTACCGAGATGAATGTAGCCAATTCCCGCAAGGCACAGGTTTATATCGTTGCAGATGACGAGACAACCTGCAAGGTGCTGGAGGGCAGCAGAGATGCCTATGAGCATATGATCTATGCTTCTGAGCTTTTCGTTCAGATGGATAAGACAGGCATCGCGGAGAATGCAGTATCTGTTGTGATTCCAAAGGCAACGATCTATATGCCGCTTGCTGATCTGGTTGATTTTGAGAAGGAAAAGGAACGCCTTACCAAGGAGAAGAAACGTTTGGAGGGAGAGCTTAAGCGTGTCAACGGTATGCTTAACAATGAGAAGTTTATGAGCAAGGCTCCGGAAAGCAAGATCGCAGAGGAAAAGGAAAAATTAGAGAAATATACAAGCATGATGACAAAGGTTGAGGAAGAGTTAAAGGCTCTGGAGAAATAATGTACCGCAGATAGGTGTTTGGCCACAACAGTGGCGGACATCCCGAAAGGTAGGGTGATCTTATGGAGAAGGTGGAAAAAAATGATTTTGGAGAAGTCCAGGTAGAGATTTCTGAGGACGATATGGAGGCATATATTACTCTGACTCCGGAGAAACGTGACCAGGTATTTCAGATGGATGAATTGAAGATCCTTCTGAAAGCGGCAGGCGTGGAGTATGGTGTACTGGAGGATGTTCTGCAAAAAGCGGTGTCCGAAAAACGGTACTATGAGCAGTTTACCGTTGCCAGAGGAGAGGAACCGGTGGATGGCAAGGATGGCTGGTTTGAGTTTCTTTTTCCCATCCATGTGGATACTCGTCCCAAGATCCTAAAGGATGGCTCCGTGGATTATACTTCATGTGGCCAGGTTCCTTCTGTGGGAGAAGGACAGGAAATCGTTCATTATCATCCGGCACAGAAGGCGAAGGATGGGACGAATGTTCTGGGACAGATCCTTCCGGGACGTAATGGCAGAGATCTTGCGCGACTGCGGGGCAAGGGATTTGAACTCTCACCGGATAATCTGGTTTATACCGCTAAACTTACCGGTAAGGCAACGTATCAAAATGATATTCTGAATATCAGCGCAGAGCTGACATTGGATGGAGATGTATCCTACACTACGACGGGAGATGTTCATTTTATTGGAGATATCAGGATCAGGGGCAATGTTCTGTCCGGGATGAAGGTGACTTCCGAAAAGGGAAGCATCATCGTGGATGGATATGTGGAGGCTGCGACATTGATTGCCGGTAAGGATGTAATCCTGAAAAACGGAATGCAGGGCAATGGGCAGGGAAAGGTTGCCGCAAAGGGAGATGTCTCCGGCAAGTTTTTTGAGCAGACATTTATTGACTGTGACGGAAATGTTGCGGCCAATGCTATAATGAATTGTCAGATTACCTGTGGACAGGATGTTAAAGTGTCCGGACGGTTTGGTGCCATTATTGGGGGAAGTGTTTCGGCACTGCACAGCATAGAAACCATGGTGGCGGGCAATATGGCACAGGTAAAAACGGAGCTTTGCGCCGGTATGGAGGATAACCTGTTTGCATTGCTGATGCAGCATGAAAAAAGCCGCAAACAGGTTCAGGAGGAAGTGGAAAAGATCTTAGATGCTTTGAAAAAGATCAATAAGATATTGGAGACTTCGCCAACACCGGATCTGCAGCAAAAGAAACTAAAGCTCACCAGGGCGAAGATTGAAAAGGACACCCGTCTCAATGCGATCATGAAGCGCAAGCAGGAGACGGTAGATCAGATGAGTAAAACAAATGATGCCAGTATTACCATTTTAAAAAGAGCGAATCCGGGAACAGAGATTACAATAAATGGAAAACATGTATCTGTTCAGGACGAGATTACTGGTGTAGAATATAGAAGACGGGGTACGGGAATCGTATCCTATGGTCTGGAGTAAGTATGATGTCGATAATTGCGGCAGAAATGAATTGATGATTGAATGGAGGTAGTGTAAGATGGATTTCGAGGCAGAATTAGAAAAATTTCAGCCAAGTCTTGATATTGAACAGGCAGAGGATGCCATTTATGGAAACAGTACAACAGATGTGATGGATCTGCTCCAGAGTATTTTGGCAGATACAGGTGCAGTCACAAAGAACGCAGAATAGGGGAAGAAACATGAGATGTCCAAGATGTAATGCAGAGGTGTCTTTCAAGAAAGATCGTTGTGATAACTGTGGACAGGAGCTGCGTAATTACCGCAGGGTTCTCAGTGCGTCCAATATTTGCTATAACCGGGGTCTGGAACAGGCGAAGGTCAGAGATCTTTCCGGAGCGATCGCATCTTTGCACAAAAGCTTAAAATTTAACAAATTAAACACCAGTGCGAGAAATTTGCTGGGGCTCATTTATTTTGAAGAAGGAGAGATTGTATCGGCTCTCAGTGAGTGGGTTATCAGCAAGCATTTTCAGGAGGAACATAACGAAGCAGATTATTATATCGGACTGATCCAGTCTAATCCGAATCGTCTGGAGACCTATAGCCAGATGGTAAAAAAATATAATTCTGCACTATTCTCTGCACAGAACGGCGATGAGGATATGGCGATCATTCAGTTGAAGAAGGTGGTCAGCACTAATCCGAAATTTATCCGGGCGCATCAGCTTCTGGCACTTTTGTATATGAAGACCGGCAAGAAAGAGAACCGGGTGCGTGCGTATAAGTTGATGAAATCCATCAGCGGGGTGGATGTGACCAACACCACGACATTAGCCTATTTAAAGGAGCTGTCAGATGTTCATATTAAGGGCGAAAATGCTGCACCAAAGGCAGAGAAGCCTGCGGAACAGCCGGTGCGAAAGACATTACCAAGGGTAGACGACAATGCATATAAGCCGATCACTTTATACAAAGAGGAGAAACCATCGGTGCTTCCGTTTGTTCACGTGCTTTTGGGATTGATCGCCGGAATCGTGATCATGCAGTTTTTGATCACTCCGGCATTAAAGAAGCATTCCAGTGATAAGGAAAATAAAGCCTTTAAAACTTACAGTGAGAATCTGGCTTCCGGTGAAAGTGATGTCAGTACGTTGAAAAATGCCAACACCGAGCTGCAGAAGCAGGTGGATGAGCTGACCCAGAGATTATCGGATTATCAGAGCGGCAACCCAACTGATCTGGATGGGGTTCAGGCGGTTTATGACAATCTGATCCAGGCAATGCAGTATTATATCAATGACGATAAGCTTTCTGCCGCAAAGGCTCTGAACAAAGTAGATCCGGACAGTCTGGCGGGGGATGAGGCGAAAAAGTTTTATAAGAAGATCAAGAAAGAAACCTATTCTACGGCGTCGGAATCTTTCTTTGAACAGGGAAGAGATTGCTACAACGGACAGGGCGATTATGCCGGTCAGAAGGATTATGATAAGGCGATCAAACTGTTGAAGAAAGCATTGAAGTTTAATGCAGACAATACAGATGCTATGTATTTTCTGGGACGCTGTTATCAGCAGAAGTCTGATTTTGAAACAGCAAAGCAGTATTATGACCAGGTGGTTAATGATTATCCGGATTCAGTCCGTGTTGCGGAAGCAAAGAGCAGACTGAGAGAGATCGGCCAATAGCCAGACATAAGAGGAAATGATGGGGAGACCTGTCAGAGTGTACATGTTATTGTATCACTCTGGCAGGTCTTTTTTTGTGCCTGGGAAAATACCGGTTTTGTTTTTTAGTTTTGCAGCGGCAAGCTGCAGGTTTTGAGAAAGGAATGGTGATTATTTTGAATCAAAAGGAGCAGGAAGCAATTCATTACGAAATACAGCAAAACTGTCTGATCATCTATATCTCGCAGGATCTGGACCATCATACGGTAAATTTGCTGCGGGAGCAGTCGGACAGGCTGATCGATGCCGGTGATATCCGTCATATTATTTTTGATTTTCGGGAGAACGATTTTATGGACAGTTCGGGAATCGGACTGATCATGGGAAGGTATAAGAGAGTGATGTTCCGGGGAGGAAAGGCAGCGGTCACCAATGTAGGCAAAGAGATTGAACGAATCTTTAATCTGTCAGGTCTGTTTCAGATCATTGAACGATATGCAACACCGGAGCAGGCAGTAGCGGGGCTTAACGCCAAAAAGGACAAATAAGAAAATGGAAAAATCAGATCAATGGAGGCAGAAAATGAAACTGATCATCGATAGTAATTCACAAAATGAAGCATTTGCGAGAACTGTGGTAGCAGCTTATATCACACGTCTGGATCCTACTTTGGAGGAGCTGGCAGACGTAAAGACAGCAGTATCAGAAGCAGTCACCAACAGCATTCTCCATGGATATAACAATGGAGAAGGAGAGATTGAGATCGTCTGTGAGATCAAGGGACAGGACATCATGGTGGAGATTACGGATCATGGAGTTGGTATTCCGGATATTGAAAAGGCAATGGAGCCTTTGTATACCACAAAGCCGGAGTGGGAGCGTTCCGGTATGGGCTTTGCGTTTATGGAAGCATTTATGGACGAGCTGGAGGTATATTCGGAGGTGGGAAAGGGTACCCGCGTCAAGCTCAGCAAACATATTGGGGACAGAATATGAGAGTTGACGTGGAGGGTATCAAATGGATGCGATGGAATTATTAAAAAAAGCCCGTGCCGGCGATCGTCATGCAAGAGACCAAATGGTGGAGGAAAATGTAGGGCTTGTCTGGAATATCGTGAAACGATTTAATGGAAGAGGATATGATCCGGAGGATCTGTTTCAGATCGGTTGTATCGGGCTGATCAAGGCAATCGATCATTTTAACCTGGAATTCGACGTAAAGTTCAGTACATATGCTGTTCCGATGATCATGGGGGAGATCAAGCGGTTTATGCGGGATGACGGAATGATCAAGATCAGCCGTACCATGAAGGAAAACGGTTGGAAGGTAAAGCTGGCAGCGCAGCGGCTGGGGCAGGAGCTGGGGCGTCAGGCAACGGTGGATGAGATTGCGGCGGCAACAGAGCTGGAACCGGAAGAAATTGCGGTGGCAATCGAGGCAAACCGCGATGTGGACTCCATATACCGGCCGGTATATCAGCCGGAGGGCAAGGAGATTTATTTGATCGATCAGGTGGTGGCAGGTGAAAACGCCAGTGTCGGTTATGTGTCCCGGACTGCAGTGGTACGGGGGAACTCTGGGGAAGCTGACTCCGGTGTGGATGCCGAAAAAGAAAAGGTGATCAATCATGTCCTTTTGGAGCAGCTTCTGGGCACACTGGAAGAGAAGGAACGCAGGCTGATCACACTGCGTTATTATGAGGATAAGACACAGACCCAGGTGGCAGCGGAGCTGGGGATCAGTCAGGTTCAGGTCAGCCGCCTTGAAAAAAAGATACTGTTACGGCTGCGGCAGGAGGTGCGGTAGATGTAATTTGAAATAAAGATGTATAAAATTTCCATACGCAGGGAACAATTTACTGAAAAGAGAAAGGGGAAATGCACCATGAAGAAAAAAATGTGGTTTTATGTATTGGTGATCGGTGTTATGACCTTGAGTACTGTCTGTTATATTGCGATCATGCGTAATGCGAAAACAACTTATGCCAACGGCAAATTTGTAGAGCAGGAGGGGATTGACAATGAAGCCCGATATTATTTATTTAAAACTGGAACAGAATAGTCAGGTATCCCACAAAAAGGTTCTGCTTGAGGATGTGGCGGAGATTTTTACCGCAGACAATACGCTGCAAAAAGAGGTTGGAAAGCTGGTACTTTATACATTTCAGCAGGAAAAGGAACAAAAGCTTGTTTTCTCTGCCATGAAGGTGATCGCCCTGCTGCAGAAGCAGCGGCCGGAACTGCAGGTGGTAAATATCGGTGAAACGGATTTTATTGTAGAGTTTAAGGACACTCCCAAACCATCAAAATTAATAGAAGTATGCAAGGCAGTGCTGGTGAGTCTGATCATATTTTTTGGGGCGGGCTTTACCATTATGACATTTAATACGGATGTCAGTGTGGGAGATGTTTTTTCACTGTTTTATAAGCTGGTCATGGGAACGGAGCAGACCAAAGGAAGCATTATGGAAATCACTTACTGTATTGGAATCGCCATAGGGATCCTGGGTTTTTATAATCATTTTTCTGCCCGGAATGAGAGGGATGATCCGACACCTCTTCATTTGGAAATGAGAAATTATGAGCAGGAAATGAATAATGCCATGATCAAAAATGCATCGAGAGAAGGAAAGGAGATCTCATGATCTGGAAACAGGTTCTTTTGGGGGTGATCGGCTTTGCAGGAGGGATCAGTGTTGCCGGCGGTGTGTTTGCGTTTATTTCTATTTTGGAGATGCTGCCAAGACTGGCAAGTAAACTTCATACGGCGAATCGGGTGTATCATCTGGAAAACTGCATTTTCTGGGGAGGATTGACCGGAGCGGTATTGACGGTATTTGAAATATCCGTTCCGTTTGGAAGTGCAATGCTGGCAGTATTTGGATTATTTACCGGAATCTTTGTGGGATGTCTGGCAATGGCACTGGCGGAGACATTAAAGGTGATCCCGGTGCTGGTACAGAGAGTGAAGCTTGCCACAGGACTGCCCTTTGTAATATTGGCAATGGCACTGGGAAAAGCAGTCGCGTGTTTTTATCAGTTGTATTTCCGGATGCAGCATTAGAAGAATGGAGGAAAGCATATGAATCAGAAAAATAGTCTTCAGATTGAGGAAGTTTTGCAGGAAAAGGACAGCGAAAAACAGAAAGAAAAATATAATGAATATGTCAGTAACATCACGCCGAAAAGCAATCGTTTCTTAAACTGTGCAAAAGCGTTTCTGGTAGGAGGTACAATCTGTCTGCTGGGGGAGGGCTTTAACAGCTTCTATCAGTACCTTGGAAATGATAAGGAACTGGCAGGACTTTACACGACATTATCATTAATTCTGATGAGTATCATCCTGACCGGTCTTAATATTTATCAGAAGCTGGGGCAGTTTGGCGGAGCCGGAAGTATCGTTCCGATTACGGGATTTGCTAATTCGGTGGTATCCCCGGCAATTGAATTCCAGGCAGAGGGACAGGTCTTCGGCATTGGCTGCAAGATTTTTACAATTGCCGGACCGGTGATCTTGTATGGGATATTCTGCAGCTGGGTTGTAGGAGTGATCTACTGGCTGGGGAGCATTATGTAAGGATAGAAGATTAAGAAACCCATGCCGTTCGTTACCGGCACAGGTTTCTTCTTTTTCGGATAATATAATACATTTCATTTTCCATTGCCATCACCTTTTCCGGAGTAACGCCTTCGTATTCACAACGCCACATAGTACCGGTACGGCCCATGCCGGTCTGGATTTCATCGAAGATCAGTGCCACACCTGTCTCATCACAGATCTTGCGGACCTCTGTCAGATATCCATCCGGAGGAATGATCACACCGGCCTCACCCTGAATTGGCTCCAGGATCACGCCGGCAACCTTTTCGCCGACTGCCTGGAGATTCTCAATCGCCTTGCGGATATCCTCGGCAACACCATACTGTACCATTGGAATATATGGGGTACGATATGTACTCTTACCACCCATAGAGATGGCACCCATTGATTTACCGTGGAAAGCACCAACTGTAGAAATGTACCATCTGCCGCCGGCAGCAATACGGGCAAGCTTTAAGGACATTTCAACAGCTTCTGCCCCACCGTTTGTGAAGAAGCAATACTGCAGGTCTCCCGGTGTGATATCTGCAACAGCTTTTGCAAGATAACCACGGAGCGGATCAAGAAGCTCCTGTGAATGAAGTGCCTGATGATCAAGCTGTGCCTTTACCACATCCAGGATCTCCGGATTTCTGTGCCATAATCAATTCCTCCTTTTTGGAAAAAATAAAGACGTATCCGCTGAAATCAGTTTTTAATATATAATGATCTGATCAATCATCTTTATGATTGTACTACCATAGAGGAATTGAAAACAGAATTTATGTTATGCTAAAATCAGCGAAAACAGATTGATGACAGAAATGATTTACTGATTAAAAAATCAGATTGATGATAGAAAATTTTGATGAAATATTTATGATTGGAGGAAAAAATATGTGTACAGCAGCAACTTACCGGACAAAGGATTTTTATATTGGAAGAACTTTGGATTATGAATTTTCTTATGGGGATGAGATTACGATAACCCCGCGTCATTATCCGTTTCCGTTTCGTCATATGGGGTTAAGGGAAAACCATTATGCTATGATCGGAATGGCACATGTGGCAGCAGATTATCCACTATATTATGATGCGGTTAATGAAAAGGGCGTTGGAATGGCCGGCTTAAATTTCGTTGGAAATGCAGCATATCAGTCCGTAAAACCGGACAGAGAAAACGTGGCACAGTTTGAATTTATTCCATGGGTATTATCCCAGTGTGCTTCTATGACAGAAGTGCGGGAGTTATTATCCCGTATGAATCTCACCGGAACACCATTTAGCGAACAACTACCGGCTGCCGGGCTTCATTGGATCATTGCCGATGCCAGTGACTGCATTACCGTAGAATCCATGGCAGATGGTCTCCGTATTCATGACAATCCGGTGGGAATCCTGACGAACAATCGCCATTTGAGACGCAGATGTTCCAGCTCAGTAATTATATGAGCCTGTCCCCGAAGCAGCCACAGAATACATTTGCTCCGGAGCTGTCCCTTGGCACTTACAGCCGTGGCATGGGCACCATAGGACTGCCGGGAGATCTCTCCTCTGCTTCCCGGTTTGTGCGGGCTGCTTTCGTAAAAGCAAATTCCATTTCCGGTGACAGTGAAGCAGAAAGTGTCAGTCAGTTTTTCCATATCCTGGGATCTGTAGACCAGCCGAGAGGCTGCTGTGATGTGGGAGAGGGAAAGTATGAGATTACGTTGTATACCTCCTGCTGTAATGCAACCAGAGGAATCTATTATTACACGACTTATGAAAATCATCAGATCACGGCGGTGGATATGCACCGGGTGGAACTAGATGGAAGGAAATTGATCCGATATGAAGTGATTCAGGGAGAGCAGATTCGGTGGGAGAATTAATAGGAAACATATGGCAGAAAATATGTTCGGAAGAAGAGAAAATCTATGCGAATGGGCAAAGTACAGGGATTTTCTCTTCTTTATTTTTTCGTTTGTAGTACTGTTTAATGGACTATGTGTGTGATATAATGGAAATACAGTTGCAGGGAGTGTATTCGTTGATATCGGAAAGTGTATGCAGGTCGTTGATTTTTTTGATGTAAGGATGATTTTGTAATTATATTATGGTTCTTAGTAAGGGGAAAGTTTTTAATATGATTTAACTGATTTGGGAGGCAGAATGGTATGAATTATATTGCGCACAAGGATGGAGATAGGGAACAAAGTATGGTGGAACATTTGTCTGGGACAGCAAAACTAGCAGGAGAATTTGCAGGAAAATTTGGTATGGAAGATTGGGGATTTTGTTGTGGGATGCTCCACGATGTAGGAAAATATTCTAAAGAATTTCAAAATAAAATAAAAAACAATTCGGATGAGAGAGTTGATCATTCCACGGCTGGAACAAAGCTTTGTTATCAATTAGGTGGAAGTTATAGTTTGCTATGCTATTGTATTGCGGGTCATCATAGTGGATTGCCAGATTATGATAGAACATTGTATTCATCAGGTTTGCGGAATCGATTTAAGAAGAGTATTTGTAAATATGAAAAGTATGCAGAGGAAATTAAAATACCACCAATAAATACTAGACCACTGAATATGACAAAAGTAGAAGAAATGGATTATTCATTGAGTGTATTTATTCGGATGATATATTCTTGTTTGGTGGACGCAGATTTTTTGGATACAGAGAGTTTTATGAATTGTGGAAAAGTACAGAGAATACAAGGGGAAACGATGACAGTACTTTTAAACAAAATGGAAAAATATATTATGCAAAAAGGATGGACGAAAAATGTTACATTAGATTCAGTGAATGGAAGAAGAACGGAAATATTAAAAAAATGTATGCAAAAGGGGAAAGAAGAAAAAGGAATCTTTCGTCTTACAGTGCCAACAGGAGGTGGTAAAACAATTGCTTCGCTTGCATTTGCATTAAGACATGCAGTAGAGCATGATATGGACAGGGTTATATATGTGATACCATATACTAGCATTATAGAACAGAATGCCCAAGTGTTTCGAGAAATTTTAGGTTATCAAAATGTTTTAGAGAATCATTGTAATGTGGAATATAAAGATACAGAAGATTTTCGTCCAATGCAATTGGCAAGTGAAAATTGGGATAAACCAATTATCGTGACCACAAATGTGCAATTTTTTGAATCATTGTATAGTAACCGATCAACAAAATGCAGAAAGATACACAACATAGCCAATAGCGTAATTATATTTGATGAAGCTCAAATGCTTCCTGTAGATTATTTAAAACCTTGTCTCAATATAATAAAAGAATTAGTCAATAATTATGAAGTAAGTGCGGTTTTGTGTACTGCAACACAGCCTGCGTTTGATCGTTTGTTAGGAGAGCAAGGGAACATTGTTGAATTGTGCCCAAGAGTTAGAGAACAATTCCATTTTTTTAAAAGAGTACATTTTCAAAATATGGAATCTATTACTGAGAACCAATTAGTGGAATGTTTGTGTCGAGAAAATAGAACGTTGTGTATTGTCAATACAAGGGGATTGGCCCAAAGTATCTTTGAAAATATAAAGGGCGAAGGCATATTCCATTTGTCGACAAGTATGTATCCAAAACATCGAAAAAGGGTTTTGGAGAATATTGATAAGATAATGGAAGATAGAGACAATAAATGTATATTGATTGCAACAAGTTTAGTTGAAGCGGGGGTCGATCTGGATTTTGATTCTGTTTATCGTCAGATTGCAGGTATAGATTCAATGATACAGGCTGCTGGAAGATGTAATAGGGAAGGAAAAAGAAAATCATCGGAAAGTAAAGTATATATTTTTGATATAGATGGTCAGATGGTGCCTCAAAATCAGAAATTGCCAATTAGCATAGCCAATGGAGTATTGGAGGATTATAAAGAAATTCAAGATTTAGATAGTATAAGAGAATATTTTGACAGACTGTATAAATTGCGAGAAGGAAGTTTGGATAAGAAGGATATATTGGGAAAATTCAAAAAACAAAGATATAATTTTGCAACTGTTGGAGCGGAATTTCGTCTCATAGAAGAAGAACAGGTAACTCTGTTTATTCCTTATGAACCAGAGGCAAAAGAATTATTACAGGATATTGACAACAAAGGAATTTCGAGGGAACGAATGAGAATGATTCATCAGTTTTGTGTGCAAATAAGGAGATCAATATGTGAAAAAATGTATGCGGCTAATATGATCAGACCAATTTGTTCTGATATAGAGGATTTTTATGAACTAACCATGATAAGTGCTTATTCTGAAGAAAAAGGACTGGATTTATCTGTTGATTATGGATGTGGTATTTTTGCATGATCCGGGATAACAGCGGAGCTTTGAAAATCCCTATACTCCGCTGTGTGTCCAAATAATTTTAATCATTATTGTTTCAATCCACAGGTGTTCCTGACTTGTGTCAGTATACATCATTTTATGGTAAAAATCAAATATAAATAACTTTCAATAATGATTAAATTTAACAAAATATAAATAATACTTGACTGTATAGCTTTTATATAATATTATAATGTAAATTAAAAATGACAACAATTGCTTAAATAATTAAAAAAGGAGGAGAATGAATGTCAATTGGAGTAAAGGTAAAAGTATGGGGAGATTATGCGTTATTTGCTCGACCAGAATTAAAAACAGAAAGATATGCTTATGATATCATAACACCCTCTGCTGCCCGGGGAATTTTGGAGGCTATTTACTGGCATCCAGGTTTACGTTGGGTGATTGACAGAATTTATGTTCAGAATCCAATTTGTTTCACAAGTATTCGAAGGAATGAAGTGAAGAGTAAAATTTCTGCTCAAAACGTATTACAAGTGTATAATGGATCGAACAAACTATTGTACATTAATACCAAGGATGAAATTGTTCAAAGAGCGTCAGTTATCTTAAAGGATGTGTCATATGTAATAGAGGCACACTTTGAAATGACAGATAAAGCCAATGATACAGATAATCCGGGGAAGTTTAAAGATATTATAATGCGGCGTTTGAGAAAAGGAGAATGTTATCATATGCCCTATTTTGGAGTTAGAGAGTTTCCTGCTAATTTTTGTTTGTGTGAGGATAAGAAAATTTTTTCAGCATATGAGATGGTTCCGAAAACAGATTTTGGTTTAATGTTATATGATATGGACTACAGTGATAAGGGAAATATCAAACCGATGTTCTTTAGAGCAGTGATGAAAAGGGGAGTATTGGATTTGAAAGATTGTGAGGTGATTCAATGATTTTACAATCGTTAGTAGGATATTATGAATATCTTGCACAACAAGGTAAAGTTTCGAATCCGGGATGGTGTATGGCAAAGGTTTCTTATGCTATTGACTTGAGACAGGATGGGACAATAAGAGAAATTCTTGACTTAAGAGAAGAAAGGCAAATGGGGAAGAAAAAAGTTCTCCAATCACCATTATTGTGCGTACCTGAAATGGCAACGCGTTCTTCAGGAATACGTGCCAACTTTTTGTGTGATAATGCAAAATATTTTTTAGGATTTGATTCTAATGGCGTTAGTAAAAGGACGATAGATTGTTATAACGCTGCCAAAGAAAAACATTTATATTTGTTGAGGGAGATTGAAGGATTAGCTGCAGAAGCAATATATAACTTTTTTGAAAATTGGAGTCCAGAACAGTCATTAGAAAATTCAATTATACAGAAATATTGGGATGCATTGAATGAAGGCGGAAACATTGTTTTTTATATAGGACGAGATTATGCGCAGGATGATAATTATATTAAAAGAAAATGGAATGAATATATAAATCAGGAAAAAGAAGGGGTAATTGGTCGATGTCTTGTGACTGGCGAGGAGACAAAGATAGCTCGTATACACAAGGTGATAAAAGGAGTGTCAGGAGCAAAGTCTAGCGGTGCGGCATTGATATCCTTTAATGCACCAGCTTTTGAATCGTATGGAAAAGAACAGAGTTATAATGCACCAGTTGGAGAATATGCTGAATATGCATATACAACGGCATTAAATTATCTTTTGGGACAAAGAGATTATAAAATTCAATTAGGAGATTCTATGATAGTATTTTGGGCAAAGTCAGGCGATAGGAAATATCAAGAAGATTTTTTCTTATCTGTTGATCCGTCCAAAGATAATCAAGAAGAAATAAAGGTGTTATTTTCTAGCATTCAACATCAACAGTCTGTCGATGTTGATAACTTGGACTTAGATATGTCACAAGAGTTTTATGTATTGTGTCTTGCTCCGAATGCAGCTAGGTTGTCGGTCCGGTTTTTTTATAGAGATGAATTTGGAAATATTTTAAAGAATATTCAGAGACATCATGAATACTTGAAAATTGTCAAACCAGCATGGGAGGAGAGACAATATTTTGGAATAAGGGATATGCTGAGAGAGACAGTGAATCAAAAATCAAAAGACAAAAATCCGATTTCAAATATGTCAGCAATGACGTTAAGGGCGATATTGTCAGGAGAAAGATATCCGGAGAGTCTGTATTCATCTATATTAATAAGAATAAGATCCGAACAGGGAAAAGTGACGTGGATAAGAGCGGCTATTATTAAAGCATTTCTTATAAAAAATTATAAATGGAAGGAAGGAGAAGATTATATGGCAATAAACGAAGGGAGCACCGATTCGTCTTATGTACTAGGAAGATTATTTTCAGTATTGGAGGCGATTCAAAGAGAGGCAAATCCGGGGATTAAAGCTACAATTAGGGATAGATATTTTAATTCTGCATGTGCAACCCCAGCGTCTGTTTTTCCAGTTTTAATAAAACTAAAAAATAGTCATATCAAGAAATTGGAAAGAGAATCGTTGAGAAGTAAAAATTATTATGAAACCGAAATTGCAAAACTGTTAACAAAGCTTAATGGCTTTCCTAAAAAGCTGAATTTAGAGGAACAGGGAAAGTTTATTTTGGGATATTATCACCAGACACAAAAAAAGTATGAAAAAAAGGAGGATAAGTAAATGAGAGAAGTTATTAAAAACAGGTATGAATTTGTAATATTGTTTGATGTAGAGAATGGAAATCCAAATGGAGATCCAGATGCGGGAAATATGCCAAGAATTGATCCGGAAAGCGGTTTGGGATTGGTGACGGATGTGTGCTTGAAACGAAAAATACGAAATTATGTTGAAATGGTAAAGGAGGATGAGGAGGGATATAAGATATATATTAAAGAGAATGTTCCATTGAATAGAAGTGACAGAGAAGCTTGTGCAAGTATTGGCGTGAATGATACCGAGGATAAAAAAATTACAGAATCTATAAAAAAGTTAAAAAAATCAGACCCAAAAGTAGATGAAAAATTAAGAGATTACATGTGTGAAAATTTTTATGATATACGAACATTTGGGGCCGTGATGACCACGTTTGTTAAAGCATCATTAAACTGTGGACAAGTTCGTGGACCGGTTCAACTCGGTTTTGCACGGAGCATTGATCCAATTATTAGTCAGGAAGTTACAATAACAAGAGTAGCAATTACTACAGAAAAGGATGCAGAAAACAAGAGCACGGAAATGGGAAGAAAAAGTATCGTACCATATGCTTTATATAGGGCTGAAGGATATATCTCCGCTAATCTGGCAAGAAAGGTGACTGGATTTTCGGAGGATGATCTTGAATTATTATGGAATGCAATTATAAATATGTTTGAGAATGATCGTTCTGCAGCGAGAGGAAAGATGGCAGTTCGTGAGTTAATTGTATTTAAACATAGTAACGAACTGGGGGATTGTCCGGCTTATAAATTATTTGATGCGGTGGAAGTAAAAAGAAATAATGATGTAGAATATCCAAGAAGATATCAGGATTATACAGTAAATATTAACCAGGATAAAATACCTGTTTCAGTGGAAGTACAAAGGATGGTTTAAATGGAATATGCTGAGGAAGATTATTTGATGATATCTGGAATTCAGCATTTTAGATTTTGCCGGAGACAATGGGCATTGATTCACGTGGAGCAGCAATGGGAGGAAAATGTGCATACCATTATAGGTGAAGTGATGCATAAAAGGGCACACGATCCGTATCTGAGGGAAAAAAGGAAAGATACAATTGTGGTACGTGCGCTCCCTGTTGCTTCAAAAACTATGGGGGTTAGTGGAGAATGTGATATTGTTGAATTTCATCGCTGTGATGATGGAATTAGATTGTTTGGACATAGAGGATTATATTCTGTTTATCCGATAGAATACAAAAAAGGTAAACCTAAAAATGCTGATGAGGACCAATTGCAACTGACGGCTCAAGCAATGTGCTTGGAAGAAATGTTTACTACAACTATTTCGGAGGGGGCTATTTACTATGGTGAAATAAAACGTCGGGAGGTCGTGGAATTTACGGAGGAACTTCGAAATAATGTTGTGGAAATATTTCAAGAAATGCATCAATATTATACAACAAAATATACACCAAAGGTAAAAAAAAGCAAGGCTTGTTCTTCTTGTTCTCTAAAAGAAATATGTCTTCCTAGTCTGGAGAAGAGCATTTCAGTTGGGGAATATATGGCACAAATTTTGGAGGGGTAAAATGAAGAAGCTTTTGAATACATTGTATGTAACGTCTGAAAATAGTTATTTGCGACTTGAAGGAGAAACGGTTGTGATATGTGATGGTGAACAAAAAATGGGGCAGGTGCCATTACACAATTTGGATGGAATTGTTTCGTTTGGATACAAAGGGGTCAGTCCTGCTTTAATGGGGGCTTGTATGGAACGAAAAGTGTCGGTATGTTTTTTGTCACCGCAGGGAAAATTTTTGGCAAGAGTAACAGGAGAAGAATGTGGAAATATATTGTTGCGTAAACAGCAATTTGCAAGTGTGAAAAATGATAAAATTAGTCTTGAAATAGCAAGAAATTGCATTTTGGGAAAAGTCTTTAATTCCCGATGGATTTTGGAAAGAGCAATTAGGGATCATAGTATGCAGATTGATGTTGAAAAGGTTAGGAGAGTATCACAGCAAATGAAACATTCGTTGACGATTATTCAAAGTGCAGAATCATTAGATCAATTGAGAGGGTATGAAGGTGCTGCGGCAAATGTTTATTTTAGTGTTTTTGATGAATTAATTTTACAACAAAAGAAAGAGTTTTCTTTTCAGGGAAGAAATAGGCGCCCCCCGATGGATAATGTGAATGCAATGCTTTCGTTTGTATATACATTATTAACTACTCAAATCACAGCAGCGTTAGAAACTGTAGGATTAGATCCATATGTAGGATATTTGCACACGACTCGACCGGGAAGAGCATCATTGGCGTTAGACTTGATCGAAGAACTTAGAGCACCGTTGGCAGACCGTTTTGTATTGTCTTTAATTAACAAAAAAATTGTAAATAAAAATAATTTTACTAAAAAAGAAAATGGAGCAGTTTTAATGGATGCGGACGCGAGGAAAAATCTATTGATAGAATGGCAGAGAAAAAAAGCAGAGACTATAACACATCCATATTTAAAAGAAAAAATTCAATGGGGGATGGTGCCATATGCTCAAGCTATGTTACTGGCAAGATATTTGAGAGGAGATATAGATGGTTATCCAGTTTTTTTATGGAAATGAGGTGGTGAAAATGTTAGTTTTGGTTACTTATGATGTAAATACGGAAACAACTGCAGGAAGAAACCGATTGCGGAAAGTTGCAAAAGAATGTTGCAATTATGGAAGACGTGTTCAGAATTCAGTATTTGAATGTATTATTGACGCGGGGCAAGCGGTATTGCTTAAAGAAAAACTAAAGTCGATAATAGATGAGAAAATCGACAGCTTAAGATTTTATTATATGGGAGAACGTTATCAAACAAAAGTCGAATATATTGGAGTGGATAGAGGGGTTGCTGTGGATCAAACATTGATTTTATAGTATGGTGCGGATGGGAAGGGGACATATAAACATCGAGAGATTCGCACCAGAAAAATTCAATAATTTTATTTAAAAGAGCTTTAAATACCGAATTTATATAAAATAAAAAATGTATTATTGTGAAAAATGATGTGATATCTTGTCAAAAGATATTTTTTTTTATACAATTATGCTGTCGCTCCCCTTGTGGGAGCGTGGATTGAAATGCTGAACCCTGCCGTAATATCCGGGATTTTCAAGTCGCTCCCCTTGTGGGAGCGTGGATTGAAATAGTTTTTCTGGAACACCAGTCAAGCTGAAACTGGTCGCTCCCCTTGTGGGAGCGTGGATTGAAATATACTGGTGTGATCTGTAAAGGATAGGGTATGTTGTCGCTCCCCTTGTGGGAGCGTGGATTGAAATTCCATTGCGGTTTTCAATCCGTCCGGCAGTCCGGTCGCTCCCCTTGTGGGAGCGTGGATTGAAATTGGAGCGCGAGGATCATGCCCTGCACGGCTTCCTGTCGCTCCCCTTGTGGGAGCGTGGATTGAAATCAGTGTCTCCAGTAGCGATTTCAGCTTTTCTTCATCGTCGCTCCCCTTGTGGGAGCGTGGATTGAAATCTGCGCTGGTGTGTACGGTGCAATGTGCTGTCTGTCGCTCCCCTTGTGGGAGCGTGGATTGAAATATGGAAAGAAAGCAGATAAGCACTAAGAAGCAGGGTCGCTCCCCTTGTGGGAGCGTGGATTGAAATTGAAAAGATTTACTCTGACGATGGAACAGAGGAAGTCGCTCCCCTTGTGGGAGCGTGGATTGAAATGGAAAGAAAATGTCGGTTGTCTCTGCCGGAATTGCGTCGCTCCCCTTGTGGGAGCGTGGATTGAAATAGTAAAACTCACATCAGATAAGACTAAGATCGCAGTCGCTCCCCTTGTGGGAGCGTGGATTGAAATCCCGCTCCATTGTAAAAGTAGGGAATGACATTGGTCGCTCCCCTTGTGGGAGCGTGGATTGAAATAAATGTTACCATTCACGGCGGGGGACTTAGGCATAGTCGCTCCCCTTGTGGGAGCGTGGATTGAAATGAGGATATTTTCGCAACAGCCCCTAACCATCCTGTCGCTCCCCTTGTGGGAGCGTGGATTGAAATTGATGATTTTAGAAATATGCAGATCAGCAGAGACGTCGCTCCCCTTGTGGGAGCGTGGATTGAAATCCCTTTAACGGGCAAACTAAGGCACATACATTGCGTCGCTCCCCTTGTGGGAGCGTGGATTGAAATTGCTATACCAAGTTGGTGTTTGGATAACTGCACTTGTCGCTCCCCTTGTGGGAGCGTGGATTGAAATAATCTGACTGCTAACGATTCCGGCTCTTTTACTTGTCGCTCCCCTTGTGGGAGCGTGGATTGAAATGTAATGGGACGTGGAAAGAACCGAAAAACCTATTGTCGCTCCCCTTGTGGGAGCGTGGATTGAAATCCCGGAAATTATCAATAAATTAGCAATGACGTAGTCGCTCCCCTTGTGGGAGCGTGGATTGAAATTGTTTGAAAGTTGAGATCCGGATGAGTGTTAATGTCGCTCCCCTTGTGGGAGCGTGGATTGAAATCTGATGGGAATTGGTGGCGGTTTTGTCATAGCTGTCGCTCCCCTTGTGGGAGCGTGGATTGAAATTCTCTCAATTTGAGGGCATTGATATTAACACGGTAGTCGCTCCCCTTGTGGGAGCGTGGATTGAAATATCCTAAAAAATCCTCCTTACAAACTGTTACTGTGTCGCTCCCCTTGTGGGAGCGTGGATTGAAATTGAAAAAAGGGGTTCCTTCCTTTACAACTCTGGGTCGCTCCCCTTGTGGGAGCGTGGATTGAAATATCTGCAATTACCGACAGTCGATCCACAAGATCCGTCGC
>OIWV01000391.1_pt1 | contig 42528 bp, 39 predicted proteins | sample 1587751 | NCBI WGS metagenome assembly OIWV01 (sample SAMEA3888913, study PRJEB22519) | human gut metagenome | biome: human gut; feature: human-associated habitat; material: faeces | place: Denmark | collected 2010
CCTATGACACCTTCTATTTCATGATAGAAGAGATAGGCTACTACTATGCACCTTTCATCGACTATTTCAAAGACGAGCTTAGACCCATCTTTGAAGCTGGAAGAACCGTAAAGGAAGAGATAGAGAAAGCGATAAAGGTATTCAAGGACAGCGACAAAGAACTGCATAATCGCTGCGAAACAGAATTTGAGGCGTTGCAAAACAACTACGGCTATCTGTTTGAATAGCTATTATCAGTCATCGTAGATGAAGTAAAAATGGGAACCGATTTCTTCGCATATTCTCATCGAAAAATAGAAAAAGACAAAGAAGAAGGTCACTTTGAGGCAGCTCACAATCGTGAGATGGCACTCCGTTGCTTTGTCAACTTCTTGGGTAAAGAGGAATTGTCATTAAACGAATTGACTCCAGAACTTATGGTAAAATTCGAGGAATGGTTGAATACCAAAGGGCGTAAACAATCAACAACTCGACTCTATCTATACCAAATCAGTTCGGTATATAATATTGCAGTAAAAGAAGGAATTGTTCCAAAACTTAAATTACTGAAAGGCGTAAGAGTTGCTTTGCCAGCCAAAAAAGAACGTGAATTGCTGTCAGTTGATGAATTACGTAGAATGCGTTATGCCGACCTGTCTGATTCCATACCACAAACTTTTGCCCGTGATATGTTCTTCTTTTGCATCTACGGCAGAGGCATCAGTTTTACAGATTTGGCAAACATCAAGAAAACCGACATCAAAGGATTCACATTAACATACATCTCACAAATACCAGGATTGCCACGTATAACCGTACAATGGGATGCAGCCATGTAGGAAATCGCAGACCGCTACCCCTCTGATTCAGAATTCTTATTCCCTTTCATCAAATCAACAGATATGCAAATGGCGGATTGCGAGGTGAAAAGGGTGCGACAGAATGTGATGAGAGCCTTTAAAAGAATTGCTACTCGTTGCAACCTATCTGTTGTTCCGTCAATGGGAATGGTAAAAGATATCTATCAGAGAGCTATTGACGGAGTGAGTGTGAGCAATATAATTTAGGATTTTAAAATAATTAAATAATAAAACTATGAGCATTTTTGCAGGTAAGACTCTTATGATTACTGGTGGAACAGGTTCCTTCGGTAACGCAGTATTGAATCGTTTCCTTCGCACTGACATCGGAGAAATTCGTATTTTCTCACGTGATGAGAAAAAGCAGGATGACATGCGCCATGAATATCAGGTAAAATATCCTGAGGTGGCCAACAAGATTAAGTTCTTTATAGGTGATGTACGTGATTTGCAATCATGCCGTAACGCTATGCCTGGCGTAGATTATATCTTCCACGCAGCAGCCTTGAAGCAGGTGCCCTCTTGCGAATTCTTCCCGATGGAGGCTGTTAAGACCAACGTTATTGGTACCGACAATGTGCTTACTGCTGCTATTGAGGCTGGTGTAGACGCTGTTATCTGTCTCTCTACTGATAAGGCTGCTTATCCTATCAATGCAATGGGTATCACCAAGGCTATTGAGGAGAAAATTGCTGTAGCAAAGAGTCGTTATTCAGGCAAGACCAAGATTTGCTGTACACGCTACGGTAATGTTATGTGCTCTCGCGGTTCTGTAATTCCTTTGTGGATTGATCAGATTCGTAATGGCAACCCTATTACATTGACTGAGCCTAAGATGACACGCTTCATCATGTCGTTGGAAGAAGCTGTTGACCTCGTTCTCTTTGCTTTCGAGCATGGTCAGAACGGCGACATCCTTGTACAGAAAGCTCCCGCTTGCACTATCCAGACTCAGGCAGAGGCTGTATGTGAGCTCTTTGGTGGTAAGAAAGAGGATATAAAGGTTATCGGCATCCGTCACGGTGAGAAGATGTATGAGACATTGCTGACCAAGGAGGAGTGTGCCAAAGCTGAGGATATGGGCAACTTCTACCGTGTGCCTGCTGACAATCGTGGCTTGAACTACGACAAGTTCTTTAAGGAGGGCGACACCAAGCGTGCTGAAATCGAAGAGTTCAACTCAGACAATACTTATCGTTTGAACTTGGAGGAGACAAAGGCGAAGATTGGTGCGCTGGAGTACATTAAGAAGGAGTTGAGTGGCGAGGGTAACTTCGTGCAGTAATTAAGGCGTATGAAGATATTAGTAACTGGAGCCAAAGGTTTTGTAGGCAAAAATCTTTGTGCTCAACTCAACAATATAAAAGAAGGCAAGGCTCGCTGCTACGGAGACCTCATAATAGATGATGTCTTCGAGTACGACCTCGACTCTACACCCGAGCAGCTTGACCAATGGTGCAAGGAATGTGACTTCGTGTTCAACCTTGCCGGTGTAAACCGCCCCAAGGACAATGACGAGTTTATGAAGGGTAACTTCGGTTTCGCCTCTACCTTGCTCGACACCCTTAAGGCTCACGGTAACAACTGCCCCGTTATGCTTTCAAGTTCACAGCAAGCATCCTTGACAGGACGTTTCGGTAACAGCGAGTATGGCAGAAGCAAGAAGGCTGGTGAGGATTTGTTCCTTGAATATGGTAAGGAAACAGGAGCCAAGGTATTGGTATACCGTTTTCCCAATCTCTATGGCAAATGGTGTCGTCCCAACTACAATAGTGCAGTAGCAACATTCTGCAACAATATTGCTAATGACCTCCCCATCACTGTCAACGACCCAAGTGTAGAACTTGAACTGCTCTACATCGATGACCTCGTAGATGAAATGATTCACGCATTGAAGGGTGAGGAGCATCATTGTGAGTTTGAGGGACTTGAAGTACTTCCTTCAGCAGAAGGCAAGTACTGTTATTGTCCTATCACTCACAAGGCTACTCTTGGTGAAATCGTGGACTTGCTCCATAAGTTTGCCGATATGCCCAAGACATTGATGATTCCAGAGATTCCTGACAATTCGTTTGCCAAGCGCCTCTATAGCACCTTCTTGTCATACTTGCCCAAGGACAAGGCGATATTTGACCTGAAGATGAACGTTGACCCACGTGGCTCATTCACCGAATTGGTCCACACCCTCAACTGTGGTCAGGTAAGCATCAACATCTCCAAGCCGGGCATTACTAAAGGTGAGCATTGGCATAACACTAAATGGGAACAGTTTATCGTTGTTTCAGGTCACGGACTTATCCAGCTCCGCAAGGAAGGCACAGATGAAGTATTGAACTACGAAGTGAGTGGTGACAAAATCCAGTCAGTCATCATGCTCCCTGGTTACACCCACAACATCATCAACCTCTCCGACACAGAAGATTTAGTTACAGTTATGTATTGCAACGAAATCTTTAACCCCAATAAGCCAGATACCTATTTTGATAAGGTAGAACAGAAATAAAGATAAGGAACATGGAAAAGCAACCCAAATTTGATTATTCAGATATAAAGTTTAAGGATAATGGCAAATTAAAGCTTATTATCGTTGTTGGCACACGCCCTGAGATTATCCGTCTCGCCGCTGTTATCAACAAGTGCCGTCAGTATTTTGATGTAATTCTCGCCCACACAGGCCAGAACTACGACTACAACCTCAACGGTATCTTCTTCAAGGATCTGAAGTTAGCCGAGCCAGAGGTATATATGGATGCCGTAGGAGACGACCTCGGTGCCACATGTGGCAATATTATAAACTGCTCTTATAAGCTCTTTGCCCAAACAAAACCTGACGGAGTATTGGTGTTAGGCGATACCAATTCATGTCTTAGCGTTATCGGAGCGAAACGTCTCCATATCCCAATCTTCCACATGGAGGCTGGCAACCGCTGCAAGGATGAATGTCTCCCAGAAGAGACCAACCGCCGTATCGTAGACATCATTAGTGATGTTAACATGGCATACTCAGAGCACGCCCGTCGCTACCTTGCCGACTGTGGTTTGCCTAAGGAGCGCACTTACGTTACAGGCTCACCTATGGCAGAAGTTCTCCACAATAATCTTGCTGAGATTGAGGCAAGCGATGTTCATCAGCGCCTTGGTTTGGAGAAAGGTAAGTACATCCTCCTTTCTGCTCACCGTGAAGAAAATATTGATACAGAGAAGAACTTCCTTTCTCTCTTCAACGCCATCAACCACATGGCAGAGAAATACAATATGCCTATCCTCTACAGCTGTCATCCCCGCTCACGCAACCGCCTTGCGGCCTCAGGTTTCAAGCTTGACCCACGTGTCATCCAGCATGAGCCTCTTGGCTTCCACGACTACAACTGTCTTCAGATGAATGCCTTTGCTGTAGTATCTGATTCTGGTACACTTCCTGAGGAGAGTAGTTTCTTTACCTCTGTAGGACATCCTTTTCCTGCTATCTGCATCCGTACATCTACTGAACGTCCTGAGGCTATCGATAAGGGTGACTTTATCATAGCTGGTATTGATGAGAAATCATTGCTTCAGGCAGTAGATACAGCTGTTGAACTTTGCCGTAACGGTCAGAATGGTATTCCTGTACCTGATTATGTAGATGAGAATGTATCAACTAAGGTTGTAAAGATCGTACAGTCATACGTTGGAATAGTCAATAAAATGGTTTGGCGTAAATTTTAATTGGCTCTGTTCAATTATAGCTCTGTTTGAAGGCTTTGAAAACCCTATCTTATGGTTTAGTGCGTTACTACGCTCTGTGGGTAATGTCTATATGATAATAAAGAAACTAACGAATTTTATAGGAGGAAAGATTATGAAAACAAAAATAATTAATACAAGTTCGACAACAGATGTAGTAGAAATACTACTCATGGTGGGTAATCTGGGAGTTGAAAGTCCTAACATGGCTTTGAACAGAGCAGATGCTCCCGCCACGAAAGGGCTATAACTTTCAATATGGTTAGCTGTTGTACAGGTAGTTCTGCAAAGAATGTGGTTCGATACCACCAACAGCTACGAATAAAAACTAAAACAAAAATATATGCGTGATTTTAAAGACATTAAGGTCGCCGTGGCTGGTACTGGCTACGTCGGTCTAAGTATTGCGACTCTTCTTTCGCAGCATCATCATGTAACAGCTGTAGACGTAATCCCCGAAAAGGTGGAGAAGCTAAACAATAAGATTTCTCCTATTCAAGACGATTATATTGAGAAGTATCTGGCAGAGAAGCCATTAAACCTTGTTGCTACCCTTGACGGAAAGTCAGCTTATGCCAATGCCGACTTCGTGGTAATCGCAGCTCCAACCAACTACGACCCTGTTAAGAACTATTTCGATACTACCCATGTAGAAGAAGTAATCGACCTTGTATTGGAAGTTAACCCTGATGCCATTATGGTCATTAAGAGTACTATCCCCGTAGGCTATACTCGCAACCTCTACTTAAAATATGCACAGAAAGGAGTCAAGAAGTTCAACCTTCTCTTCTCTCCTGAGTTCCTTCGTGAAAGCAAAGCCCTCTACGACAACCTCTACCCAAGCCGCATCATCGTAGGCTATCCCAAGATTATCGACAGACCCGAATTCGAAGCCGAAAACAAAGCTATCGAATCCGTAACCGATGTAGAGAAGTTGAAAGAAGCAGCCAAAACATTTGCAGCCCTCCTGCAAGAAGGAGCCATTAAAGAAAACATTGACACCCTCTTTATGGGCATGAAAGAAGCCGAAGCAGTAAAACTCTTCGCCAACACCTACCTCGCCCTGCGAGTCAGCTACTTCAATGAACTGGACACCTACGCCGAAGTAAAAGGACTTGACTCAAAAGCCATCATCGAAGGCGTAGGACTCGACCCACGTATCGGTACACATTATAATAACCCCTCATTTGGTTATGGAGGCTATTGCTTGCCCAAAGACACCAAACAACTTCTTGCCAACTACGCAGACGTACCACAAAACATGATGTCAGCCATTGTTGAGTCAAACAGAACTCGTAAGGATTATATTGCTGACGCAGTTCTTCGCAAAGCAGGTTGGTATGACTATTCAAGCAATAATCAGTATGGTGCAGAACCAGGCAATTGTGTAATTGGCGTTTATCGTCTGACTATGAAGTCAAACTCCGACAATTTCCGCCAGTCAGCTATTCAAGGTATTATGAAACGCATCAAAGCAAAAGGTGCAGAGGTGGTCATTTATGAGCCAACACTTGAAGACAGTACAACATTCTTTGGCAGCAAGGTCGTTAACAATCTTGATGAGTTTAAAGCACAGAGCAAAGCCATCATCGCTAATCGCTTTGATGACTGTCTAAAGGACGTAGAAGATAAAGTATATACACGCGATATTTTTAGAAGAGATTAAAGAATTTACATATGTCCTATTTGGGGGATAAAATATTAATTTATAAATGAATGAAACGAATAGGTATAGCGACATTTTTTGATGATAATTTTGGAACATGTCTTCAAGCTTATGCTTTGCAGCAGACAATAAAAAAGTTGGGATATGATCCTGAAATTATAAGATATTATCGAGGCGAGCATAATGTGCAGACTGAAAGCAGATGGAAGAAAATCTTTCGTTATTCGCCGAAGACTGTTTATAAATATTTCACTCAACGCGCTATGATCGAGCGCAAAAGAGCTGCATTTAAAATGTTTCGTGCTCAATATATGAGTTTTTCTAATGGTGCTTATTATCGTGATTCTCAACTGGATGCACTTAAAAATAAATATGATGCTTATGTATGTGGAAGCGACATGATATGGTCGGAAGACTTTCAAGATGATTGGGCTTTCTTGTATCTCTCTTTCGCTGACAAAAATAAAAGCGTTGCTTATGCACCCAGTTTTGGAAAGAACCATCTGTCAGATAGTAACATTGAGCACTGTAGACCATATATTAATGGTATTGGCTCTCTTTCTTGTCGTGAACAAGCGGGAGTAGACCTGATTAAGCGAAATTTCAATTTGGATGCCACACATGTAGTTGATCCTACATTGTTAATAGATTCAGAAAAATGGAGTACTGCTATTGGGACAGAGAAGCGACTTGTCGAGAAAAAATATAACCTTGCGTATTGTTTCCTTGGTACAAAAAACGGACGAGAAAAAATATTCAAGCAAATAAAGACCCAGAATAATCGTGAACTTATATTCCTTTCTGGTGCAGATGGTGATTATAAAAAATGTATGTATCAAGGTAGTACAGGGCCGTTTGAATTTGTACAGATGTATCGTGACGCAGAATTTGTGTTAACAGACACTTTTCATGGTATGCTCTTCGCCATTATTTTCCGAAAACCATTTGTGGTTTTGGCAAAGGAACCATTTGGAGTAAGTGCTGACCGCTTGAAATACACACTAGCTTCTCTGGGGCTTGAAGACAGATATATTCAATATGATGCCGTAATAGATGACAAGTTTTTAACGCTTGATTATGTACCAGTAATGGAAAAACTTAACAAGATGCAAGAAACTTCAATAATATACTTAAAAGAAGCACTTAGAAAAGCAACAAATAATGACTAAAGACATAGTGAGAAATATATCAATCGTTGGCGATAAATGTACGGGATGTGGGGTATGTTCACATATTTGTCGTAAGGGGTGTATAAAAATGCAGCCTAATAAAGAAGGATTCCTCTATCCTTTTGTCAATGACGATTGCAATGGGTGTGGGCTGTGTCAACATAAGTGTCCACAGTTAAAAGACAAAACAGAGCAAGACTTTAATAAAGTAGGATATATTGGTATAACTAAAGATAAAACAATCTATAAGACTGCGGCTTCTGGAGGAATATTCGGTACAATGGCAAAGATTTTTCTTACGCAGAAAAACGCTTTCGTTTGTGGCGCGAGTTATATAGATGGACTGGTTAAGCATGTGATTATATCTGACCCGAAAGATGTAATACTTCTTCAAAATTCTAAATATGTTCAAAGTAACCTTGAGGATGTTTTTCCTCGTATTATGAAAATAATGGCAAAGAATGGCAAAGTGCTCTTTTGTGGAACTCCATGTCAGGTTGATGGACTTTACTCTTTCTTGGGCAAACGCCCAGATACACTATTTACGATAGACCTTGTTTGTCATGGCGTTCCGAGTCCTGCATTTCTAGAGAAAGATTTGAAGAAATATAAGCCAACTGCAGGTTTTAAAAATGTGACATTCCGTTGGAAAAATTCTTTTTATCATCGAACTAAGAGTGCATTCTTCTTGTCTTTACATACTAACGATGGTAAGAAAAAGATAATTTCTTCAAGCTTTGACACATACTTTGCTTGCTTTATGCGCAATGAAAGTTTTCGCTTGAGTTGTTATAGTTGTAAATATGCAAATCTCAATCGATGTGGTGATATAACTATTGGTGATTGCGATTCATCCTCTTTTTACCCTCATTTTTATTCGGATTATAGTCGTTCTACGATTATTTTAAATAATGAGCAAGGGCAAAGACTTTGGAGAAAATATGAGTTTTTATTTGATTTTCTGCCTTTGGATTTAGAACGAGAATCGTCATGTAATCATCAATTGAGCTATCCTTCTAAAAAGCCAAAATGTCGAAGTGAGATATATAAAGACGTCGCAACTATGTCGAATGCTCAACTTCAACGAAAATATTGCAAGGCGTATACATGGAAACATAAACTGCTATTTTTATTGCAGAGAAAGCTTCCAAGTAATATAGTAAATAAAATGGTAAAGATATTGCATGTATGAAAATAGGGCAACTTAAAGCTGGTGTTCTTTTGTCGTATGTTTCGCAAATTATACAGATACTGATAACAATATTCTATACTCCCGTAATGCTTCATCTAATGGATCAAGGTGATTACGGATTGTATCAGATAGCTTTCAGTGTCGTAAGTTTCCTTTCTCTTATGACATTTGGATTCAGTGGCTCATATGTGCGCTTTTTTGCGGTATCAGAGGTAAAGGTTAATCCACGTGAAGAGATAGCAAGACTCAATGGTACATTTATGCTCATCTTTGGTGTCTTAGGTTGTATAGTGCTGCTTTTAGGTTTTATTATGGCTTCAAATACGGACATTGTGTTAGGAGGCAAAATGAGCGAAGCTGAACTTGATAGAGCCAGCATATTGATGTATTTGATGGTTGTTAATTGTGCCCTTAGTTTTCCCGAAGTGGTTTTCAAGAACTTTATGATAGCTAATGAGCGATTTATAACTTTGCAGACTCTTAATGCTATTAGCATTACACTCAATCCTTGTTTGACCTTTCCTCTTTTGTTATGGGGGAAAGGGTCAATCGGAATGTGTGTTGCTTTATTGGCTATTACAATCATAAAACTGTTTGCCTCAGTTTATTATTGTATGCGTAAGCTAAAAATGCAATTTTCATATAAGAAGCTGCAGATGGGGCTATTTAAAGACATTGGTTCTTTCTCTTTCTATATTTTTTTGGAGTCAATCATCAGCATGATAAATATAAGCCTTGATCGTTTCCTTCTTGGAAAATTAGTAGGAAGTGTGGCAACAGCGATTTATGCGATTGGTGGACAGATAAATACATTGTACATGTATCTTTCTACAACAATATCTTCGGTATTTGTTCCTCGTATTAATCGTTTAGTCGAGCAAGGCAATAAGAACAGAGAATTGTCAGATCTTTTCATTCGTGTCGGAAAGATACAATTCATTGTCCTATATGCTGTTCTTCTGGGATATTCGCTTTTTGGACAACGTTTCATGCAGCTTTGGGTCGGTGATAGATATTATATGTCTTTTTTTGTGGCAATCATTTTGATATATCCCAATACGATAAATTTAATTCAGAATGTTGGCTATGAAATTCAGCGGGCAAAGGGGTTGCAAAAATACAGAAGTTTGATGTGGATAGGTATTGCTTTGCTTAATGTTGTTATATCCGTATTCTTGATAAAAAAATATGAAGAATGTGGTGCAGCCTTAGGTACTGCTATTGCGTGGGTAATAGGTAGCGGCTTATTGATGAATTGGTTTTATGCTCGTTATGTGGCGCTTGACGTTAAACGTTTTTGGCTTGAAATTCTTTTTGTTGCAAAAGGAGGCATTCTGCCAATCATTCCATTTATATTCTGTTACGACTATTTCTTGCGTTGTTCGGTATTAATGTATTTTGTGGGAATAGTTTTATTCTACATATTATATGCTGTATGTATGTTGTTCGGTGGAGTAAGAAAGAATGAGCGTCAAGAGATTTTAGAATTTGTAATGAACAGATTTAATCGATTTAGAAAATGAATGCAAGAAGTATATTAGCTAAATATAGAAAAATTCAATATGCTTTTTGTGGTCGACATCATTATGGCGTGATGTCGATAGGCGTTGAATGTAAACATGATCCGTTTGAACCAGAAATTAATCACGGCGATGTGGTTCATCCTTGTGTACGTTATATACCAGATGGCTATCTTGGACATAAATGGTGGATGGTATACACACCTTATTATGGAAGTAATGACAAAACAGAAAATCCCATATTATGTTATGCCGATGAGAATGGTGAAATTCCACCAACTTATTGGCATGTACATTGTCAAGTACAAGGGCAGCCTCAAAAAGGATATAACTCAGACCCGGTTCTTCTTTTTTCCAACAAACAATTATATGTATTTTGGCGTGAAAATCTTACGGCTAGATGTTCAGAAAATGGGTTCGCACGAGCCACATTTGGTGCGGTTGTAAAAGAAGATGGTATTTCTTCTGTTTTCGGTCCTCTAGTGGGTACTGACGACGAAGAGATTGATCCAGAGACAAGTCCCACTTTTATTGAGGAGGAAAATGGGACATATAGATGTCTTGCAACCCATATCACATTTCATAGCAAAATAATCAAGAAAATGCCATTGTTCTTACAGCGGATTATCAGTCCTGTGACGCTTGTTCTTGATCTTTTAGGAGTGTGGAGTCAGCAAAAAGCTCATGGTATGGCACAGTGGGTTTGTGATAAAGTGGATGGAACTTATCAGTATAAGCATACAATAAGGTTTGAAAATAAGAATGCACTTTATCGTCCATGGCATATTGATTTTTTTGAATGGGATAAAAAACTATATGCTATTGTGCAAAGCAATCAGTGTAATGCAGATATCTGTTTGGCAGAGAGTGATGACCGAGTACACTTTCGTTTTTTCAAAAAACCTCTAATGACTAACGAAACATGTGGAAAAGTTGGTATATATAAACCTACAGCTGGCGTCGTGAATGGCAACTTCTTCCTTTATTATACTGCTCAAGATAAAGATAATAGAGCACTTAATAAACTATATCTCACGGCAATGGATTTCGGCGAATTACTTAAGATTATAGAATGAATATCGTATTTTTTCATGGTAATGGCATCTTACCCAATTTCGGTGGTATATCACGCATAACAGATATACTTGGTAATTTGTTTGTTTCAAAAGGGAACGATGTGTGGTATATCGGGGTGCAAGACAAGCATAAAGGTCAAAAATATAGTGTAAGGCAAAGTTTCCTACCTTCAGCCGACTTGTTCTCGGATGAGAACTTAAAGTATATTGCTTCTTTTGTTAAAGAGAACAAAGTCGATACAATAATTAACCAATGTGCACTTGACCCTAATAGTGCTAAGTTTCTTGCTCTTTGTAGGGAAAAGGCTCCTTTTTTATTGGTGTCTTGTTTTCATAATTCTATTTTGACTCCCGTTTTAAACGGAGCTTATCAGAAAGAATATTTGTTGAAAAAGAGGGGGCTTGGATGGGTTTTTAATTTGATGAACACAAGCATTGTTCGTTATCTTATGACGAAAGCTTATATCCAAAAACATCGTAAGCGTTATTTAAGTACGATAAACAATAGTGACTATGTTGTCGTTTTATGTGATGGGCAAATACGTGAGTTATATAGAATGTGTGGTTTGAAAACTTCCAACAAGGTTTGTGTAATACCAAATGGCATTGATATAAATGCACATTTCTCAGAAAGCAAGGAAAAAATAGTACTTTGGGTTGGTACCTTTGATTATTCTGTAAAGCGTCCTGACAATATGTTACGAATCTGGAAGATTGTAGAAAATCAGCATCCAGATTGGACTCTTCTGATGCTTGGAGATGGACCTTCATGGCAAGAAATGCAACAAATGTCGAAATCTTTAGAGCTAAAGCATGTGTTTTTTAAGGGACGGATAGTTCCTGATGAATACTATGATAAAGCTTTAATTGCTTGTGTTACAAGTGTTCATGAGGCCTTTTCCATGGTCGTGTTAGAGGCTCAGAGGGTTGGATGTATTCCTGTAGTAAATAATAGTTTTACATCTATTCCTATGCTAATTGAAGATAGAGTGAATGGATGCATAGTTAAAGCTTTTGACAATGCAGATTTTGCAAAAGTACTTTCAGCATTGATGGATGATTCTGAGAAACAGAAACAAATTAGTAGACGTGCTATTGAAAATGCAAAGCGTTTCTCTCTTGATAATATATATGAACAATGGAAGATTTTATTAAACAAGAATCATGAAAGCGTTTGTTAAGATAAATAGATGGGATTTAAACTTCATCCTTACAATGGTAGGTTTCCCTTTCTTTACCATTTTGATAAGTAATTCTGCTGCTTCTATAGCTTATCGCGGTTTTGCTTTGTTGGTGGCTTTAATGTGCTTATGGAAAACAGGGCTTAGAATTGTACATTCTTCAATTGTACGAGTGTTTTTAATAGTTCTGTTATATGTCAGTATTCAAAACTTTATTGGAGTATTCCTTGGAGAATATGCAGATTATCCATATCCTGCTGTAAAATATATGTATTTAATGTTCAATGTTGGAATATTGTGGATTCCACTTCTTGCATTTGTTACCGGATTCTCTAGGATAAATTGGAATAAATCTGTGTTATACTTTCTTATTCTATTGTTTGTTACAATACTTCATGCAATTTTAGGAACGGTTGATGCCGAAGCTTCGGTAAGTGGACGTTATGACATGGGAAGATTGAGTACATTAGCATTTGGTGATAATGGAAGCTATTTGGTACTAATGGCAACATCTTTACTTGCAACACGTAAAGTTTGGCTTACAAAATATAAATCCATGGTAGTATTTTTACTCATCTTTGCTGTTTTGGCAGGATTATTTGGCATTTTGAAAGCAGGTAGCCGTGGACCTTTTATTGGATGTCTTTTCGGTTGGTTGTTCCTTGTGTTTTGTATGCAAGGTCGTGATCGTAGGGTTTTACTACTTTCAATTGTTGCATTAATTGCTAGTGGAGTTGTGTCATTGGCCAAGTTGGCTGAATTTGCTCCCGCTTTGTATAATCGTTTTGTAATGACTGTAGAAGAAGGTGATACAAGTGGACGAGAAGAATTGTTTGAAGAAACTTTTGCTCGATTTGAAAACAATCCAGTGTTTGGAACAAACACAATATCGCTATCTCCCACTCAGTTTTCCACATGTCATAATGTGTACTTAGAAACACTTGAAGGTGGTGGTATTGTTATCTTCGCTTTATTTGTTTTTTCGTTTCTATGTATAACAATAAGGTCGATAAGAATTAGGAAACTATTACTTCAACATTCTGGATATTTGTTCTTATTCAGTTTGTTTTTTTGCAACATTGGACGTGGCCTGAGCGGTATCATGTTGACTTCAAATACTATATATGCTTTTGCCTTTACGGGTTGCGGCATAATTCTGTATTACATAAAAAAAGGATATTTGAATTCTTTTTCTTGATGGTATTAAATAATCAGAATGCGTAACTGCTAGAAAAATAGTGGGAACGTCGTTATGGTGATGTATGGTTGCTCTATTAACGATGTAAATATGTTACAGCTTTTCCTAATCATGATTTAAAAGAAATGATAGTCTTTGCAATAAATGAACGTATTCAATTCTGAAATGTATATGATATAAAGACAAGTAGTAAATAAGGTGAGTAGACATAATTTGCGGATTTTCCTATGTGTGCGTATTCACTATCTTCTATTCATTTAAAAAAATATAAACATAAATTGATAAATTACGATGAAACTATTTCAAAGCGCAAGTCTTAATTATTTAAAGTATTTGGTTCATAGACTCACAGTTGGAATCAGTCCAAAACTCGAGATAAATCGATGTTTTAAGAAAACATTTGGTCACAAGGCTAATCTTGAGAATCCTCAATCATTAATAGAAAAAATCTATTGGATGCAATTGCATTGTGATACACGGCAGTGGACTTTATTCGCTGACAAATATCGTGTTCGTGAGTATATTGAGTCTAAAGGTTATGCTGCATTTTTGCCCAAGCTTTATGGGGTTTGGAAGAGTCCTAATGAGATAGATATTGATTTATTGCCTAATAGTTTTGTTCTAAAAGCTAACAACGGATGTGAAACAGTTAGCGTCATTAAAAACAAGGCTGTTTGTAATTGGGATAGTGTCAAACGTGAAATGAACAATTGGTTCAAGTATCCTTTTGGATATTCTGGATACGAACCTCATTATTTACGTATACCTCCTTGTATTATAGCGGAAGAATTGTTGGTTCAAAACACGGAGTTGACAGAATTATCACCGAATTCAATGGTAGATTTTAAGTTTTGGTGCTTTAATGGTCATGTTGAATGTTGTTTAGTCACCTATGGAAGAGAAAAAGGGTCATTGATTATAGATTTATATGATTGTAAATGGAATAGGATTGTTTCCAATATTATAAACTACGGAATAGAAAAGGTTAATCCAACGGTGACAATTCCAAAACCTAAATGTCTTGATAAAATGCTTGAAATAGCATCATCTCTGTCTAAAGGACAGCCTGAGATGAGAGTTGACATGTATCTTGTTGATGACAAACCTGTTATAGGAGAACTGACCATGTCCTCTGGGTATGGTTATTTTACGGAAAACTATTACAATTATTTAGGCAGTTTTGTGGATGTTTCCTTGTTACCACAAAAACAATGAAAGCAAGATATCCGTCTTTGTTTACGTGGGGTGGAATAATAAAAATAATGAATATTTATGGCAAAGATTCTATTCATAACTCCGATGTGGCATGAGGAGGCGACTCCCCATGACGCAAAGGTGTGTAATTACTTCGTTGACGATTGGATCAAGCAAGGACATGAGGTGGTGATCGTACATTACCGTTCATCATTCCCTTCCTTATTTTTAAAAATCGCAAAAATGTTTCCCGCTTTAACGAAAAGAGTTTGTGGAGACAATGCCTATGTCAATGAAGCTGTCAAAGATACCACATACAACTATAAGGGCTGCGTAGTTTTCAGTATTCCCATTTTTAAATATATACCTCATGGAGCGTTTGCTGATACCACATTGAATAATCAAGCCAAGTCTTTGATAGAGAAACTTGAATCGATTCATTTTGTGCCAGATGCTATCATTGGGCACTTCTGTAATCCTACAATCGGTATAATCGATCGCATAAAGCCTTTGTTTCCCAAAACTAAGACAGCAGTGGTTCTGCATGAAGGGTCAGATGTTATCAAACATATTTTTAAGAAAAATGGCGAAAAGGCACTCAACTCTGTAGATGCTATTGGATTCCGTTCTGTGTCCATTAAAAATGATATTTCAGCCAGCTTTAAGCTTCTGAACCATCAGTTTATGTGTTATTCTGGAGTAGCTGCATCATTTATAGAACGTGAATATACGGAGAAATCGTGGACTGATGCCCCCATAAAGAACTTTATGTTTGTTGGCCGAATGTCTATGTACAAACACTCTCAGGCAATACCAGTAGCTTTGCATAGTGTGTATGGGAAAGAAGGCTTCTCTATGACCTTTATAGGGAAAAAGGAAGCTGCATATCTTCCAACCAAGGAGGTTTGTGAACAATATGGTATATCAGATAATGTGGCTTTTCTTGGAGAGATAAATCGTGACGGTATTATAGATTGGTACGATAAATCAGATTGCTTCGTAATGATTAGTGATCATGAGGTTTTCGGTTTGGTCTATCTTGAAGCTATGTCACGAGGATGTATTACTATTGCTGGCGATAATGGCGGTATGGTTGGTATCATCGAAGATGGAGTCAATGGTTTCCTCTGTAAACCTGGAGATTCGGAAGCTTTGGCTGGCGTTATCAGGCGGATCAACAATATGACAGTCGAGGAGCGTAGGGAAATGTCTCGGAAGGCTCGACAAACAGCTTTTGAGTTTACCGATAACAAGGTTGCTCAGTACTATCTTGAAAACGTAACAAAGTTGGAGCCAATAGATTACAAGTCTATGGTTGAAATAGTTCCTATTGGGGGGGGTAAAACCTATTTTATAAATAAACTGAAACAACTTAAGCGAAGATTCTATATTTGGAAATTAGGATTAAAGCATGTCGATAAGACGTTCCTTGCTAATAAAGGAGCATCTATAAGTAAAGATTTTTGCGCAGGGGCGTACTCTTATGTAGGCGGCCATTCTACGATTTGTCCAAAAGTAACAATAGGAAATTTCACCATGATTGCACACAACGTGATGATACTTGGTGGCGACCATAATTACAAAGTCGCAGGAATCCCAACTGTCTTTGCTGGCCGTGATGTAACAAGACCTACAAAAATTGGTGATGACGTTTGGGTCGGAGCTGGTAGTATTATCATGGCAGGCGTAACGATTGGTGATGGTGCAATCATTGCCGCAGGATCTGTGGTAACAAAAGACGTAGAGGCTTATTGCATCTATGGTGGTACTCCTGCCAAGAAAATAAAAGAGCGATTCTCGGACGAAGAAAAACAAAAGCACATCGCTATGCTGAAAAACCCCTGGGCTGTAATAAAGAATCCCAATAGCCTACTTTGTGGCCATGGTGGTGATAAAAGGTAAACGCTCGGAGTAGTGCGATATGCTTTTGCTTGAGTATATGCAATATGGAGTTCGTTGAATACTTACGTTATTACGATTGTTATGAAACCAAACTACAGTGACATCATAAAAGACTTGGATGCTTCTGTTATAGTCTTGCTTGACAAACTTAAACGTTACCTTTCTGTAGGAAAAGCATCAGTAATGGTTGGCTGCGGGTTCAGTTTGAACGCTGAGAGCGACGGTACAGGACAGATGAGGGAATGGAATGCGCTCAATGTGGATCTGTTTAAATCGCTTTATGGCCGTATTCCGTCTAGTTCAGAATTGGAGAGTCTAAATCCAGTTAGACTTGCTGCGCAAGTGGAAAACACCTTAGGAAACAAGGAACTGGACGAAATCATAATGAACGCACTTCCTGACAAGAGCGTTTATCCTGGCGTGCTCCATAAAAAAATGATGAAGCTGCGTTGGCATGATGTGTTTACAACTAACTATGATACATTGTTAGAACGAAGCTGCAACGAGAGCGGTTCGGCTTACACTTTGGTGACAACAAAAGAAACACTTCTGTATAGCAAGCCACCAAGAATAATAAAGCTACATGGCAGTTTCCCGAACATTCGTCCGTTCGTAATGTCGGAAGAAGCATTTAGGACATATCCTCAGAAATATCCAGAATTTGTAAATACCGTTCGTCAGTCATTGATAGAAAACCTTTTCTGTTTGATAGGCTTTAGTGGTAATGACCCTAATTTCCTGTCATGGTTAGGCTGGATAAGGGATGTGATGGGCGAACAGATGTCAAATGCCATACTTGTTGATTATAGACCAAAGGGGTATCATATCTCAGAAAAGCAGTTGTTCGCAAGCCGTAAGATAGATATCTTGAACTTAGCTGAAATAACTGGGCTGAACGACTATAAAGAGGCTTTGGATTTCTTCTTGACTTATTTGGGAACAAAAGAACATGTCGCTCAGTGGTCTTATCCTGACGTAGATTTTCGGCATCCGCAGAAACCCGAAAAATCAGAAAAGGATTTGGAGGAAGACATCAAGAAAATGGAGAAAGCCAGAAACTCTTACCCTGGTTGGGTGTTTTATAAAGGTGAAATTTCTTCTACAACACGTTTCCCGTCCAATGGCGTTTACTATGACAAGCTGCCCGACACGTTGAAGTTGGATTACCTTTATGAACTTGATTGGTTGTTAGATATCTGCCTATATCCTAAAGCCGTAGATTGGTATCTTAATGCCCTTGAAGATGTTAAAGGCAATTATTCTACATACAATGGCACAGCGAGGGATAAAGCCACACAATTGATAGTATCTCTATTGTCTATTTATCGAGAAAAAAGGGATATTGACCCATATCTGACCACATTAGATTTTATAAACAACAACTGCCTCGAAGCTCTCACGACCAAACAAAGATCCATTTTTTATTATGAGCAATGCCAATGGAATCTTGCCATCTTAGATTATAAAAGTGTTTTTGCCATTCTTCTGAAATGGAAGTTGATGGAGAACGACTATTTGGGAGCCTTATGGCAATCGTCCATATATGCAGAATTGGGAGATGGACAAATGGCAGAAGATATGCTGACAGCCTACTATAGTCGTCTTACAACCAAGCTTCTGTTAGATGGAGATTCTGCTTATTTAACTTCTTGTAAGCAACTGTATTCTTACGTTATTCCTAGGACCATCAGACGCAACCGAGAAGATATGGACTTCTCGTCAGACAAGAGCATAGATGATTTCAAAAGGAATCTGTTAGATAAGGCAATAAAGGAACAGCCAGTTAAGACACAGTCGCATGGATTTAATTTGAATCAGGTTACAAACACCTCTCATTTGACACAAGGGGGATTTGTAAATAGAGTGTTGTATCCCGAGAAGTATATCCGATTGTGCTATCTTCATGGAAGTACTTATTACAAAGAAAATGGTTGTGCAATTGGAAGATACGGTGAAGTACTCTCATGCCTTGCCGATTATTATTTTTATGAGGCAGTAGCAAGACTTGTAAGGTCTGGGCGTAAGGAACTTGTAGAGAAAGTAGTGCATAGAGGGTCTGTTTCACACTTGAATGAAGAGGAAGCTTATATCATCTTTACCGATTTCATGAACTTGCTTAAGGAAGTGATCAACGATGGACGTGATAAAAGAAAACTTAATACAGCATACGGTATTTTGATACCATTATTGCAAAGACTTGTGACCAAAGTGGATGATGAAGCAGTAATGGATTTGTTTGATTTTATTATCGCACATTCTCATGACAGGAATATCAAACGCAACGAGATCCTACAGACTTTGTATGACTGCGCCACAGAAGAACAGAAAGCCATCATGTTTGTCCGCATCATGAGTGAACCCTTAGCAGGCAATGAGATGGAAGAAGATTTGCTATGGCCAGAAATAGAAACGAACGTAGTTGTGACTGATGTAATGTGCGATAATGCCCTAAATAATATAAAAGACAAGCATCTTCGCAAACATTCTTATTTACGAATATTGGCATTGCTGCAATGCACAGACAATAAAGAGACAAAAGAAAAACTTGAAGCTGCAATAGTACAATGGCGACAGGAAGAAAAGAAGGATGTCAATGCATTCTTTTCATATCATGTGGTGCCTGCTACAAACGATGCAGACAGAGCAATAGAAGACAGATGGGTAAAAGACACTTTAGACGTGTTTATAAATCACGACTATACTTTCACCAACAGTTCAGAAGCTATATCTGACTTTTCACATTTCGCAGACAATATAGTTCCTGCTTTACATAGATTGAATAATGAGCAGATTAATGATGTTGTTATCAAAATCAGTCAGACACTTGAATCCTATTTGCCGCACTTGAAACAAGATGATGATGCAGACTTTTTCGGTGGACTCCGATATTTCATTAACCATTTACTTGATGTTTTAGACCGTCTCTTCCGTCAGATTGACTTTAAGAGAGTGGATCCTACTATAAATAAAAAGATAGGGTCTGTTTTAGTAGATTATATTGAAAAAAAATATCCATGTCTTTTGTTGCTCTCTATTACAAACCAGATAGATAACAAAAAACTCCTTGCTGCTTTTGTTTCTGATCGCTTGCATGACTCTGATGTCAATGTCCGGTATGATGCACGTAGAAGTATGTACTATCTATTCAAGAACAATCCTGATGTATTCGATGCAAAAGATAGGTTAGGGTATTTGCGGCAATATGCGTATTTCCTAAAATATTCACATAGCAAAGCGTTAAGGGAAGACCTATATTTTATGGCACAAATGATAGCGAAGGATTATGTGGATAAGGAAAATCTCAATCTCTTTAACGATGCGCTCCAAACTATCAGAAAAGAATACGAGACGTATGAGATGACCGAGGAATATAAAGCTGATATTGCTCATAATGCTTGTGTTTTGGCTGGTGTGCTATCTCAAAAGTTGGAACATATAACTTCTGGTGCTCATGCATGGAAAGAGTTCTATGAAGACTCAGAGCAATTCAGAGATGTTCGTAATGGTTACGAAGAAGGTATAAGAATGTGCAAACAACAATAATCTGTATAACAAACATATTTCTATGGAAAAGGAAAGCAGACTATTGCTGGCTCTTTTGAGGATAGTTGTAAGGAAACAGGCTGATGAAAGCATTCCCTCAGACGTTGATTGGGAGAAGCTGATGAACATAGCCACAATGCAAGTGGTGCCTATAATTGTTCTTGATGGCTTGCAATATTACCACTCTATTCACCCAGACTATATACCTTTCGCATCACTCGGATTGTCGGAGAAGCCACAGAAGAGAATGCAGTGGATAGGACAGGTGATGACTTTTGAGAGGATGTATGCCATGCATGAAAGAGCAATGACCGCCTTGGCTCGACTATATGCAAGTAAAGGTATAGGGATGATGGTGCTGAAGGGTTATGGGCTTTCATTGGATTGGCCTGTGCCAAATCATCGTGCAGTAGGTGATTTGGACATTTACAATTTTGGCAAGTGGAAAGAAGCAGATGCCTTTATAGCAGAGCAGTTGGGCATCAAGATAGATGACGGACATGAACACCATACTGTCTTTAACTTTAATGGTGTGGCAGTAGAGAATCATTATGATTTTATTAACACAAAGGCTCATAGGGATGCTCCAAAGATAGAAGCCCGCCTGAAACTTCTTGCAGAAAAGAATAGTAAGAAGATAGAGGTGGAAGGAGCTAATATTTATCTGCCTTCCGCAGACTTTAATGCCATATTCCTGATGCGCCACATGGGACAGCATTTTGCAGGAGAACACCTCAACTTGCGCCAAATGCTTGACTGGGGATTTTTTGTAAAGGCTCACTCTCACGAGGTGGATTGGAATGCTACAATCCTCTTTTTAAAAGAAATAGGATTATACCAATTTTTCAATTATATCAATGCTATCTGTACCGACATTTTAGGATTTGCAGAGGATATTTTTCCGAGAATAGAGCGAAACCCTTGTTGGGAACAACGCATATTAAAAGACATTCTTCATCATGAATTTGAAGAGAAGAAACCAAAGAAAGGCTTGTTTGCTATTATTTGGTTTAAGACAAAGAGATGGTGGAGAAACCGATGGAAACACCAGTTGGTGTATAATGACAGTTTGCTAATGACTTTTGTAACATTGGCATGGAGTCATTTAAAGAATTTCAAAACGATAAAAGACTAAAAAAATAATGAACATTCTTTTTTTAACAATGTTTCCTGGCTTTACCAATATCGAAGCCCGTGGCATTTATACAGATTTGATGCGAAAGTTCCGTGATGAGGGTCATGAGGTGTATATCATACATCCTAACGAGCGAAGAAACTGTCGCCCTACAGAGGTAAAGACCGAAGGTCGGATTCATTGTCTTGGTGTTAGGACGCTTAATGTTACCAAGACTAATGTTGTGGAGAAGGGTATCGGTCAGTTGATGTTGGAGAGTCAGTTTAAACGTGCACTGAAGAAATATTTCGGAAATGTAAAGTTTGACATTATTCTGTATAGCACTCCTCCTATCACCTTTAACAAGGTCATTAAATATGCCAAGAAGGCTTCTGATGGTAAGGCTATGACCTATCTGCTGCTAAAGGATATTTTCCCACAGAATGCTGTGGACATGAATATGCTGTCGAAGACAGGTGTGAAGAGTGTGCTTTACAAGATGTTCCGTAGAAAAGAAGAAGAGCTTTACCGCTTGTCGGACTTTATCGGTTGTATGAGTCCTGCTAATGTGCGTTATGTGTTGAAGCATAATCCTGAGGTGAGTGCCGACAAGGTGGAGATAGCTCCTAATAGTGTGGACTTGGTTCCATCTGAAGTTGAAGATGAAGGAGTATCGGCTGTTATACTTACTAGGTATGGATTGCCTACTGATAAGCCGATATTTATATATGGAGGCAACTTGGGCATTCCGCAAGGTATTCCATTCCTCATTGATTGTCTTGAAGCTAATGCCGATCGTACCGATTGTCACTTTGTTATTGTAGGTTCTGGTACTTACTATCAACGTTTATCCGATTGGTATAACAAGCGTAAACCGAAAGCGGTAACCGTAATGAAGGGATTGCCAAAGGTTGATTATGACAGATTAGTACGTGCATGTCATGTGGGACTAATATTCCTTGACTATCGTTTCACGATACCAAACTTCCCAAGTAGATTGCTTTCCTATCTTGAATATAAAATGCCCGTTATTGCTTGTACTGATCCCAATTGTGATACTGGATATATTGCAGAGGAGAATGGTTTCGGTATATATGCTCCAAGTAATGATGTGAAGGCCTTTACGTATGCTGTAGACAAAATATTGACGGTAGACATTAAGTCTATGGGCGAAAAGGGATATGAATTCATGAAAGCGAATTATCTTGTGGAGCATACTTATAATGCTGTAATGAAGCATTTACTCTAAAAAAACGAAACAACAATGATAATAGATCAACAACTTTTGGATTCGCTTACACTTCAGGCAAAACAGTATCCTCGCTTGCGCCAGGCTTACGACTTGCGCAACAGCACCAACGCCCAGAGTCAACGTATGCTTAACGCATTGGAGCCAGGAACAGTGTTGCCTATCCATCGACACAGAAAGACAAGCGAGGTGACAAGCGTGGTTCGTGGGCGTGTAAGACAGAATATGTATGATGACAACGGCGTGCTGATAGAGTCGTTTGAAGCATCTGCTGACGGATTTCCCAACTTCTATGTAACCCCAATTGGCGTGTGGCATAATACAGAATGCTTGGAAAGCGGTACCGTGATATTCGAAGCAAAGGATGGAGCATATGAACCGTTGAGGGATGAGGATGTGATGAAGCTAAATAGAGAATGATGAAAAATAGAAAACTAACTTAAAGTTATATGTACAAACATTTTTTCAAGCGATTCTTCGATTTCTGGATTGCGCTTATTGCCTTGGTGTGCATAAGTCCAATCTTGTTAGTAGTAACTATCTGGCTGCATTTCGCTAATAAAGGGGCAGGAGCTTTCTTCTTTCAAGAACGACCGGGTAAGGACAGCAAAATCTTTAAAGTCATTAAGTTTAAGACGATGACAGACGAGAAAGACGCTGAAGGAAATCTGCTACCAGATGCAAACAGACTGACAAAGGTTGGTAGTTTCGTTCGCTCCACGTCTATAGATGAGTTACCTCAGTTAATTAATGTTCTGAAAGGTGATATGGCATTGATAGGTCCTCGCCCGCTTTTGGTGCAATATCTTCCATTGTATAGCAAAGAGCAAGCTCGCCGTCATGAGGTCAGACCAGGCATTTCTGGTTGGGCACAATGTCATGGACGTAATGCTATCTCGTGGACGGAGAAGTTTAAGCTTGATGTGTGGTATGTAGACCACTGCTCGCTGATGACAGACTTGAAGGTAATATTTATAACGATAAAGAAGGTGCTTTGTCGTGAAGATATAAATACCACGACTGGAAAGTCAGCAACAATGGAGTATTTCAATGGTCATAATTAAAAACTATCCCATTATGTATTTATTCGGAGCAAGTGGTCACGGTAAAGTGGTTAAGGATATATTGAATGTCAATGGTATCAAGGTAGAGGCTTTTGTGGATGACAACCCTAATGTGAATGAATGTGGAGGTCGTCCCGTATTGCATGATGCAACAGGACTATCTCCTATGATTGTGAGCATTGGGGTGAACAGAATCCGTAAGATGATTGTGGAGAGATTGAAGGCTAACAATTCTGCTATTGAGTTTGCTACGGCAATCCATCCTTCTGCAGTTATTTCTCCTTCTGCCAAGATTGGTGAAGGAACTGTGGTAATGGCTGGGGCCGTTATTAATGCCGACGCTGTAATAGGCAATCACTGCATTGTAAATACAGGAGCAACCGTAGATCATGATTGTGTGGTAGAGGATTATTGCCATGTTGCTCCTGGTGTACATATCAGCGGTGGTACACATGTGGGCGAAGGAACATGGATTGGTGTAGGTTCATCTGTTATACAATGCTTAAATATAGGCAAGAACTGTATGATTGGTGCAGGAAGTGTTGTAGTTAAAGATATACCAGATAATGTGATGGCATTTGGCTGTCCGGCAAAAGTAAAATCAAATTTTAAAGAAGATAATATGAGTAAAACGAAAGAAGAAATCAATTCGGGGGGGGTAATTTAATAGAGTGTCAGTATATCGTGTCGCATGAAAGGAGGACTGGATATGCAGCATAATATATTGATAACGTCGGCTGGCAAGCGTGTAGCGCTTACTAAGTACTTTAAGGAAACATTAAATCGTTTCTATCCCGAAGCAAAGGTTTATACAACGGACATGAATCCAGAGATGGCTCCTGCTGGTTACGTGAGCGATGGATGTTTCAAGGTTCCAAGAGTGACGGATGCCTCTTATCCAGCTTTGCTGTTAAAGATTTGCAAAGAGAATAATGTAGGTATGGTTATTGCGACCATTGACACTGAACTATTGTTGCTTGCAGATTTAAAGAAAATGTTTGCGGACAACGGTATTTATGTGATGGTAAGTGATAAGCCTTTTATCACAATGTGTCGTGACAAGCGCAATACTGGAGAATTCTTTGAGAGTCATGGTGTACGTGTACCAAAGGCGGTGGACAAGTACAATCCAACATTCCCACTCTTTGCAAAGCCTTACGATGGTTCGCTTAGTACAAATCTGCACTACATAAAAACTGCAGAAGAACTGACCAAGGAGATACTTGAAGACCCTAAGCTGTTGTTTATGGAATATATTGACAAGAGCGTGTATCGGGAGTATACCGTGGATATGTATTATGGACGTGATAACTATGTGAAGTGTATTGTTCCGCGAGAGCGTATAGAGATACGTGCCGGTGAAATAAACAAAGGACGTACGGCAAAGAACGAGATACTGACGTTCTTGAAGGAAAAGCTTGAATACATTGAGGGTTGTGTTGGTTGTATTTGTGTTCAATTGTTCTTCCATCCTGAGACAAAGGATATGGTTGGTATTGAGATTAATCCACGTTTCGGTGGAGGCTTCCCTTTATCGTATATGTGTGGTGGTAATTTCCCCGAATTGCTCATTCGTGAATACTTTAAGAATGAAAAGGTAGAGTATTTCGATACATGGAAGGACGGCATGTTGATGCTTAGATACGATGATGCAATTTATGTATGAAAGTAGTTTGTTTTGACCTTGACGATACGCTCTATAAGGAGATTGATTATTTGAAGTCTGCTTATAGAGAAATTGCTTCTTATGCTGCCGATTATTGCCGTGGTTGCTCTGATTCACCTATAATTCTTTCCATAAAGGCTTATGATGCAATGCTTATTGCATATAAAGAAGGACAGAACGCTTTTGAACGGCTTAATGCTTTTCTCGGTATAAATTTGCCAATAAGCGAGTATTTGCAGATTTATAGAAAGCACAAGCCAAACATTCGTTTGTCTGAATCTGTTGTGTCTGCATTAAACTTGTTAAAATCATCAGAAAGTATTATAGGATTGATAACTGATGGCCGTTCGGGTCAGCAACGTAATAAGGTGGAAGCATTGGGTTTAAACCGATGGATAATGGATGAGAATCTTGTTATTAGTGAGGAGTTTGGTAGCGAGAAGCCTACTTCTGCTAACTACGAGTATTTTATGAAGCGTTATCCTGAATGTGATGAATTCATGTATGTCGGTGATAATCTGCAGAAGGATTTTATAGCCCCTAATGCACTTGGATGGCAGACTGTATGCTTGAAAGATGATGGTAGGAATATACATAAGCAGGACTTCTCTACTATCTCTTCGAAGGCAATGCCGAGGGTGATAATAGAAGATTTGAATAGATGGTTCTCAAAGAACGACTATTTGATGGAGATAAAATAGTTTACATTCATCCTTGACATTGCAATGATAGCTTTTTTATTCGCTATCAAAAAAAGCGACAAATGTGCCAGAAAAAGCGTATATTGTTGAAAATCAAAGGCTTAAGGGCTGACACTTTTGCTTTTATAATACCCTATGTGCCATACTGTCTGCCAACAGAACGTGGCAATGTAACAGCTTGAAGAAGATATTGGAAAATTACAAAGGCTTGGTAACAGCGTTACAAAGTCTTTGTAACATATACATAAAGCCTTAATTGCAACATGATAAGGGCCCTATCTCGTAGGAGATATGGGCTGCTTACTGGCACATAGCCTGATACATTACTCATTTATAAATGTAAAGTGACAGCTGCTAACGTATTGTATATCAATGAAATATGTACAAACATGGCATACTGGCACATTGTTTTTTCAAACAAACTTTTTATTAAAACAATAAGCATAATAAATATAAAACTATGTCAGAAGAAAGAAAAACAATTTACTTGTGTCTTGCCCATATGAGTGAGGCGGGTTTAGAACAGAAGTACGTTAAGGAGGCTTTCGATACCAACTGGGTTGTGCCGATGGGACCGAATGTGAATGCCTTCGAAAAAGATTTGGAGACGTTCGCCAACAGTAAGAGTGATGGTACAGAGCCGCTTGACCGCAAGGTGGTTTGTCTGTCGGCTGGTACTGCTGCCGTTCACTTGGCTTTGATTGGTTGTGGTGTTAAGGCTGGTGACGAAGTGCTGGTGCAGAGCTTTACGTTCTGTGCTTCGAGTCATCCTATCACTTATCTTGGTGCCAAGCCTGTGTTTGTAGGTTCAGAGGGTGAGACATGGAACATGGATCCTGCTTTGCTGGAGAAGGCTATTATAGACCGTAAGGAGAAGACGGGTAAGCTGCCGAAGGCTATTGTGCCTGTGGCGCTGTATGGTATGCCTTACCGTATCGATGAGATTATGGCTATTGCCGACAAGTATGGCATTCCGGTTGTGGAGGATGCTGCTGAGGGTATGGGCTCACGCTTCGACGGACAGGTGTTGGGTACATTCGGCAAGTATGGTGTGCTGTCGTTCAACGGCAACAAGATGATTACCACTTCGGGTGGTGGTGCGCTGATTTGCCGTAATGCAGAGGATGCCAATGAGGTGATGTGGTATGCTACTCAGGCTCGCGACGCTTATCCTTACTATCAGCATACGGCTATCGGTTACAACTACCGTATGTCGAACGTGTGTGCTGGTATCGGTCGCGGTCAGATGACTGTCCTCAATGACCATATTGCTCACCACAAGCATGTGCAATCGCTCTATGAGGAATTATTGAAAGATGTGCCTAGTGTACATATCCACAAGCAACCTGCCGACAAACGCTATGATGCCAACTTCTGGCTTTGCGCTGCCACTTTGGATGCTGATGTGAAGATACAAGGTCAGGAGAACGCATACAAGGAAGTTATTAAGACTGCCGTAGGTGGTGCAGCAGGTGTAATCCATGCCGTTGATTCAGCAACAACCGACTGTCAGCCTAACGAAAATGTAGAGGCATTGCGTGTGTTCATGCTTGGCAAGAAGATTGAATGCCGTCCAGTATGGAAGCCGATGCACAAACAACCCGTGTATGAGGGTGCTCCTGTATATACCAATGGTATTGAAGAAGAACTCTTCAAGGTTGGCTTCTGTCTGCCAGCTGGTCCGTATGTTACGGATGATGATGTGAAGTATATCGTAGAAAGCATCAAAGAAGCAATCGTAAGATAAGCAATTGGTTGATAAGCGATTAATGGACGTGATGTGCTGGCTGCATCTATGTCTGTTAATCGCTCATTTGTATAACTATTATATGCATAATGAGAAACTTTATAGCAGCAATTTGGAAGTTTATTTCATCGAATACCATCACGACTCGGCAAACCTTAAACAAGTTTGGTTTGCTCTCACTGCTTTGGCAATTCTGTTCTTTCCTTTTTATACCTCGTAAAGCGAACCGATTACCTAATGACTAACGATAATGGAAATAAACAAAGATTTTTTAGGCAAGCTCTTTGAACAGGCTGTGGAGAATCCGCGATTGCGTCAGAGCTATGACTTACGTACATCGTCAGATGATAATTCGCAACGTATTCTGAATGCATTGCTGCCAGGAACCGCTGTACCCATTCATAGACATCCAAACAGCAATGAGAATGTATTGCTGTTGTGTGGTAAACTTGTAGAAGTTATTTATGACGAAAATGGCAAGGAGAAAGAACGCATCCATCTTGACCCTACCATTGGAAATTATGGCTGTGTGATACCTCCTGGTGCATGGCATACTGTGGAAGTATTGGAACCGTCTGTCATTTATGAGGCAAAGGACGGAAAATATGGAGAAGATGGAAGTGAAACATTTGATGCTTTCAAAGCAAAGGAAGCGGAAAACAAGACAACTCCTACATTCTCCAACAGTTTTGGCGACCTTAGAAAGAATATCGAGTATTTGATTGGCATAGAACGACAATCTGGTAGAATGGAAGAGATAACTCCGCTTTTTGTGTCGCGCATGCTGAATGTGCCATTGGAAGAGGTGAAGAAGGTGATGAAAGATATAGATGTTAGATAACAATACATCAGTTTATGGATATATACTCTCTTAGCGACTTGTTGTATGCTTTGGCGAAGCAAGAAAACGAAGTTCTTAAATCTTACGGCATACAGCACCGTCCTACTATCGGAAATCAATATGAAGGTCTTACAGCTGAAATCTTGAGCAAATCGATATTTGGTGATTTACAGCTGACAGTGGCGAGGAATAGTTTCATTGAAGGCTCAAATACTGAATATGACATTATTTTGGCTGATGGCACTGGAATGTCTGTAAAATATTCCGAACGTCAATTTATCTTCAAACCGCAACAAGTACTGGCTGTAATACAAGTAAAAAAGAACCTTTATGGCGCGGAAGTAAAAGATAGTTATGAGAATCTTGCAACAATAGCACCGCTTTACTATGGAAAGCCTACGGAAGAGTATGTATGTAGATGGGCAACAACTTCGGTACGAAACTCGTTAGGGAAACATGTTTCAGCATACAAAAAAGGAGAACTTAGCTTAGATGAGGAATACTTGTATCACACACTTGTTACTGATCCACAAATACCCGTACGAATTGTCTTGGGATATAATGGTTATTCATCAGAAACGAACTTCAGAAAAGGAATCGTTGAATATCTTGAAACCTGCAAGACAACGGCAAATGCACGCAAAAACGGATATGGGCCTAATGATATGCCGAATCTTATCATTTGCGAAGGCTTCTCATGTGTAAAAATTACCGGTTCACCATTTTGTCCATTGTATAATCCATCTAATAATGGTTGGTGGAACCTGTTAGGAACCTCATCATACAATCCAATGTATTTTCTTCTTGAAACCATATGGACTAAACTATCCTATAAATACCAATTGCCATCAATTTTATTTGGAGAAGACTTAAAGACACCTTGCCTTTCTCCATTCTTGGATGCAAAAATACATAAAGACAAGAGGACTCCTATTGGTTGGGACTATGGCTACAAAGTCATGACATCACAAGAACTTTCACAAAACAACATTATTGAAAAATGGAAACCTGTAGAAATTGATGAAACACAATGGGTTATTCTTGGAGAACTAGGAAAGCAAGGAAGTATTTGCATAAAGGACAATAAGGATTTGGAACGCTTCGTAATTCAAAGAGGATATTCTGATTTGAATGATTTTATAGATAAACTTCTTTCAACACGTTTGGTCACAATTGACAGTGACAATCTCAAACTTCTTACCTACCAATGCGACCGTGTTTGTGTTAAAGGAAAATGGTATGCTGCAGAAAATGTCACAGGAAGGTTAACTAATTGGGCAATGACGCAGATACAATAGTAGATAATAATATTACATATAATATGGATGGGAACTTTCTATATAAATATAGAAGCATTGAGAACATCAACAGGGATTTGAAATGTCTGGAAGAAAGCTATTTTTGGGCATCAAAAATAGAAGAACTCAATGACGAACAGGAATGCCTATATAACAGTAAGACACTAAGAGAGAAGATAAATGCACTATGTGCCTTATTTCCAAATTGTAAAGAATCAATTAATCGCGTAAATGAAGCATTCTCTACATTAGAGAGAAGTATCAAAAATATTGGTATTTTCTCTTTGAGTAGAAATGCATGCATACCATCAATGTGGGCTTCATATGCATCTAACATGAAAGGTTATTGCATCATATATGATAAAGAAAGACTACTTCAAAGTACTTCTCCAGTTTTTTACAAAGACATAAATCTCTTGGATGTTGTTTATGAAGATGAAACACCTCAGATAACAGTCATGGATATGAGAGGAGATACCCTTATGGGAAAAATGGTTGCAACAAAACAGACATCTTGGAAATATGAAGAAGAAACCAGAATTGTAACGGATAACTTTGGGCGACATGATTATTTACCTTCTGCTCTTCATGGAATAATATTTGGAACTAAAATGTCTGAAGCTGACAAGAAGTACATAAAGAAATCCTTAGCAGGAAGGAATATAAAGTTCTATCAGCTTTATAAAAAAGAAAATATTTATGGGTATTTATTCAAACTTGTAGATGAATATAAGCCCCATTCTCCTTTTTCTGATAATATATACGTATATAAAGTCTATTCAAACCCGGTAGTTGATAATTTCTTTGTAAGACTGAATTATAAGCCAAAGGATAAAAAAGAGGTTATAGAGTTCATCGAAGCATTTAGACGAAAACATACTGACCGCCAGCATAACATTTATGTGCATGACAATGAAACAGAACCAGAAAGACTTACTCCTAATGATGCCGATTATGACTATTTGCAGAAACATTTGATTGCAGAGACCATGATAGGGTGTTGTGAAATATTCTTTTCTCACGAGCATTAAAAATGAACTATTATCTTCTTGGCACAAAGAAGTACAAATAACAGAATAGAACATGTACAAAGACTCATTTGATTTCGTCTATAATGCCGAAGGCGATTATTACGATTTGGTTGTAGACAAGAAAATACAGAAAGTCGTAGAAGAGCTGAAGGCGTTGCCTCATGACGTACTAATCCGCTACCTGACCTATTGGTCAGAAGCCATAGACAGCCGTAAATATGTAGTGGAGAGTGACCTGCCACATGAAGAATGGTACACAGACTGTTGTGACTATGCAGCCAGTGAGACAGATGAAGAACGATATATGCATGCCAAGTGTATGGCAGAGACACTTGGACATATGCTGCAAGACATCAAAAATAATCATCCAAACAAGTATTCTGCTGCCATGCGCACGGTGAAGTCATGGAAGAACTACAGTTTTATAGGGTTCCCTCCTACCATGCGTGAGGAAATCGACAAGGTTTGGATAGAACCGAGTACGTGGAATGATGGGAAAAAGGCTGCTATGGCATATGTTCCATTGCTTGAAGTCTTTATGAAGCAATACGAAGAAGGCAAGAATGAGGAGGCGGCTGGAAATGCTTTTTATCTTCTTGAACGACTTGCAAGGCTACACTGTAAAGATGTGGATTACTTTGAGCCAGACAGAGAGAGTCATTGCTCGTATTTTGAGTTTCTGTTGGAGGCAGTATGCCATATCCTGACACTTGTTATGAAAGACAAGTGTACAGAGCAACGATATATAAATGCTATGGTTTGGCATATTAACACGATCAATATGCTGTATGGGCAGATGTTTCAGTCTTCATTTACCAGTTTCGAGGATTTTCTGTATGGGGATGCTAAGAGGGACACGTTTGTGTTTGGGTTTGAATACTTGTTGGAGATGGATAAAAACGAAAAACGATGAAAACCTACTGCTGAATGGGGTTAAACAAAAACGGAGTAAAAACACCAGTCTGTTTTTCTGAGCCTTCGGCTTACTGCTGTGGTTCGCACGACCCTTACGAGAGTAAACTCTCGACGGAAAGTCCGCCCCACATCAGTAGTGGCGCACACGCCACTCAGAAAAACAAACTGGCAATAAACCGAGATAAACCATTGGCATATCAGGAATTGTGCGAACTGGTGATAAACCGTTGGCATATCAGGAATTGTGCGTACTGGCAATAAACCGAGATAAACTATGGATAATCATTAAATTGGGTAAGCCTTACTAATCCTCTCTAAGAGTGCTATGCCATTATTGGTGATTAGGTTGGAGAAGGTAGATATGGCTAATAGAATAGAAAGGAAATCTCATAAAGGACATATAACAATGAACATCAAGCGAATGATATTCGGGGAGAAAATGCCCGACAAGGACGATCCGAAATATAAAGAGCGGTATGAGCGAGAAGTGAAGGCTGGACGTAAGTTTGCGGAGACGCTGCATATAGACAAGTTTGCAGCAAGCATACAGCGATTTGCAGACAGACACCGAACAGCCTTTCTGGTAATAGTGTTCGGATTTGTGGTAGGCAGTTTTGCATGGAACATCTACCGACTGGCAGTAGTGTACAATCACAAGCCCAATCAACGGACAGCGACAGAAATGCAAGACAGTCTCCTGAGAGAACGACACAAAGCGTTGGAACATCATAAAGAAAAGGTGGACAAGGAGCGTGAACAAGAAGTAGAACCCATAAACAGACAAGGCAATGAAGATTACAGAAAAGATAAACTTTAGACAACCGAAGTATATGCTTCCTGCCATACTCTACTTTCCATTGTTGGGAGCCTCGTATTTCATCTTTGACTTGTTCAATGCAGAAAAAGCCGAAGTTACGGACAAGAGTATGCAAACCACAGAATACTTGAACCCCGAACTGCCCGGAGCAAAGACAAAGGGAGACGGTATCGGAGGCAAGTATGAGAACATGACCAAGGCATGGGGAAAGATTGGCGATTACACCGCTGTGGACAACATCGAACGAGACACCCCAGAAGAAAACCAGGAACAATATGAATCAAAATATACAGAAAACGACATCGCCCTGCTTGATGAACAAGAGAAAAACAAGGCACAAGCAGAAGCAACCGATGCCAAAACGCGTGAGAAAGAAGCAATGGCGGAGTTGGAGAAGGCCCTCGCGGAAGCGCGATTGAGAGGACAGACAAGTGCAGGTGGCGGCAATACGGAACATAGTGAGTCAGCAGCCATCAACGGAACGAATAATCCAAATGGAAGCAATCAAGCATCAGTAGAGCTTTCGGGGAAGATTTCAACCGACCCAAATGCCGTGAACAAACCCACTGATGAGGAAAAGCCAAGTGAGATGGTGAAAAAGGTGAGGACAACATCAGACTATTTCAATACCCTTGCCCAAAATGAGCAGGAGCCAAAGTTGATAAAGGCCATCATTGATGAGAACGTGAAGGCAACGGATGGATCGAGAGTTCGCTTGCGACTGTTGGATGATGTGGAAATCAATGAGCATGTAGTGAAACGAGGTTCTTACCTATATGCCACAATGAGCGGTTTCGCGTCGCAACGAGTAAAAGGCAGCATCAGCAGTATCATGGTAGATGACGAACTGGTGAAAGTCAGCTTGTCACTATATGACACAGATGGATTGGAAGGACTATATGTGCCGAGCAGCCAGTTCAGAGAGACAACCAAAGACGTGGCAAGTGGAGCTGTGAGTGGCAATATGAACATGAATACATCCGGTACAGGCAGCAGCTTCTCGCAATGGGGAATGCAAGCCATGCAGAATGCCTATCAGAAAACCAGCAATGCCATCGGCAAGGCTATCAAGAAGAATAAGGTGAAGCTGAAGTACGGGACATTCGTGTATATCATCAATGCGAAGGAAAAATGAAAGGGCTGGTTCTTTGGGATTGGAGGCTTAGACTTTTTGGGGGCTTTGACAAAAACCGATATAAACCCCGTATCTATTTTCCGAGTCTTCGACTTGCTTTCCATTCATATAAAGCCTTACGAGAGTAAACTCTCGACTGCTTTATCTGAATGTAAAGCTGTGGCACGATGTGCCACTCGGAAAACAGACACGGCGATAAACAGAATAAAAACCGTGGACATCACTCGGATAACAGATGTTGTGGTAAACTGAATAAAAACCGTTGGTGATATTAAATTGAGAATCCATACGGTCGTAAACAGAATAAAAACCGTTGGAGTAAATCGTGCACCAGTAATGGTGACAAAAACATTGGGGATGTATATTCCTTATACTTTATAAAAATATGAATATGAAAATCATTCAGAGAATAGGTTTGGCAGTAGTCGGACTAATGGCGACTGTGACCATGCAAGCGCAAGAGACGTATCAAGAGTTGGAACAACTGACAGTCAATGAGGAAGTTACAACAGTAATCACGGCAAGTGAACCGATACGTTTTGTAGACATTTCTACAGATAAGGTAGTGGGCGACCAGCCCATCAACAACACCATCAGGCTGAAGCCCAAGGAAGGTGGTCATGCGGATGGTGATGTTTTGGCGATTGTAACCATAGTAACAGAGCGCTACCGTACACAATATGCCCTACTCTATACGACAAGGCTAAAGGAAGCTGTAACAGACAAGGAAATACGCAAACATGAGAAAACCGCCTATAACAACCCAGCAGTGAGTATGTCCACAGAAGACATGACACGCTATGCATGGAAAGTGTGGAACTCACCAGCAAAATTCAGAAATGTGGCAAACAAGGCGCATCGAATGGTGATGCGCATGAATAACATATATGCAGTAGGCGACTACTTCTTCATTGATTTTTCTGTAGAGAACAAAACAAACATACGCTTTGACATCGATGAGATACGTGTGAAATTGGCAGACAAAAAACTGTCGAAAGCCACCAATGCACAAGTCGTAGAACTGACGCCAGAGTTGATGTTGCAAGGTAACAAAAGCTTTAAGTACGGCTACCGAAATGTCATGGTTCTGAAAAAGATGACCTTCCCCAACGACAAGGTGCTAACCATCGAAATGACAGAGAACCAGATAAGCGGACGCAACATCAGTGTGAGCATAGACTATGAAGATGTGCTGTCGGCAGACTCGTTTAATGCGGTAATGTTGGAGGAAGAATAGTGAAAATGAAGAGCATAATGATGGCAGTGGCATTGATTGCCACTGCTTCAACGATAAAAGCGCAAACCAATAGCGACAGAATTTCAGTTGGTATTGGTGCGCTCTATGAGCGAGGATTGGATATGACCATATCCTATGAGCATGAGACAAAGTACCACAATGCGTGGGAGTATTTCGCCAATGGCTATATCAAATGGGATGAGTGCAAGTCTTGTGGCCACGTATGTCCTGACTCCTTTTGGAGAAACTATAGAAGCTATGGTTTCGGTATTGCCTATAAGCCATGCGTGACCAAAGGCCGTAACCATCATGGCAACCTACGTATCGGAGCTTCGGCAGGAAGTGACACCAAGGATTTCTTGGGAGGCGCACATTTCGGTTATGAGCACAACTACACGCTGCGAGGAGGTTGGATGCTCTATTGGCAAGTGAAGAGTGACATAATGATAAAAGGTGAAGACCTATTCAGAACAGGTGTTGTATTAGGTGTGAAACTGCCAGTAAAGTAAGAAAGAAGGTGAAACCAAAGAAAGACGAATGATGAAACGAAGATATACACATTATATAATAGGTGTGCTGATGGCAGTGCTGTTTGTAGCCTGTGATGCACATCGTGATTTCCCTGATACAGCAATGAAGCCCTGCCATGTTCTGTGTACGGATGGCAATGTCATGTCGTATGCAGACTATGAGAAGTCGGGGAAACAAGCCATAGCCGTAGTGTTCTATATCAACCAACGAGAAGATGTGGAAGGAAACGGTTATGCCGTTTATCTATGGGATATAGCTCCAGAATCCTTTGCAGATAGTATCGGTGTGGCACAAGGCACGTCAGCAGATCTGACAGCTTATGATGGAAACACCAATACCTTCGCCTTGTATGGTACGACCGATACCTTCTCCCCTTTGGCAGAGAAAGTTTTCGACATTTGGAGATACGGACAGAGTGCCTATATCCCGAGTGTGGCACAAATGCGACTGCTGTATGCTGCAAAGTCTATGGTGAACCCCATCATCGAGAAATGCGGTGGAGACCCATTACCAGATGAAACCAATGACTGTTGGTATTGGACATCGACAGAAGTGAAAGGACAACAGACAGCCAAGGCATGGCTCTACTCTTTAGGAAGTGGAGCCATGCAGGAAACGCCAAAGATACAGGCGCATAGAGCGAGACCGATAATTACGCTGAATGAGTGAGTGGATGAGTGGGTGGATTGGAAGACAAAAACGGAGTAAAAACACCAGTCTGTTTTTCTGAGCCTTCGGCTTACTGCTGTGGTTCGCACTTCTCTTACGAGAGTGAACTCTCGACGTGAAGTCCGCCCCACATCAGTAGTGGCGCAAACGCCACTCAGAAAAACAAACTGGCAATAAATCGAGATAAACCGTTGGCACATTGAGAACTGTTTCGTACTGGAGATAAACCGAGTTCAATCATTGGGCATATCGAGAGTTGTGCGTATTGGAGATAAACCATTTGGGTATCGGGAGTTAGTTGGGGACGCTATCAGAAGAAATACATTATGTTGGTGTTTGTGTCAAGATAGTAATGCTCGTTTTGGTCTCTTATGGGAGCGAAGTTGTAAAGGATGCCAATTCTGACTTTGGTCAATCTCATGTAGTTCCAGAGTTGCTGACGCTGTTCTGGACCAAGAGAAGCAACTGCTTTACATTCGATGAAGACCTTTCCACGAACATAGAAGTCCACAAAGTGCTTATGTCTTATTTGTTGACCATGGAAGTCAACAGAGAAATAATACTCTCTTGTATGAGGTATAGCACGCTCATTGAATATGATTTCCAATGCATCTTGGTACATATATTCATTGAGGAAAGGACCGAGTTCCTTATGGACTGTTTGGCAACATCCGTTTATCTCATAACAATATCGTTTCAGCTGTTGGCATAAGTCTGGATTGAAATCTTGGAGATTGCCCAAGTGGTAATTCATGACAGAATGCGTATCTGAAGACAGGTTTCGATTTTGGAGATAGTTTCAAGAGACAGTTTTTCCTGTCCTTTGAGGACTTGGGAAATGTACTGTTGGCTGCATCCCATCAGTTCCGATAACTGCTTCTGTGTTATGTCGAGTTCTTCCATCCTGTCAAGCATTAGCATAGCTATATGTTGGGAATAGCGTAGCCACGACTTGTTCGCTACACGCCATTCTGCATTCTCACGCCATTTTGACGGAGTGGATGACTGATGTTCCTTCAGATTAGAAATGATTTCGTTGGAGACTTTCATCATGATATTCAATGTTTTTGCAAAGGTACAAATATAAAATGAGACTATTAGGACGGAAAAGGAATATGAGACTGACATGTCAGTGTTTTTGGTGCTTATATGACAGATTATGGTAATAATGTGAGTTAGAGAATAAGATAAGATATGGAAGAAAGTAAGGAGTTACAAGGGTTCTACAAGATATTCAGGGCGGTGATTTATATCTCCGTACTGATGGAGTTCTTTGAGTATGCCATAGACCCCAGTCCGATGGGAAGCATCGTATGCGATTTGCATAGTCGTATCAAACAGTGGATGATATATCAGGATGGGAATATGGCATATAGCAAGATTGCCACCTTTCTGTTGGTGTGCATCACTTGTGTAGGCACGAGAAACAAGAAGCATCTGGAGTTTGATGCAAGGAAACAGGTACTTTATCCATTGGTGAGTGGTGTAGGCTTCATTGTGTTATCCGTCTGGCTATTCAATACACCGATGGAAATGCGAGTGTATATGTTCTCGCTGAACACCTTATTATATATGGCAGCATCCATCATAGGTGTGGTATTGGTGCATATAGCCTTGGATAACATCAGCAAGTTCCTGAAGGAAGGACTATTGAAAGACCGTTTCAATTTCGAGAACGAGAGCTTTGAACAATGCAAGGACTTGCAGACCAATGACTACAGTGTGAATATCCCCATGCGCTACTATTATAAGGGTAAGTTTAGAAAGGGATGGGTAAACATTGTCAATCCATTTAGAGGCACATGGGTGGTGGGAACGCCAGGCTCAGGAAAGACTTTCTCCATCATCGAACCATTCATTAGACAGCATAGCGAGAAGGGATTTGCAGTCGTCTTGTACGACTATAAGTTTCCGACACTTGCGACGAAGCTGTATTATCACTATCTGAAGAACAAAAATGCCAAGGACAGCAAGATGCCAAAGGGCATGAAGTTCAATATGATAAACTTTGTGGACGTGGAATATTCAAGAAGAGTGAACCCTATCCAGTTGAAGTATATCAACAATTTGGCAGCAGCAAGTGAAACGGCAGAAACCTTGTTGGAGTCGTTGCAGAAAGGCAAGAAAGAAGGCGGTGGTGGCAGTGACCAGTTCTTTCAAACATCAGCAGTGAACTTCTTGGCTGCATGTATCTACTTCTTCTGTAATTGGGAGAAAGAACCATACGATAAGGACGGCAACATGCTGATAGCAGAGAAGGTGCAGGATAAACAAACACTGCGTATGATACCCACAGGAAGGGTATTCGACAAAATGGGGAAGGAAGTGGAACCTGCCTATTGGTTGGGCAAGTACAGCGATATGCCCCATATCCTCTCCTTCTTGAATGAAAGCTACCAGACCATCTTTGAGGTGTTGGAAACAGACAATGAGGTAGCACCATTGCTCGGTCCGTTCCAGACGGCATTGAAGAACAGAGCTATGGAACAATTGGAAGGTATGATTGGTACACTGCGTGTGTACACCTCCAGACTCGCCACTAAGGAAAGCTACTGGATATTCCATAAAGATGGAGATGATTTCGACCTGAAAGTCAGCGACCCCAAGAACCCCAGTTATCTACTGATAGCCAACGACCCCGAAATGGAAAGCATCATTGGAGCATTGAACGCCCTAATCCTCAATAGACTGGTGACAAGAGTGAATACCGGGCAAGGCAAGAATATCCCGACAAGCATCATCGTTGATGAGTTGCCCACCTTGTATTTCCACAAGATAGACCGACTGATAGGTACGGCACGAAGTAACAAAGTGAGCGTGACGTTAGGTTTTCAGGAGCTTCCACAGCTGGAAGCCGACTACGGGAAAGTTGGAATGCAGAAGATTATTACCACAGTGGGCAATGTGGTGAGTGGGTCAGCACGAAGTAAGGAAACCTTGGAGTGGTTGTCCTCGGACATCTTCGGTAAGGTGGTGCAGCTGAAGAAAGGTGTGACCATTGACCGTGACAAGACAAGCATCAATCTCAATGAGAATATGGACAGTCTGGTGCCAGCCTCGAAAATCTCGGATATGCCGACAGGATGGATATGCGGTCAGACAGCACGTGACTTTATGAAAACCAAGACGGGACGCGGTGGCAGTATGAACATACAAGAGAGTGAGGAGTTCAAGACAAGTAAGTTCTACTGCAAGACGGATTTCAACATGGCAGACATCAAAAAAGAAGAAGATGGCTATGTGGCATTGCCCAAGTTCTACACATTCAAGTCAAGAGACGAGAGAGAACGAATCTTATATAAGAATTTCGTGCAAGTTGGAGAGGATGTGAAGTCGATGATAAATACGATACAAAGATACCGAGTCAAATGAAGATAAAAATAAAGATAATGGCGTTGCTGCTGTGCTTGAGCCCAATGGTGCGAGCACAGACCGCCACACCTACCCAGTCGGACTTGGGAATATTCCGTTTCCCTCTTTTTGAACGTGCGGTACGCTGCATCAAGTTCTATGAAGGTTGGCACGACATCAAGCGCAACTACCCCTATATAGGATGGGGACATTGTGTGCAACCACATGAGAATTTCAAGAAGAACTTGACATTAGATCAAGCAGATTCACTGCTACGAAGTGATCTGAGAACCTTTTGTGGAATGTTCCGCAAATACGGAAAGGATTCATTGTTATTGGCGGTACTTGCTTACAATGTGGGGCCGTATAAAGTGCTTGGTGATAGAAGAAAGTTCCGTAAAAGCCGGCTATTACAGAAGATAGAGCGTGGGGAAAGGGATATAGAAAGGGAGTATTTGGACTTCTGCAGATGGAAAGGAAAGGTGATTGCTTCAATAAGGAGAAGACGGAATACGGAGCTTAGGCTGTTGTATGAACCTTGAATATGGTTGGGTGCTGCAGGGTGGGCTTTAGACAAAAACCGATAAAAACACCGCATCTGTTTTCCGAGTCTTCGACTTGCTTTACATTAATATAAAGCCTTACGAGAACAAGTTCTCGACTGCTTTATATGAATGCAAAGCTGTGGCACAATGTGCCACTCGGAAAACAGATACAGCGATAAACAGAATAAAAACCATTGGTGTTCGTAAACTGTAGTCGCTACTCAGAAAATAGATACGGTGACGAACAGAATAAAAACCGTTGAGGCTTGCGAAACAGTGCTGTCACTCGGAAAATATAAATAAGGTCTTGTTCTGACAATATAGTTAGGACAAGACCTTATTTATAGGTAGTAATAACCCGTAAAAACAAACATTTAATGGCAACAATAAAATTGAAATTCCGTCCGTCGTCAGTACCCGAGACAGAGGGAACGCTGTATTATCAGGTGATAAACAAGCGAAAAGTGAAGTGGATAAGCACTGGGTATCACGTATACCCATGTGAATGGGATGAAAAGGCAGGCGAAGTGCTGATTCCGCCAAACAGCGAACGAAAGGCTGAATTAGAAAAGATGCAGAGCCAAATAAATTGGGAGTTGAAGCAATGGGACCGCATTATCGTGGAAATGGGAAACCAGCATAAGAATGTCACTATAAATGAACTGTGCGATGCATTCAATAAAACCAAGACCCAAAAGACCGTCTTTGTGTTTCTACAAGAACAGGTGACGAAGAAAGAGCAGATGAAACGGCAAGGGACAGCCATGACATACACTAATGCCTATCGGCGGTTCAAGGAGTTTCGTGAAGGCCTGGACTTGACCTTTGACGAACTCACTCCAGACATGATGGAGTGTTATGAGGCATGGCTCAAAGACAGAAGGTTGAAGCAGAACAGTATAAGTTGCTATCTGCGTACACTATGCACCTTATTATATAAGGCAACCGATGAAGGAGTGAGGATAGACAGCAATCTGTTCAGTCATGTGCGTCTGTCATACGTCAAAACCACCAAACGAGCCATCAGCGAAAAAGAGATGAGAGCCATAGCCACGCTGCAATTGCCCGAAGGTACGTCTATAGCCTTTGCCCGTGACGTGTTTATGTTCAGTTTCTATATGCGAGGAATGCCGTTCGTCGACATCGCCTATCTGCGGAAGAAGGACTTGAAAAATAAAATATTGGCTTATAGCCGCAAGAAGACCAACCAATATCTGACGGTGGAATGGGTAAAAGAGGCGCAAGAAATAATCGACCGATACGCACAAATAAATTCCGCCAGTCCCTATCTTCTTCCTATTATTCAGCAAGATGACGGAACCGAACAAAAACAATATCATCGTATGTTGGAGAACATCAACTATAATTTGAAGAAGATAGGTGAAATTACAGGGTTGAAAATGCCACTCACCACATATACCGCACGGCATACATGGGCAAGCATAGCGAGAGACATGGACATACCTATTCCAATAATCAGCGAGGGCATGGGGCATAACTCCATAAAGACAACGCAAGTGTATCTGAACTCCATTGATGTGTCGAAAATCAACGAAGCAAACAAGAAAATAATACGGAAAATAAGTAAAAAATAGCATGTTGCCTTCTTTTTACTGAATACAAATCCCAGTAAAAAGAAGGCAACATAACGATAAGAATTCTTCTTTACTTACTGCCTTTTCCCCTATACTCCTTGCTTTTTTATCTTTACTCATTGCCAAGGAATCACCACTCCTTGCTTTTTCCGTATTACTCCTTGCCAAATCACAGCCGATGATTTCAGTTTCATTGTGTTTTTCTGCAAGGACACGATAAAAGCATATGGATTGTATCTACGACCACTCCAACTTGAGGTGGAATTTTTGCACCTCAAGTTTTCATACTCTTCGTCGTTCAGTTGAAACATGAAATCTTGGTGCAAAAAATTAAAATTATTCAGTGAAAATAAGAGAAAGCCAAAATAGAAATGTTTAACAAATGAATGTCTCTCATCCGTATTTTGTACGTCAAAATACGGATGAACCGATAGAGACTGAAAATCAAGGCTCTTTATGGTGCTGATATGGCAGATTTATTAAACATTTCTACGTAAAATCGCAAAATGGCGGAAGATTTTCGGGAGAAGATGATAATAAATGCAAGAAAAAATGTACCTTTGCAGCACGTTCCGTATTTTGACGTACAAAATACGGATGAACCGATAGAGACACAAAGCCACTATGAGGTGAAAATGCGGCACAATCAGCACATTTGATTTGTGAAACATAGAATCCCATAACTGGACAAACATACACACAGATAGTATGATTTTATGAACAATGTTATTGTAAAATTGGCATCGTCATCCCAGGTGATGGCAGCCAGCAGTGACATAAAGTAGCGGAGAGGTTATGAAGCAGGATTGCACGGTTTCT
>OIWV01000392.1_pt1 | contig 42487 bp, 39 predicted proteins | sample 1587751 | NCBI WGS metagenome assembly OIWV01 (sample SAMEA3888913, study PRJEB22519) | human gut metagenome | biome: human gut; feature: human-associated habitat; material: faeces | place: Denmark | collected 2010
AACAGTGCCGTCAGGGAAAAATGTCAGCGTGTTCTTGTCGACGTGAACCGAGGGGTGCCTGAACACCAGCGTCTTGAGCTTCTTGTCCTCACTTTTGAGCTGTGCCGGATGATTGGCAAGCTCCGTCTTGTAGGCTGCCGACACCGAGCGGATGACGTTACAGGCATACTGGCTGCCGAGATCCGGAAATTTTGCCTTGATCTTGTCATAAACTGCGTGATGCAGCGTGAAACGCTGCCAGAGCCTCTTCGTGCGGTCCGCCGCTACTGTCGGAACTACAAAGTTACACACCTGCGCATAGAGTCTCTGCGTCGCTGCGAGCTTTTCGTGTGCTGCCGGATCGAGTAGTTCCAGCCGAACGCAGGCTGTGCGGACACACTTGCCGCTCCCCTCAACGCGTCTAACGCCGTCCGCGGATGTGTTCAGTCCTTTCGATGTAGCTTTTGATCGTTTCTGCACTGACACTGCCTGCTGTTCCGACGTAGTAAGAAGGCGACCAAAGATGGCCTGCCCAAAGTTCATTTTTGAGTTCCGGATGCCGCATCAGCAGCATCCTTGCACTGGCACCCTTCAATACTCTCACCGCGTCGGCAATGCTGACGGACGGCGGAAAACTGACAAACAGGTGCAGGTGATCCGGCTGAATCTCCAAAGAAAGTATCTCATACTTTCTTTCAGCGCATATGCTTTCAAGCAACTCACGCAGAGACTGCGCAACACCACCCCTGAGAACGGATTTCCTGTACTGGGGGCACCATACCATATGGTAAGCTGTCTGATAGACGCAGTTTCTGCTGTAAACGATGTTTAGCATAGTGCGTATGGTACCAATTTTTTAAAATAAAAACAGCCGCGATTCCTCCCGTGTCTGAAGACGCGGGTTTCCTCGCGGAATTTCTATGAAGGTGATGATCGCGGCAAGCGACCACAGGCACCCGGTGAGGGAGAGATGAACCGAGTTTAAGTCCCCCTTGGTGACAAGAAGCGTTACGCCCACCACGGCGCAGAGCATGCAGCCCATCTCAAAGACCCGCACACGTCTGTGGGCAAAAAGCGCGAGGTAGAGCACCATGAATAAGGGCGTCATCGACTGGAAAATGGTCGCGGTGCCGGCGTTAAGGTAAAAAATCGCGAGGAAAAACGTGAGTTGCGACACTCCGATCATGATGCCGCAAAGCGTGATGTCAAAGGCGTCGCGCTTATTTTGCATGGGAGCAGGAGCAGCTTTTCCGCGCTGCAGAAACAGCAGAATCAGAAGAATGCTTCCGGCACAAAGAAGCCTGAGACTCACAAGGTCCCAGGGTGTAAAAGAAAAGTGCTGCAGGACGTTTTGGCCCGCAACACCCATCGCGCCCCAGGCGCTTGCACCGAGTAACGCCAGCAAAATACCTTTGGTGGAATTGGATAACTGCATTCCTGCACCGTCTGCCTTAACGAAAACGGGCGGATGATATTACGAAGGGCGGCAGCTAAAGTCCGGCGGCGTTGATCTGAGGAAAACGTCCGTCAGATCGGTGACATGTTTTTCATGGCCTTTGCAATCTGCGCGTCTTCGGGCGTCAGATAACGGCTTGTGGTGCCGATTGAGGCGTGGCCCATCGCGTTTTGCACGACGTTGATGTCCATGGTGCGCAAGGCACAGGAGGCAAAGGTGTGACGCAGCCAGTGGGTCGAGGCGGCCCGGAGTTTGGCGGCGTCTGCGGGACTTTTGTCTTCAGCGGCAAGCGCAGCGCCCTCAAAGAAATTTTCCAGTGCCCTGTACAGCCCCGAGCGCGAAATCGCGGTAAGGCTTGCGGGGTCCTTTTTTCGCCCGATCCCGAGACTGGCGACAAGCGCTGTTTTTGGATCGGCTTTTAAAACCGGGGGGAGGTCTCTGAGGCTGAAGTAGAGATTGATGGCGTCAAGCGCTTCGCTGCTTACGGGCAGCCGCCTTACCTTGTCGCCCTTGCCGACGATTTCGATCACGAGAAGATCATCGTCGCCGATTCGCCGCGTCACGAGCCACCCGGCTTGGGCGTGAATGATTTCAGAGGCGCGCATCCCGAGGCCCTTACCGAGACAGAGCACCACGCGGATGCGGGCGGAAGCGAGGTTTTCCGGAAGGCTGTCGAGGTATTCGAGCACGTCTTCCCACTGGGATTCAGACAGCGACCTGTCGGCAAAATCGCGCGGGGCACCTTCGCCCGGCAGAAGCCTCACTTTGCCTGAGACCTGATCAAAGGGGTTGTATTGCAGATAGCCGGTTTTGACGAGAAAACTGAAGAGAAGCCGGATCACGGTCAGGCTTGTTTTGCGGCTTGTGGCGGTTAAGGGGCCGTTATAGGGCCGCCATGCCGGCGACGTTCTTGCGGCATTTTTCGGGCCGATCCAAAGTGCCTGAGGTTCTTTCCAGAGTTGCTGCCAGACGGCCGGATCCGTGCGCCCGAGGCCTTCAAGCCACCGGGGAAAAAGGGCGGCGTCTTTGGCGGTGATGGAACTTAAGGCAAGTCCCCGCTCAAGCGTGCACCAGAGAATAAAGCGCTCGGCTTCCTTGCGGTACTGCGCGCGGGTGTTGGGATTGACGGCGCGTGCCGCGAGCCATTGGTTCACGGCCTCAAGGTCGTTGCCGGCCTCAAGCATCCCGCCGCGACCGACGCGGTTGGTGCCGAGGCGGCCCGAGAGGTCGCCCGCAAGCTGCATTTCTTCCATCGGCCGGACAGCAAGAGCACAGTCTGAAGCCGGTTCCCGGGTTTTAAGCGATTCAGGTGCTTCGCCCGGCGGATAAAAGCGCGCGGTGATTTCTCCGAGGCCCGGAACAGCGCTCTTCATCCAGTCAATGAGCGCCACGGCGTCTTCGCGTGAGAGTCCCTGCAGCTGCCGGTACCAGTTGCCGCCCACGTTGGCGGCACACTCGTAGAGATCTTCCGGGGTGAGCAGCCCGAATTCGGTCAGTGGCGCCGCCACACGATGCGCGAGATCCGCGGGCAACACGTCAGCAAGGGCTGCCGTTTCGATGTCATCGTCCAAAACCTCAATACCGGCCATGATCTGCATATCTTTGGCCCGCGGACTGATGAAAAATCAAAGCCCGCGCGCGTTAAAATTGAAACCTTTGCATCACGGACCGCAACGGTCCGTATCCAAACAACAAACAAGTCTAATTGTAGGTGGGAGAAGAACGTGTCGCTTGCTGCATTTGATCTGACGCTTGAAGGCGCACTGCATCAGGGTACGACCTCAGAAGACAGTGCCGTCTCCAGAACCATTATCGGCATGGACCGGCTACTCACCAATGCAACCCGTGCGCTCTACGGCTACCTTGTGGATCCGGAAGTGGATGTGCGCCGCAAGGATAAGGCGGGGGCCTATGAGATCGATCTCGGGTTCAGGAGTAACTTCGGCATGGCCCGCCGTGCGTGGCTCTCCGGTCAGAGCCGGTACGAAAATCCGCAGCCCGCGGCCGTGATGCGGGCTTTGGGGTGGTATCAGAAGGATCTGGCAGAACCCGGTGAAGCCGAAGTGGAAGAGGGTACGCAGACCGGGCTTGTGCCGCTTTTACTGGCCATGGACGGGCGCGAACCCGACCGCATTGACCTCGTGGGTGACAAAGTTGACATTGAAGCGGGCGATCAGCTCTGGCATATCACGAACGACGCCTACCGCCTCTGGCGTCACATTGAAGTGCGCAGGGGCCTTGCCGAGATAGCCAAGGCTCTGGCTTCCGCGGAAGTCTCCCGCATGATCATTACGGACCGCAATGAGAACGCCGAACTCTGCAGGCTTGATGCCCGCGCGGTCTCGGCCCTTGCCATGCCTGAGCCGCGTGACGTGCTTTTGGTCGATGAAACCCGCACGATGGCTCTTGCGCTTGCCGCGCCCGTTTTCTGCAATGACCGCTTCTGGACGTTCGTGGACGGTGCTCAGACAATCAGGGCCCGTATGTGCGACAAGGCCTTCTTAAACATCATCGATAACGGCGTGTTTGCTCTGAAGCCCGGTGAAATTCTGGTCGTCAACATGCATGTCACGACCGTGCAGACTCCCGAGGGCCTTAAGAGTACGTATGACATCGTGCGTGTGGTCGATCACCGCAAGCCCGGCCGTCACCTGCCGATGCCCGGCATCTAGTCTGCTTTAAATCCGGGAAATCACGTGAAAAACCGTATCCGCGTACTGGCTGTCGTTGTTGTTCTGCTTTTTATCGGTGTTTACGGCGCCGTTAAAGCTGACTTTGCCATCAGCCGCAGCACCGCGCCCGCGCAGGCGCCCGACGCCGTGGAAAACATCGCTCCGTTTCTGGATCCGGCGCTCACCAAAAGCATTGAGCGCGCCACCGTCAAAATCGTGTCCGGAGAAAACGGAGACGGTGAGCGCGAAGGCATGCCCACTTATGCCTTTTCCGCACCGATGCGCGTGGGCATCATTACCGAAGCGCAGCTCGTGGACCGCGGCGAAATGGTGCGTTCCACCCTTGAGCAGCTTTATCACACCTTCGGGCGCGACAATGTGGAGGTTCTGAGTTACGGTAAAAAAGATCTGCAGGAAGAACTGCAGTCCGGGCGTCTGGATTTTGTGCTTGCCGATTCCGCGTTTTACAGCGAAATGGAAGCGCTTGCGGGATTAAAGGGCCTGGCAAGTCTCTGGTCCACTGAAACGAGTGATCCCAAGGAAAGTATCGGCGCGGTCTATTTCACCCGCACCGACACCGATATTCTCACTGTGGAACAGATGAAGGGGCGCCCCGTGGCGGCGACATCTCCGGTGAGTTTTGAAGGCAACCTCGTGCCGCGGCGCGATCTGCTGCAAAGAGGCCTTGTGCCCAACGTCCTTTTAAAGGGCGTGGTTTATTACGGCATCAATCCCTTAAACGTGGTGGAAGCGGTGCTTGAGCGCAAGACCGCGGATGTGGGGATACTGCCCGCGTGCGCGCTGGAACATCTGGCCTCCGAGCGCGGCATTCATCCGGACAATCTGCGCTATCTTGGACTGAGAAAAGGCGGGCCCCTGATGTGCGCACGCAGCACCGAGCTTTACCCGAGCTGGTACTTTGCCGTGACGCCCGGAACCGACCCGCAGCTCACCAAGGCCGTGAGCGCGTCGCTTTACGTGATGCCGGGGTTCGGTAAGGGAAGCGACTGGGGCTTTCCCGTTTCCAACCGCGCCGTGCACGATCTCTTTTTCGATCTCAAGATCGGCCCCTACGAGCACCTGGCGCGCTGGAGCTTTGAGCGCTTTGTGCGGGAGCAGACGAGCTTTTTCTTCGCTCTGGTTTTGGGGGTTGTCTTTATTCTCTGCTACGCGTTTCTCGTCTCCGTAATGGTGCGCCTCAGGACGCGCCAGCTCAGGGAAGCGATGGCTGACAGAAGCCGCATCGAAAAGCAGGCCGCGGCCAGCCGCGACCATATCGCCAACCTTGAGCGCACCGGTATCGTCGGGCAGATGTCCACAATGATTGCCCACGAATTGAAGCAACCCCTGGGCGCGATCACGAACTTTGCGAACGGCCTTTTGCGCCGTGCCAAGCGCGGGGCGCTTGATCCGCAGATGCTTACCGAAGTGCTCGAGGAAATCGTGGAACAGGGCACACGTGCAAGCGAAATCGTCAACCGCGTGCGCGCTTACGCCAAGCACCAGAATCCGGAACTCAAGGTTTCGGACATGAGTATCTGCATTGAGCGCGCGATTGAAACGTTCCGCAGAAGTAAACGCACAGACGCCCTGATCCGAAAGGCCGTGCATCCCTATCTCTGGGCTGAGATCGACAACTGGGAGATTGAGCTCGCGCTCTTAAACCTTCTTAAAAACGCAGCTGATGCGCTCGAGGGGCGGCCCGACGCTGAAATCACGGTGCGCGTCTACGCCGAAGACAAGTACTGGCGCATTGAGGTGAAGGATAACGGGGCCTTAATAACGCAGCATGATGTCGATAAGTTCATGCAGCCGCTCGTTACGAGTAAATCAACAGGGCTCGGCCTGGGGCTTTCGATCATCGGCAGCATCGCCGAGCGCCATCACGGGCGCCTTGTTGCCACGCCCAACCCCAAGGGCGGCATGACCTTTGCCCTGGACATTCCGCGCGCGGAGATGCCCGAACATACCGCGATGTAACTGCTAGCGGCCGGCGATATTCCAGAAAACGCCGGCTGCGAGCAGCCAGAAGAGCACGGCGCTTGTGCGGTTCAGAATCATGTAAAAGATCTTTCCCTTCATACGCCGTCCGGCAAAGGCGGCCGTGTAGCTGTAGAGCACATGCACGGCCCAGACGAGCACCACAAACAGTCCGATTAAAAGCGTGATGCGCGGCACATAGTCGTCTTCCGATGCTACCCGTAAGCCCGCAAAATTGCGCAGGAAATTACGCGTTAGCGTAAAAGAGCGGGTATTTTGTGTGAGTAACATCAAAACAAGTTGAAAAGCGGGGTTTTCGCAGGTGCTTCACGCAAGTTGCTGCACGGCTTGAAGCGCACTTTTCTTTTGCCTACGATGCCGCGATACCGAGCTCTTCTGCGGGCTCAGAAACCTATCCTATTGAAACAGGGAGAAACCATGTCAACAATCCTTACCGCACCGGCAAAGTCCGGTGAGAAGCGCCGCCTTCAGCAGGTTTTGGGCGCCGTCATTGCCTTTGCTTTTCTGACGGCATCTTCACATATCGCCGTGCCCGTGGGGCCGGTGCCGATGACGATGCAGACGCTTGCCGTGACGCTCACGGGCGTCTTTCTGGGGCCGCGTCTCGGGGCCGCTGTGACCGCAGCCTGGGTTGCCTGCGGCTTTTCCGGGCTCCCGCTTTTTGCGATGGGTAACGGCGGGCTTGCAGCCATGGTGGGTCCCACGGCCGGATACCTTTACACCTTCCCGGTCGTAGCTTTTGTGACGGGATTTTTGGCCGGTAAAGGCGGATTTTTCCGTACGCTTGCCGCGATGGTTGCGGGTAACGCCCTGTGCCTCGCGCTGGGTACTGCCTGGCTTGCCGCCGTGCTGGCAATGCCCGTAGCCAAGGCCGTTGCCGTGGGTGCTGCGCCCTTTGTCGTGGGCGGACTCTTAAAGAGTGTGCTCGGAGCGCTTATTGTGAAGGCTGCACGCCGCTGATAGGCTGAGCTCAAAAGTCATCAGTCCCGAAAAGGCTGTCCGTACGCGCGGCGGGCGGCTTTTCGGGACTTTCTTTTGTTCCTGCGCAACCATTTGAGATAAACGCCGTATTGACGGGAGGGCGCAGGATCTATAATTTCAGACTGTCAAATTTTGAATTCCCGGGTGAGCGGCAGCGCACGTGCGTCTCACGCTTTTTCCGGGTTGTCTGTTTGCCGGCGATCGTCAGATTCTCGTCGGTTTTTTTTAAGAGTGCACACACAATGTCTCAAACGATTCTGCAAAGTGTTCCCGTCGGCGAGAAGGTCGGCATCGCTTTTTCGGGCGGTCTCGATACTTCGGCAGCCCTGCGCTGGATGAAGAACAAGGGCGCGTTCCCGTATGCCTACACGGCGAACCTCGGCCAGCCCGATGAGGACGACTACGAATCGATTCCGCGCCGCGCGCTCGAGTACGGTGCCGAGAAGGCGCGCCTGATCGACTGCCGTCCGCAGCTCGTCGCTGAAGGCATTGCGGCCATTCAGTCCGGGGCTTTCCATATCGCCACGGCCGGGATTCCGTACTTCAACACCACGCCGATCGGCCGTGCTGTCACCGGCACGATGCTGGTTGCCGCCATGCGCGACGACGGCGTGAACATCTGGGGCGACGGCTCGACCTATAAGGGCAACGACATCGAACGCTTCTACCGCTACGGTCTTCTCGTCAACCCGAATCTGAAGATCTACAAGCCCTGGCTTGACGTTCAGTTCATTAAGGAACTCGGCGGCCGCGCCGAAATGTCAGCCTTTTTGAATGCTGAAGGTTTCAACTACCGCATGAAGGCCGAGAAGGCCTATTCCACCGACTGCAATATGCTCGGTGCCACGCACGAAGCCAAGGACCTTGAGCACCTCAACAAGTCCATGAAGATCGTTGACCCCATCATGGGCGTGCGCTTCTGGGATGAGTCCGTGAAGATCGATCCGGAAACAGTGACGGTGCGCTTTGAAGAGGGCATGCCCGTTGCGTTAAACGGCAAGGAATTCAAGAATGCCGTCGAACTCATGATTGAAGCCAACCGTATCGGCGGCCGTCACGGCCTCGGCATGAGCGATCAGATCGAAAACCGCATTATTGAAGCCAAGAGCCGCGGCATCTACGAAGCCCCGGGGATGGCGCTTCTTTACATTGCCTACGAGCGTCTCTTGTCGGGCATTCATAACGAAGACACCCTCGAGCAGTACCACATCAACGGCCGCAAGCTCGGGCGTCTCCTGTATCAGGGCCGCTGGTTTGACAGCCAGGCCATCATGCTGCGTGAAAGCGCGATGCGCTGGGTTGCGCGTCCGATTACGGGCGAAGTCGCCCTTGAACTGCGCCGCGGCAATGACTTCACGATCCTTGATACGCGTTCTCCGAACCTCACCTATGAACCGTCGCGTCTGACGATGGAAAAGGGTGACTCGATGTTTACGGCCGTGGACCGTATCGGTCAGCTCACGATGCGTAACCTCGACATCACCGATACGCGCGCCAAGCTGCAGACCTATGCCAAGACCGGGTTGCTCACGGGCGGTGAAGGCTCTGTGGTTCCGATGTTGACGGGCCGTAAGGAGAAGTAACGCATGGTAAGGATGCTGCAGAGCCGCGATCGGGAAACTCTGCAGTGTCCGGCAGTAAATGTAAACAATTCTCGGTCACCAAAACGCTCCTTCGTTGACGGCGGGTGTTTCTGTTCAGTCAGAACGCTCCGCGTGACGGAGGAGTTTTTTATTGTTTGTTTTAACGGCGGAGGCAACGCTCGAAGGCGCCTTCGTAGGCAATGACTGATATCAAGAATCCGGCCGGGCAGGAGACGCAGGTTTTGACTGCAGCCCCGAATTCCGAATCAACGGGAGATCTGAATCTCAAGGGGAAGGAAACACTTCAGGAATACTCTGGTCACGACAACGGTGACGCAGACTACAACCACGCCTCGCAGGGGGTGCGCTTCAGTGTGCTGGGCCTCGCGGTTGTTTTGACGCTCGGTTTTTCCGTGGTTGAGTTAATCGGCGGCCTCTGGGCGAATTCACTGGCCCTCGTGGGTGACGCAGGGCACATGGTCACCGATTCCGCAAGCCTCTTGTTTGCCCTCGTTGCAAACATCATTTCCCGCAAGGGCGTGGACTACAACCACAGTTTCGGTCACGGGCGCATTGAGGTGCTTGCGGCCTTTGTGAACGGCATCGCGATGCTTGCCGTGGTCGTCTGGATTTTTGTGGAGGCCCTTGACCGCATCCAGAATCCGCCGCCCATTGCCGGGGGTTCGGTCATGATCGTTGCCGTGATCGGTCTGCTGATCAATATTGCGGTGGCCTGGTCTTTGTCGCGCGATCAGAAAAACGTTAATACGCGCGCGGCCTTCGTGCATGTGTTGGGTGACCTTTTGGGGTCTGTGGCGGCAATCACGTCGGGTGCTCTGATTTATTTCGGGGGCGACAGATTTGCACTGGCTGACCCGATTCTCTCCTTTGTCGTTTGTTTCCTCGTGCTGCATGCGACCTGGGGCGTCTTTAAGGACACGACGCGCGTGTTGACGGACGCCGTTCCCGAAGGGGTGAATTATCAGGACGTGGGCGACGCGCTCATGAGCGTTAAGGGTGTCGTGGAAGTGCACGATCTGCACGTCTGGACAATGGCTCCGGAACATTCCGCCGTGATGGCGCATCTGCATCTGGAACCCAACTGTGACTGGCCTCTGGCATTAACCGAAGCCCGGGCGCTCATCCGCGAACGTTTTGCGATTGACCACATCACGCTGCAGCCGGAAAACGCCGATATGGAACGGCAGTGCCGCTGGCGGCCCAAAGACGGCTGCCGCTACTGCTGCAGCCGGCCGGAAAACAGCGACTGCCCGCATCAGCGCGCTGCGTAGTCATCGGAAAGATATATAAAAACGGACGGCCCGGAAGCGTTTTCCTTTCGGGCCGTCTGTTTTTTAGAACTGAGGTCAGCAGAATTTATCCGCGCAGCCGCCGGGCTTTGCCGGGCAGCCCCGCCATCCAGGGGTAGGCGGCTTCATGTTCACGCCGGAAGGCTTCAATGGCTGCCTTGTCTTTCATCGTCGCTTCGAGCATGTCAAGGCCCTCAAGCAGCATCATCTTGTGGCGTTCCGCAACCGTAAAGGGGACCGTCAGGCCGCCAGCCGCGGAAATGGTCTGCGCGGGCAGATCAATTGTGAGTGAAACCGGCACGGCGTCCGAGAGGACGCTTAAAAGTTGCGCCGCATCCTCAGGCGTTACTTTGGCCGCAAGCAGTCCGTTATTAAAGCAGTTGGAATAGAAGATTTCACCGAATCCGGCGGCCACGACCGCGCGGATTCCGAACTGCATCAGCCCCCAGACCGCATGCTCGCGGCTTGAGCCGCAGCCGAAGTTCGGACCGGCGACAAGAATTTCCGTTTTTTCAAAGCCCGGCTTATTAAAGACACAATCCGGATTAGGCCGACCGTTGCCGTCAAAGCGCAGGTTATAGAGCAACCCCTGCGCAAGGCCCGATTTGTCGATTCCGTGCAGAAACTGCTTGGGCATGAGCTGATCGGTGTCGATATTGTCGGCGGGAAGCGGTGCGGCTACGGCCGTGAGCGTTGTAAATTTTTCCATGGCGTTAGTCCTCACAGGCGTTTTAACGTTCTCGGATCGGTAAGCACACCGGTCACGGCTGCGGCAGCCGCGGCCGCGGGACTCACAAGGTGCGTGCGGGCGCCCCGCCCCTGGCGGCCCTCAAAGTTCCGGTTGGTGGTGGAGGCGCAGCGCACGCCGGCCTCCAGTATGTCGCCGTTCATCGCAAGGCACAGCGTGCAGCCGCTCTTGCGCCATTCAAAGCCGGCGGCCTTAAAGATGTCGGCTAAACCCTCGCGTTCGGCCTGACGGCGCACGCGCATGGAACCGGGCATCACCTGGGCGCGTACGCCCGGCGCCACGTGACGGCCCCTAAGAACGGCAGCGGCTTCCCGAAGGTCCGAAATGCGGCCGTTGGTGCAGGAGCCGATAAAAACATGCTGCACGGGGGTGCCGGCAGGAGCCTGTCCGGCGGTAAGTCCCTGATAGGCAAGTCCGCGGCGGGCAGCCGCCTGCGCCACGGGATCGGTGAAGCTCTCGGGTGCGGGAATCGCTTCGTCAAAGTGCACGGCCTGATCGGGGCTCGTGCCCCAGGTCACCATGGGAGCAACTTCTGAGGCATCAAGCGTGACTTCTTTATCAAAGTGCGCGCCGGCGTCCGTTGTGAGCGTTACAGCGTAGTCTGACATGGCTTTGAACTCATCTTCGGTCATGCCGACTGCATGGTCTTTGACCCAGGCCAGCGCTTTCGTGTCCGGTGCAATCAGTGCCCCGCGGGCACCGGCTTCCACCGTGAGGTTACAAAGCGTCATGCGCTCTTCAACGGTGAGCGCGTCAACGGCACTGCCGCAGTATTCAACGACCATCCCCAGGGCGCCGCGCGCGGAGATTTTGCGCAAAACCGTGAGCACGAGATCTTTGGCGGTTGACCCCTCGGGCAGTTTTCCGGTAAGCGTGATGCGCATCGTGCCCGCCGTGCGGTAGACAAGCGTTTGCGTTGCGAGAATATGTTCGATTTCCGACGTTCCGATCCCGAAACCCAGGGCACCTAAGGCACCGTGCGTTGTGGTGTGGCTGTCGCCGCAGATCACGACCATCCCCGGGCGCACGAGTCCCTGCTCATCCATTACGACGTGCTCAACACCCTGATCCGGATCGTCGGGGCCGTAAAAGGCGTCAATACCGAAACGGCGGCAGTTGGCTTGAAGCGTCTCGGCCTGAATGCGGCTTTTCTCATCGTAAATGCGGCGCGGTGACTCATCGATGCTCGGAAGGATGTGGTCGACCACACACAGATGCGCGTCAGGTACCGGGACAGTGAGTCCCCTGTCAACGAGCCCGGCAAAAGCCTGGGGCGACGTGTATTCATTGGCGAAGTGCACATCGCAGTAAAGAAGCACGGTGGCGGCGTCGATACGTTTGACGGTGTGCGCAGCGACGATTTTTTCGTAGAGCGTCTTGGGCACGGGTTGTCTCCTGGAGGTTCATGTTTTTTGTGAGTATAGGCCCGGGCCATAAGCCAAACCGTTGCCGGGCTATTGGCTATTATGTCGGCCAAGCAAAGACAACCATGCCGGAAGCGCTTTCTATGGAAGACATTCTCATTAACTGCACGCCGCGGGAAAACCGCGTGGCGGTGATCGTCGACGATATCCTTGAAGACGTGCATATTGAGCGCACGCAAAGCCGCGGGCTTGTGGGTAACGTCTATAAGGGGAAAGTGATCCGGGTGCTGCCTGGCATGCAGTCCGCCTTTATCGACATCGGACTTGAGCGCACCGGGTTTCTCCATGTGATGGACATCGAAAGCGCGCACGGCCCCGACGGCATCATGAAGCCCATCGAAAAGATTCTCTGCGAGGGCGTGTGCCTGATGGTGCAGGTCGCCAAGGATCCTATCGGCACCAAGGGTGCGCGGCTTACGACCACGATTTCGCTTGCAGGCCGCAAGCTCGTTTATCTGCCCCACGACAACCATATCGGCGTGAGCCAGCGCATTGAAGATGAGGCGCTCAGAGAGGAACTCAGAAGCCGCGTGACGGCCCTCAGACCTGAAACGGAAAAAGGCGGCTACATCGTCAGAACCTGCGCCGAAGAGGGGGCTCAAGACAGCGAGTTTCTCGAGGACATGACTTACCTTAAGCGCCTCTGGAGCGAGATTGAGGAAAAGCGCTCGCGTCAGCCCGCGCCCTCGCTTTTGTATGAGGATCTGTCGCTTTCGCAGCGGGTGTTAAGGGACATGGTGCAGGCTACAACCCGAAGGATTTTGGTTGACAGCCGCCGCACCTGTGAAAACCTCAGAGCATTTGCCCGCCGGTTTGTGCCGGCGGCTCTCGATAAGATCGAGCACTACAGCGGTGACCGGCCTCTTTTTGAAATGTACGGGGTGGACGAGGAGATTGAAAAAGCCCTCGGGCGCCGTGTGGAATTGAAAAGCGGCGGCTATCTGGTCGTTGATCAGACTGAAGCGATGACAACGATTGACGTCAATACCGGGGCCTTTGTGGGCCGCCGGGATTTCTCTGAAACCGTCTTTAAAACGAATCTCGAAGCCGCTCAGGTCATTGCCCGGCAGCTGCGTCTGAGAAACCTGGGCGGAATCATCATCATCGACTTCATCGATATGGTCTGCGAGGAGCACCGCCAGGCGGTGTTGTCTGAATTAAGGCGCGCCGCGGCTTCTGACCGCACCAAGCACACCATTTCCGAATTCACCGAACTGGGGCTCGTTGAGATGACCCGCAAGCGCACCCGTGAGTCGCTTGCGCACGTGTTGTGCGAACCGTGCCCGGTCTGCGGGGGGCGGGGGCAGATTAAGACCGCGCGCACCGTCTGCTACGACATCCTCCGGGAGATCGTGCGGGAATTCAAGCAGTACCGCGATGCCAGGGAATTTAAGATCCTTGCTTCGCAAAGCGTGATTGATATGTTTTTGGAAGACGAGGCGCCCGCCTTGGACCTTCTGCAGGACTTTATGGGTAAGCCCGTGACGCTTGAGGTGGAGGGCTGCTACAGCCAGGAAGAGTACGACGTGATCCTGCTCTGAGCTAAAAAAGAGGCCGGCCTGAATAAAATCAGCCGGCCTTTCGTTTCGCAAGCGCTGTGCACTTAAGCGCTGACGCCTCTCCAGAAGAGCTCACATCCTAAAAGAACCATAATGGCCGACAGAAGGATCACAATCCAGGACGGGCGGATTTTCTTTGCAATCTTGGCGCCGAACTGTGCGCCGACAAAAGCGCCGCACCCCACCGCAACGGCTGCGGTCCAGACAATGTGACCGAGCATTGCATGGCTGGCAACACCGATCACGGAACTCACCATCAGCACAAAGGTGGAGGTTGCCACGGCAATCTGCGCCGGGAATCCGAGGATAAAGACCATCATCGGTACGTGCACGACGCCCCCGCCAATACCCAAAATCGACGAGATAAAGCCCACAAAGAAGGAAAGCGTGATGCCGATAGTGTAGGAAAACTCGGCATGCGCGACGTCAAAGTCTTCCACGCGGGCCGTGGCGCGCCTGCTGCGGCTTTTTAAAAACATGAAGATGCCGAGCGCGGCAAGCGACACGCCGAAAGTTATTGAAAAGCCGGGGCCCGAGAAGTATTCGGTGACATAGCTCCCCAAAAAGGCGCCCGGGATCGTGGCCGCTGCAAAGGGCAGAGCCGCACGAAACATCACGCGCTTTTGGCGGATGTAGGCGATGGTGCCTGAGACCGAATTGAGAAATACGCCGAAAAGGCTCGTGCCGATCACCTGCTGCACGGTCTGAAAGGTCGAGCCGTTCGGGGTCATCATCGTGAGCATGAAAAGCGGCACCATGATGAGGCCGCCGCCGATGCCCAGAAGCGCCCCCACAAGCCCCACGCCGATACCGACGCCGAAAAGTTCTGCAAAGGAAAGAAGTTCAGTCATGATTCAAACCACCCGGAAAATCGGGCAAGGCCGCAATTTTAGAAAAACCGGGACAAAAAAACGCCCGACGGCACACACGTGCAATCGGGCTGAAAATGCGAAACGCTTCAATGCGCGCTTTGGAAGAGGGAGAACTTCGAAAACGGCCCCTCGGGAGCGTTCCGCACAGGGAGATTCGGATCGGCTACCGCTCGATCCGCTACGAACTATATCAATTGCCTAGGTAATATCAAATAGGTGTATTCACCTAGACGCCAGGTCAGGCACTGAAACCCGCTCTGAGAGGGCATTTGAGGGCTCAAAGGGAAAACCCCTGTGGCGTTTAGGGTACCGGCGGAAAGCCTCATGCTCCACCTCAAACGACTGATTTTACGGATAGTTTTTAATTTAAATTCTACTATTGGTAGTGGGGCTTTAAGATTGACACCACAAGCACTGGCCGTTATTGTCCTGAGAACCAAAGTGATGCCGCAGGACTTACCGACTGCGGTCCGTTTTTTCCCGACAGAGCCTTATGACCGGGGCGCGGGTAATGCCCGTGCCGTCCGTTGCGGATCTTTATTGCCGGGGAAACACTAAAAGAATAAAGAGGAGTTCACTTATGTCCATCATGCCCGAACATCTGGTCAAACGCGACGGCAGCGTCAAACCTTTTGACGCCGCCAAAATTACGGCGGCTATTGCCAAAGCCGGCAAGGCGACCGGTGAGTTCGGGGAAAAGCGTGCGCAGGAAATGTGCGAAACGCTCGTGATTCCCAAGATCAAGTCCTTAAACCTTGTGACGCCCAACATTGAGCAGGTGCAGGACGCGGTTGAACACGCCCTTTTTGACTCAGGGTACTTCGCCACACTCAGGGCCTACATCGTTTACCGCGAACAGCGCGCCAAGAGCCGTGACGCCAAAAAAAGCTGGGTCAATGTGGAAAGTTCCATCAACGAGTACCTCGATCAGCTTGACTGGCGCGTCAACGCCAACGCCAACCAGGGCTACAGCCTGGGCGGCCTCATTCTCAACGTGTCCGGCAAGGTCGTCGCCAACTACTGGCTCAACTACATCTACACGCCTGAAATCGGTGCCGCGCACCGCAATGCCGACATTCACATTCATGACCTTGACATGCTCTCGGGTTACTGCGCGGGCTGGTCGCTGCGCACGGTGCTCACCGAAGGCTTTAACGGTGTGCCGGGCAAGGTTGAAGCCGGGGCACCCAAGCACCTTTCCTCAGCCACCGGTCAGATCGTGAATTTTTTGGGCACGATGCAGAACGAATGGGCGGGCGCTCAGGCCTTCTCGTCCTTTGACACCTACATGGCGCCTTACATCCGGAAGGATCATCTGCCGTACCATGAAGTGCTGCAGTGCATTCAGGAGTTGATCTACAACCTCAATGTCCCGAGCCGCTGGGGTACGCAGACGCCCTTTACAAACCTCACCTTTGACTGGACGTGTCCTGAGGACTTAAAGCATCAGCACCCGGTGATCGGCGGCGAAGAGCAGCCCTTTACCTACGGGGAACTGCAGGCCGAAATGGACATGATCAACCGCGCCTACATCGAAGTCATGATGAAGGGCGACGCGAAGGGCCGTGTCTTTACGTTCCCGATTCCGACCTACAACATGACGCCGGACTTTGACTGGGACAGCCCCAATGCCCTGCGCCTCTTTGACATGACGGCGCGCTACGGGCTGCCGTACTTCCAGAACTTCATCAATTCGGAACTTAAGCCCAACATGATCCGCTCGATGTGCTGCCGTCTGCAGCTCGATCTGCGGGAACTCTTAAAGCGCGGCAACGGCCTCTTTGGCTCGGCCGAGCAGACGGGCTCTTTGGGTGTGGTGACAGTCAATTGCGCGCGCCTCGGGTACCTCTATAAGGGCAACGAAGAAGAGCTCTACAAGCGTCTTGATCATCTCCTCGATCTTGCCAAGCAGTCCCTTGAAATCAAGCGTAAGGTCATTCAGCGCCACATCGATCAGGGGCTTTTCCCGTACACGAAGCGCTATCTCGGCACACTCAGAAACCACTTCTCCACGATCGGTGTGAACGGCATCAACGAGATGATCCGCAATTTCACCGGTGACACCGACGACATCACAACCGACTGGGGCCACGCCTTTGCGGTGCGGTTCCTGGATCACGTGCGTGAAAGGCTCGTGCAGTTTCAGGCCGAAACCGACCACATGTATAACCTTGAGGCAACGCCCGCGGAAGGCACAACGTACCGCTTCGCGAAGGAAGACAAAAAGCGTTTCCCCAATATTCTGCAGGCGGGAACGCCCAAGAATCCCTACTACACCAACTCTTCGCAGTTGCCGGTGGGCTTCACCGACGACCCCTTCCAGGCGCTTGAGATGCAGGAAGATCTGCAGAAGAAGTACACGGGCGGCACGGTTCTGCACCTGTACATGAACGAGGCGATCAGTTCGGCTGAGGCCTGCCGGGATCTCGTGAGAAGAACGCTCACGCGGTTTCGTCTGCCTTATATCACGATCACGCCCACGTTCTCGATCTGCCCCAAGCACGGCTACATCCCGGGACGGCACGATTTCTGCCCGATCTGCGACGCTGAGCTCATTGCCAAAAAGCGTGCGGCGCTTGCGGCCAAGGAAAAGGCGGCCGCGTAAGTGTTTTATCTCTGTGCGGCCGCGGCCGCCGGTATTAAAGTTTCGTTAACCAAAAAGGGAGGTCATGAAATGGACCAGAACACAACAAAAACTCAGGAAGTTGAATTAAAGGACAGCGAACGGCAGCCCTGCGAAGTCTGGACCCGTGTGATGGGATACCACCGCCCGGTTCAGTCCTTCAACATCGGCAAGAAGGGCGAATTCGAGGAACGCAAGTACTTCGTTGAATCGAAGTGCGGCTGCAGTAAGTAACTGCGGCGTGAATCACGAAGCGATTCCGATCCGCGCTGAGGCACAGACTCCCGGCGCGGATTTTTGTCTTGAGGCACGGCACCTGAAGGTGGCGGGCATCACCCCCTTTACGAGCATCGACTTTCCCGGAAAGCTCGCGGCGGTGGCGTTTCTGCAGGGCTGTCCCTGGCAGTGCATCTACTGTCAGAACCCCTGGATGCAGAGCCGCGCGTTTGCGCCGGATCTGGAACACAGCTCGTGGGAGGAACTTGAAAAGCTCCTGTCCCGCCGCAAGGGTCTTTTGGACGGCGTGGTGTTTTCAGGCGGCGAGCCGCTCACCGACCCCGCGCTCAAAAGTGCGATAGAGGAGGTGAAGTCGCTTGGGATGGCCGTGGGACTGCACACCTCAGGCTCCTATCCGCGGCACTTAAAAGAAGTGATCGGACTTGTTGACTGGGTGGGGCTTGATGTGAAGGCGCCGCCGGAAAACGCCGCGCTTTTTGAAGCCGTCACGCAGCGTAAGGGGAGCGCCGCAGCGTTTCGCGAAAGTTTTGAGGTGGTGCGCGCAAGCGGCGTTTCTTATGAAGCGCGCACGACGGCGCATCCGGATTTTCTCTCGGCGGAAGCAATCGGTGAAATTGCCGACTGGCTCGCAGAGCGCGGCTGCAAAACATACGCTCTGCAGATTTTCCGTCCGGCGCCGCACATTGACCTGAAACTCGCGAAAGTAGGAAGCGACTACCCGGGCGAAGAACTTCTTGCCCGTCTCAAAGCACAGTTTGAGCACTTCACATTAAGGCGCGGGTAGCGTTTTTTCCGTGTCAGATGAAGCAGTCTTGCGGCCGCGGCCGCGGGCTGCTTTTTCTTTTTTGCCGGATGTTCGGGATTTCTTCTGCGACATAAAACGACGCATATCTGCCGACAATTTCTTCGTGATCAACACGAAGAAAGAAAGCGATGTGTCTGCATCAGAAGCCCGTTAAAGCGCTTGAAGACAAAGGCCGGCTCCGCGCCGCAGGCTCGGGAAAGTTTCCGGCTGCAGCAGGAAAGCCGGGCGGAGAAACACTGCCCGATGGTATTGCCGGCCTGATCGAAAAGTGGAAGGTCCTGTTGAAAAACCTGGAGGACAAATGAGCGGCATACGGACAGTTCTGACCGGGTGGGAAATCCGCCTCATGCACGACGCCGTTTTGATGCGCTTCCGGGGGCTGGCTTCAGCGCAGGCGCCCGGATTCCTGAAAGAGCGCATTAACGGCCTTTTGGGCGGCGTGGAACTGAAGCTTGACTGCAGCACGGCAACGGATGCGGTGGTTTTCCGGACGGCAGGAGAACTGCTCTCACCGCTTGCCCGGGCGCATCTTTTCTCTGACGGCAACAAACGCACGGCCGTTCTCTCGGCGTTACTTTTTCTGTTGCGCAGCGGACACGACGTGAGTGCAACAACCGATGCGGTGCAAAGACTTTCGTCTCTGGCGGTTAATGCCGCGCTGGGCGCTGTCGCAGGAGAGGAGGCGGCCCGGGTTCTCGAAAATCTTCCCGTTGACCGTACAGTTGCGGCAACGGCCGGCAACGCAGTGACCGGGCCAGAAACTGCAGGCATCGAGCGCAGATTTGAGCCTTGTCAGCATGACAAAAAGCTATAAGCGCCATATGGCAATTAACTATCTTTAAAGAGGGTGAAGCCTAGAATTCAATCCGAATTTAATAAGAGCCGGGCCGGCCCCATCATTAAAAATAGTACTGGCCCTGAGGCACGGGGGGTTTGCGGCTTTCCTGCTTCGCTGCAGAAAAAATGTCTGCGGTGGTTCATCAACATTTCAGGAGAAAAACATGAAATTCCGTTGCAAGGTTTGCGGCTACATCTATGAAGGCGACAGCCTCCCCGCTGACTACATCTGCCCCGTCTGCCACAAGGACGCCTCCTACTTCGAACCCGTCGTTGAAGAAAAGAAGAGCTGCGGCTGCACGGCCAAGCTCGCCGGCACCAAGACTGAAAAGAACCTGTGGTCTGCCTTCGCCGGTGAATCTCAGGCCCGCAACAAGTACACGTACTTCGCTTCCGTTGCCCGTCACGAAGGCTATGAACAGCTCGCGGAAATCTTCCTGACCACGGCCCGCAATGAACAGGAACATGCCAAGCTTTGGTTTGAATACCTGGGCGGCATCGGCGACACGGCCGCTAACCTGAAGGCTGCCGCCGACGGCGAAAACTACGAATGGACCGACATGTATGCAACGTTTGCCAAGGAAGCCGAAGAAGAAGGCTTCTCGGAAATCGCTGCCAAGTTCCGTATGGTCGGCGCCATCGAAAAGACCCACGAAGAACGTTATCGTAAGCTGCTCAACAACGTTCAGATGAAGCGCGTCTTCTTCAAGGGCGAAATGACGATGTGGGAATGCCGCGTCTGCGGTCACATTGTTGTCGGTACCGAAGCTCCGGAAGTCTGCCCGGTCTGCCACCACTCGCAGAGCTTCTTCGAAGTTCGCGCCACGAACTACTAATCAGTGCTTCTGACTGCGGCTTTTTCGCTGCAGTCAGACTGATCGGTCAAGCCGCCGTTGGGTTTCAGTGCCCTGCGGCGGTTTTCGTTTGTCCGTTCGAAAAACACGGCAGAGTGCATAGGGAGAGCCTTATTTTCGCAAGAAGAGGAGATCTCTCAGGGTTATTCCCTAATTTTGGAACAGTTTTTCATTTTCCCCTGACTACACTGCAATTTCTGCGCCCACGGTACCGCAGAAAGTACCGGCTGCGGTCGTTAAAGACCCCTCTGAAAGGAAATACATCATGCAGTGGCTTGAGGGCATCAATGCCGTCACGGTGATTTTCGCGGCGCTCTGCGTCTTTGCGATCGGTTACCGCTTCTACGGCCTTTACATCGCCCAAAAGGTTCTCAACCTCAACCCCAACCGCGAAACACCGGCTGTGAAGTATGCCGATGACCGCGACTACGTCAAAACCGACAAATTCGTTCTGTTCGGTCACCACTTTGCCGCGATTGCAGCGGCCGGTCCCCTGCTCGGACCGGTGCTTGCCGCGCAGTTCGGGTACCTGCCCGGACTTCTCTGGATTCTGATCGGCTGCGTGCTTGCAGGCGGCGTGCACGACATGGTCGTGCTTTTCTGCTCGGTGCGTCACGGCGGACGGTCGCTCGCGTACATCGCGATGAAGGAAGTCGATCCGAAAACCGGTGTGGTGACAAGCTGGGCCGTGATTGCCATTCTGATTCTCACGCTTGCGGGGCTTTCGATTGCCTGCGTCAACGCCATGCATGATTCGCTCTGGTCCACCTACACGGTGGCGGCTACGATTCCGATTGCCGTCATCATGGGCCTTTACATGCATATCTGGCGTAAAAACGATGTGCTCGGCGCAAGCCTTCTGGGCGTTGTGCTTCTTTTCCTGTGCATCCTTTCAGGCCCCTGGGTTGCCTCGCATCCGGAATATTTCGGGTGGCTTAACCTCGACAAAAAGACGATGTCGCTTGCGATTCCCGTCTACGGCTTTATCGCTTCAGTGCTGCCGGTGTGGCTGCTTCTTCTACCGCGCGACTATCTGTCGACGTTTCTTAAGGTCGGTACGATTGTGGCGCTTGCCGCAGGCATCATCTTTGTGATGCCTGACTTCCAGATGCCGCCTCTTACCGAATTCGTTAACGGCGGCGGCCCGATCGTGGGCGGCCCGGTGATTCCCTTTATCTTCATTACGATTGCCTGCGGTGCCCTTTCGGGCTTTCACGCAACCATCGGCACGGGCACAACGCCCAAGATGATTGCCAACGAAAAGGACGTGCTTTTCGTGGGTTACGGCGCGATGCTCACCGAGGGTTTTGTCGCCGTGATGGCTTTGATTGCGGCCTGCGTTCTGGTGCCTGCCGACTACTTTGCGATTAATTCAGCCGCGGACAAGTTTGCCGAACTCGGCATGACCGTGCAGAACCTGCCGATGCTTGAAGCTGAAGTGCAGGAAAACCTCGCGGCCCGTCCGGGCGGCTCCGTGAGTCTTGCCGTCGGTATGGCCTATATCTTCAGCCGTATCCCCTGGATGGAAGATCTGATGGCCTACTGGTATCACTTCGCCATCATGTTTGAAGCGGTCTTTATTCTCTCGGCCGTGGATGCCGGTACCCGCGTGGGGCGCTTCTTCCTGCAGGAAATGGTGGGTAAGGTCATTCCGAAGTTTGCCGATCATGAGTGGGTGCCGGGGATTGCGATAACGTCTGCCATTTTTACGGGCCTCTGGGGTTACCTCGTTTACTCGGGCGATATCTCCACCATCTGGCCGCTTTTCGGTATCTGCAACCAGTTGCTCGCTTCCGTGACACTGCTGATCGGCACCACGGTGCTGCTGCGTCTCAATAAAACGCGCTACGCCTGGATGACCGGCATTCCCGGTGTGCTGATGACCATCATCACGATGTGGGCCGGCGTGTGGCTTGTCGTCTATCAGTACCTGCCCGCCGAGAAGTATCTCCTTGCGTTCCTCTCGTGCCTTGTGATGGTTCTGATGGCCGTGGTGATCGTGGGGACGCTGCGCCGCTGGTCCGTGCTTCTGAAGATGGACAGCCACATCAAGGACGCTTACGGCGTGGATGTGAAGCAGATTGTGGAAGAGTAGTCGTCTTTTGTGAGTGACACCGAAAGCCCGGCGGGATTAAGCTCCTTGCCGGGCTTTGGTCTTCTTAACCTGCCGTCGTTTTTGCCGCCGTGAGCGCAGCGGCTAATTCGGTAACGCTCTGCGCGTAGAAAAAAGAGCGGTTGTAGTCGAGAAGCGTAGCAAAGTTGACGCTTCCCAAAAGGTAGATTTTGGCTTTTGGATCCTCTTTGGAGGGCGTGGGAAGGCTCACCAAAAGAACGGGTGTGGCAGGAGGAAACGGCACGTACCCCTGCGGTTCAACCCCTGCGTCCAGAGCGTTTTGCAGGGTTGTCGTCAGACGTGCCTCACCGGTATCGAGTTCCCGGGCGGCGGCTTCTGAGACCCGGCAGGGCCAGGTCACGGGCAGCCGGTTGTCCCATCCCACGCTTTTAAGGTAGTTGGCCGCTGAAGCAACGGCGTCCGCGGTACTTGCGGTCAGGTCGACCTTGCCGTCGCCGTCCATGTCAATGCCGAGCTTTTCAATGTTGCTCGGCATGAACTGGCAGATGCCCAGGGCCCCCGCAAAACTCCCTGTCACCGTTGTCGGATCCGTCTTGTTTTTGTGACAGATCGCAAGAAAGCTCGCGAGTTCATTCTGGAAAAAGGCCGCGCGCCGCGTGTAGTCAAAGGAAAGCGTGGCAAGCGCGTCAAGCGTTTTGACGTTTCCGGTGCTCTTGCCGTAAATCGTTTCCACACCGATCACGGCGGTGATGATTTCAGGAGGAACCTGCCAGCGTTCAAAGGCAGAAGCCAGGCTTGCGGTGTTGGCTTTCATGAAGTTCAGACCCAGCGTGATGCGCTGACTGTTCACAAAGTTTTTGCGGTGCGCGGGCCAGTTTTTGGGGGTTGCCCCTGCGGTGAGCCTGGGGCGGCTCATGATGCGTTCGCTCACCGCGCTGTAGCGAGCGCGCGAAAGCGCATTGGTAATCCACGCAAAGGGAATGCCGCGCGATTCGGAGATGCCGGCCGCCCAAAAGCGAACGTCTGCGCGCGTGGCGTAATTAACGAACCCCTTTGTCTGCGCAAAAGCTGCAGGCACACACGCGCACACCGCGGCAGCCAAAAGTCGGCGGCGCAGGGCATCGGGCCCGGGGCAGGTGTGAAGGGGATCGGACATCGTTAAAAGCGCGCCAAGTTTGTGTGGTGCGGACAATCTTAACCGCAATACGCCAAAAACGGCTGAAATACCGGTAAGAAAGGCACTTTCGGGCTATACAAAAACGGGACTCAACCTGATAGGATTGAAGAATCAGTTGTTTTGATATGTGTTGACCCACATGATTCACCGTGCTTTTCTTTTGAGTGTGCTTGCGGCGGTTCTCGCCGGCTGCCAGACAACGACCCACAACCCCTACAGTTGGCGCTACGCCTCCGGCGGGCAGGAGACGGTGTGCGTTGCTTCGCCGGAAGAAACCAGTGAAGTGTTAAAGCTCACCTTAAGACAGGCACTGAGGGAAAAGGGCTTTAAGGCACTTGAAACTGACGGGGAAGATGCCCGCTGTACCAAGTACCTGCGGTTTACCGCGGTGATGGGCGGCTGGTCCGGCGCACGGCTTGAGTCCGCGCGGCTTGAGCTCAGAAATAAGGGTGAGGCGCGGCCCGCTTACAGCGCTTCGGTTTCAGGCTTCAGCGCCGGTGACGCAAGTCTTAACCTGCCGGAAGACGACTACAACCTCACGATCCGCGTGCTCGTTGACCGGATGTTTCCGGAACCGCAGCCCTGGAGCGCAAACTAAGCCGGGATATTGTCCCGCCAGATTTCAACGGCAGTTTTCCAAAAGCCCGTAAGCGTATCGGCTTTAAATGCGGGCAGTCCGAAGTGCGGCCACAAGGCCGTGAGTGTTGCGAGCGGAGCCTCGGCAGTGACTGCCGGGGCTTTTCGCTGTTTGGAGAGTTTTTCGCCGTCGGGCCCGAGAATAAGGGGCGTATGAAGATAGCGGGGCGTGCGGTATCCGAGCGCCTGCTGCAGCTCAATCTGCCGCGCAGTGCTCGCTAACAGGTCGCTGCCTCTCACAACGTCGGTGATCCCCTGATCCGCATCATCAACAACCACGCAGAGCTGATAGACCCAGAGGTGGTCGGCGCGGCGGATGATGAAGTCGCCCACTTCTTTTTCAACATTTTGCTTAACGGGCCCGCAGAGGCGGTCGGTGAAGGCTACTTCCCGGTCTTCGGTGAGAAAACGAACGGACCGCACGGGTTTGCCGTGAGTGCCTCGTCGGCAGGTGCCGGGGTACACGCCTTTTGGAAGATGAAGCAGTCCGCAGGCGTGAGCGATATCGGTGTTGGTGCACGCGCACCCGTAGGCACGGTGAAGAGCATAAAGCCGCGCAAGTGCCGCCTCATACAGGTTGCAGCGTTTTGACTGCCATACCACGGGCTCGTCAGAGGCCATGCCGAACGCCGCGAGTGTGTCAAGAATCAGCCGGTCGGCTCCGGGCATATCCCGCGGGGGATCAATGTCCTCGATGCGCACAAGCCAGACGCCGCCGTGCGAACGGGCATCAAGCCAGGTCGCGGCGGCACAAAAAAGGCTCCCCAGGTGCAGGGGGCCGGTGGGCGAGGGGGCAAAGCGTCCCCGGTAAACGGGTGTTGTCTCAGACATGACCGGCATTTTGGCACGCATCAGAGGAGAAGGCGCCCGCCGGGCGCGTTTTTCTTCGGGCAAACACCTGTATGGAGGTCATCCGATTGTCTTGAGTCAGACTGCACGGGCCTTAGAATGCCGGCATATTTGCCGGAATTTAATTCATGACTGAAGCTAAGAAACACCCGGGCGGCACAGATTGCGTTAAGCCCAAGGTCAATACCTTTATCCTCACCTGGCTTTTAGCGGCCTGTTCCATGATCGGGCCTTTTGCGACCGACATGTACCTGCCGAGCTTTCACGAGATGACGCAGGTCTTTGGCGTGCCGATGCAAGCCGTGCAGCAGACGCTGTCGGCCTACCTCATCGGCTTTGCCGCAATGACGCTTTTTTACGGGACCATCAGCGACATTCTCGGCCGCAAAACAACGATGGTTGCGGGCTTTTTCTTTTTTATGCTCGCCAGTGTCGGCGCCGCTTTTTCAACGACTTTGGCCGAAGTCACGTTTTTCCGTTTCGTGCAGGGCCTTTTTGCGGGCTGCGGCATGGTGATCGGCATGGCCGTGATCCGCGATCTTTTCGGCGGACCGCAGGCACAGAAACTGATGGCCTACGTGGCGATGGTTTTCGGTTTCGGACCGGCTTTGGCGCCCGTGATCGGGGGTTACGCCGCAACGCACTTCGGCTGGCAGAGTCACTTCTATACGCTCGCCGTCATCAGTGCGTTTTTGTGCCTTGCCTGTGTTTTCTTTCTGCCGGAGAGCCTTCCCAAAAGCGCCCGTACGCCGGTGAACTTTAAGCTTTTGGCCGTGAATTACGCCAAGGCCGCCGCCAACCCCGCCTTCATGACGGGCTGCAGCGCACTGGGTCTCGCGTTTCTCGGGCAGGGCGTTTTTATTGCGGGTGCCGCCGACTGGTGCGTCAACGTCATGGGCATGAAGCCTGATGAGTTCTGGCACATGTTTTTTCCGATGATTGCGGGAACGGTCATCGGGAGCTGGATTTCCGCGCGCACGGCGCAGAAAATCGGCACGCCCATGACGATCCGCGTGGCTTTTGCCATCATGGCGCTCGGGGCACTCGCGGCGCTTTTTGAGATTATTTTCGTGGATCAACCCGAGATGCCCTGGGCGGTGCTGCCGCTTGCGGTTTACACAACCGGCATCGGCATGATGCGCCCGGCGATGTCGCTTCTGCTGATGGACTTTTATCCGCATTCGCGCGGAATGGCAAGTTCCGTTTTGAATTTCCTGCAGACACTCTTTTTTGCACTTTGCTCGGCCTTTGTCGTGCCGTTACTTTACGGTGACGGTGCAAAATATTCGGCTGCGATCATCGTGTTTTCGCTTCTCACGATGCTTTTCTGGGCCGCAAGCACTCAGCTTTATCTGCGGTCAAAGCACCGCGCGGCTTTAAAAGAGCGAAGCGACGAAATCGGCTGAGACCAAAAGAGAAAAGCGGACGGCAATTTTTGCCGAAGTTTCAACGGGCGGGCGCTCCTTGCGGTGTCCGCTTTAATTTTCGGACTTGACAGCGTACGGGGTCTGTGTAAAATGCGCATTCTTCGCCGCGGGAGTAGCTCAGTTGGTAGAGCGCAACCTTGCCAAGGTTGAGGTCGCGAGTTCGAGACTCGTCTCCCGCTCCAGTTTCTTTCCTCCCAATACTTTCGATGACACCGTCCGTGCGGTGGAATTTTGCTGTCCGCAACTTTTGCAAAATGCCTGAAAACAGGCCGTCTGCCTAAGGTTTTCGCGGGCTTGCTGCGCTAAAATCGAAGCATGATCATTCATGTCATCAGCCTCCTGGCGCGTGCTCGGGTAAACCCTCTGCGCTTTGGGGCTTAAACAACGTCATGACCAAAACAGCAAAAGACAATATCTCGTTTGAAGCCGCCATGAGCGAACTTGAAGCGATTGTGCAGAAAATGGAAGCCGGGGGCCTTACGCTTGAAGAAAGCCTTGAGGCTTATACCCGGGGCGTTGAACTTTCCAAACTCTGCCGCCGCAGGCTTGACGCCGCTCAGGCCAAAATTCAGGTGCTGCAAAACGATGAAACCCTGCGGGAAGTAAGTCCCGAGGCGCTGGGGGTAAGCCGCGATGCGTGATGATGATCTTACTTTTGAAGCCTGGGCCGATGCCCGCCGTGCGCATTTTGAAACGTATGCCGAGGGCGTCTTTAAGGGCGTCACGGCGCGTGTGACCGATCCCGCGCTCTTAAAACTTTGGGAGGCCATGCGCTACGCGGTCTTGGGCGGCGGTAAACGCGTGCGTGCGCTTCTTGTCTACGCCGCAGGGCACCTCACGCAGGCCTCTTGCGCGGCCCTTGACGCCGCGGCTCTTGCGGTTGAGTCGGTGCACGCGTATTCGCTCGTGCACGATGATCTGCCGGCCATGGATAACGATACCCTTCGTCGCGGCAAACCCACCTGCCACGTGAAGTTTGGTGAGGCGCAGGCGATGCTCGCCGGTGACGCGCTGCAGCCTTTTGCGTTTTCTCTTTTGGCGTCGCTTCCTGTTTCGGACGCTTCGCGCGTTGCGGTGATGGCCGAACTTGCGAGGGCAAGCGGCGCCGTCGGGATGTGCGGCGGGCAGATGATTGACCTCGAGAGCGTCGGAAAGAGGGTATCGGCTGAGACGCTGCGGAGAATGCACGAGATGAAGACCGGGGCCCTTATTGCCGGGAGCGTCGTGATCGGCGCGCACTGCGGGACGGCTGAGAGGATCGCGGCCGCACTGCCGGCGCTTAAAACCTACAGTAAGTCCCTGGGGCTGGCGTTCCAGGTGATTGACGACATTCTGGACGTCACGGCCGACACCGCAACGCTTGGGAAAACCGCCGGCAAGGATGCGGCGGAAAATAAGCCCACCTATGTGACGCTTCTGGGGCTTGAAGAAGCAACGGCCCTGGCAAAGTCCTGCCGTAATGATGCGCTTGATGCGCTTCGCGGTATTGAAACGGACGAAGAGGGGCTTATTCCGCCGCGGCTTACAAGGCGCCTGGCAGAGACCGCCGACTACATCGTCGGAAGGACGTTCTGATGACGGATAAAACGCCTGAGACCCGTTTTAAGCTTCTGGAAAGCGTGAATTATCCGGAGGATCTGAGAACCCTTCCGGAGGAGTCGCTGCCGATTCTTGCGCATGAAATCCGCGAGTTCATGATCGAAAGCGTCTCCAAAACCGGGGGGCATCTCTCCAGTTCCCTGGGTGCCGTGGAACTCGCGGTGGCGATTCATTATGTCTTTAATACGCCGGAAGACGCCGTCGTCTGGGACGTGGGGCATCAGGCCTACGCACACAAGATTCTCACCGGGCGCCGTGAGGCAATGGCGGGTTTGCGTCACTGGGGCGGCATTTCGGGCTTTCCCAAGCGAAGCGAAAGCCCGTACGACAGTTTCGGCACCGCGCATTCCTCCACCTCGATTTCAGCCGCACTCGGTATGGCTGTGGCTGACAGCCTTGCCGGAAAAACGGACCGCTGGCACATTGCCGTGATCGGTGACGGAGCGTTGACGGGCGGCATGGCCGTGGAAGCGTTAAATCACGCCGGGGTCTATAAGGACGGCGTGAAGCTTCTGATTATTTTGAACGACAACAACTGCTCGATTTCGCCTGCGGTGGGCGCTCTTTCCGGCAACCTCGGAAAGCTCGTGAGTTCCGCGCCCGTCTGGAAGATGAGAAGCATCAGTAAAAAGGCCCTGAAAGGGTGCCCGTCGCTTTGGGAACTTGCCAAGCGCTTGGAAAAGCAGACGGTGAATTTTTTAAGTCCGCCTTCTTCCATCTTTTCCACCTTTGACCTCAATTACTTCGGCCCCATTGACGGTCATAACCTTGCCGAACTCGTGCATATTCTGAAAAACCTCAGAAATCTCACGGGTCCGGTGGTGCTGCACGTCAAAACGCAGAAAGGGCACGGCTACGTCCCGGCTGAGGCCGATCCGACGCTTTATCACGGTGTCTCGCCCTTTGACCCGAAGGTGGGGATCCTTCCGAAACCCGCTGACCCCGCGCATCCCACCTATACACAGGTCTTCAGCCGCTGGGTGTGCGATATGGCTGCCGCCGACAAGACGCTTTACGCGATTACCCCCGCCATGCGGGAAGGCAGCGGTCTTGTTGAATTTGAAAAGAAGTTTCCGGACCGCTACAGAGACGTCGCGATTGCCGAGCAGCATGCGGTGACGTTTGCCGCGGGCCTTGCCTGCGCGGGCATGCACCCGGTTGTGGCGATTTATTCCACCTTTGCGCAGCGCGCCTACGATCAGATCGTGCACGATGTGGCGATTCAGAACCTGCCGGTGATGTTTGCCGTGGACAGGGGGGGCCTCGTGGGTGCTGACGGTCCGACGCACCACGGTGTGTTTGACTTGGCGTACTTCCGGTCGATTCCGAACCTCACGGTGATGGTGCCGAGCGACGAAAACGAGACGCGGCTCATGCTCACAACGGCCTTCCGGATGAAAACACCGGCCGCGGTGCGCTACCCCAGAGGCAAGGGCCCGGGCGTTGCCCAGAGCGGGGGGCTTGAAACGATGGAGATCGGTAAGAGCCGCACACTGCGTGAGTCTGGTGCAGAAAAAGGTAAGCGCGTGGCGTTTCTGGCGTTTGGTTCGATGGTAAACGTTGTGCGGCCGATAGCTGAAAAGCTTGACGCAACCTTGATTGACATGCGTTTTGTAAAGCCCTTGGACACCGAAGCGGTTTTAAAGGCAGCGGACATCCATGATCTTCTTGTGACAGCCGAAGAGGGAGTGGCCGCGGGCGGCGCAGGAAGCGCCGTACTTGAGTGCCTGAGCGGACAGGGCCGCACGGTGCCGGTGCTCGTTAAGGGCATCGCCGACCGCTTTATCGATCACGGCGACATGGCGCACATCATGAAGGAAGCCGGTATTGGTGCCGAAACGATTGAACGCGACGTACGGGCGCGTCTTGCGGCACTCTGAAGGAACGGATAAGCAAAGAGAGGAAGCAATGCTGACGGATACAGTGACAGTGTCGGCCGCCGGGGCCGTGACGGGGCCCGCGGGTGTGATTGAAAACGCTCCGTTACAGAACAAAAACACCTTTCACGTGAAGGCGCAGTCCCGTTGGTTCGGCTTTTTTAAGACGGCCGAAGACCTGAAGGCCCTTTTTGCGGACACGCGGTTTAAGGACGTGCCGAAATTTGTGCTCGGGGGCGGCTCCAACCTTTTGCTGACCGACAACTATCCGGGCCTCATGCTGCAAAGTGCCGACGGGAGCGCTGAAGTCGTCGACGAAAACGACGGCTACTGGTTTGTCCGCGTGGGGGCCGGCGCCGACTGGACGCGGTTTGTGGATATGACGCTTGAAGCGGGCATGCAGGGGCTGGAAAACCTCGCGCTCATTCCGGGGACTGCAGGGGGTGCCGTTGTGCAGAATATCGGCGCCTACGGTCTTGAGATCGCTGAGCGCGTGAGTGACGTTGAGTGCTTTGACCCGGCAACCGGGGAGCCCCTTACGCTCACGGCTGACGATTGTGACTACGGCTACCGCACGAGTGTCTTTAAAACGAAGCGGCCGGATCTCATCGTTCTTTCGGTGACATTGGCGCTTCCTAAAACCTTCGAGCCGCGGACGGCTTATAAGGAACTGGCGGCAGTCTTTGGCGAGCGGGTGCCTGCGGATGCCAACGAACTTGCCGAAGCCGTAAAGTCCGTGCGCCGCAAAAAACTGCCGGATCCCAAGGTGCTCGGTAACGCGGGGAGCTTTTTTAAAAACCCGGTTGTCACCAAGGTCAAGATGGTGCATCTTCTGGAGGACGACCCGACGCTGGTGGCTTACCCCCTGGCAGGCGGCCGCGCAAAGCTCGCCGCAGGGCGTTTGATTGATGCCTGCGGGATGAAGGGTAAGCGCGTCGGGGATGCCGGTGTTTCTGAAAACCATTCCCTGGTGCTTGTGAATTACGGCGGCGCCTCAGGAGCCGACATCCTGGAACTTGCCCGCAAGGTCCGTCAGGCGGTTAAGCGCCGCTACGGGGTGGAACTCACGCCGGAACCCGTCTTTTTGCCGGCTGCGGACCTGTAACGGCTGTTTGCAAAAGCTCGGGTTTGTCCCTAGAAAATTGAGAACGCCGACCCCACATGGACCTGTGAGAATCATTCTCAACGCGGGAGGCACAAACTGTGTCTCCCAAAGGGTTTTGTCGGGAGGTTTCTTTGTTATGACAGTTTCGACGGCAGAGACAGCAAAAAAGCCGGGGCGCACCGCCTCGGACGCCTGCTACAGTCTCGGGGAAGAGATTGCTAACGCGGTCACGCACGGCGTGGCGGCGCTTTTATCCATTGCCGGACTCTGTGTGCTGGTGGCGTTTGCCGCCAACTACTCGGGTTCGGCCAAAGTCGTGACGGCCGTGAGTATCTTCGGCGCGAGCATGGTGCTTCTTTACACGGCTTCAACGCTTTATCACGCCATCCCCAACATCAACGCCAAACGGGTGCTGCAGATCCTTGATCATGCGATGATCTATGTGCTCATTGCCGGTTCTTATACGCCCTTTTGCCTCATTACGCTCAAAGGTTGGGTGGGCATAGCCCTTTGTATCGCCGTCTGGACGATTGCGGTGGTGGGGGTGAGCCTGCAGAAGATCCTTTTAAAGCGCAGCGACTGGATTAACTGCGTGCTTTACCTCGCAATGGGGTGGCTCGTGGTGCTTGCGTTTGATCCGCTCGTGACGGCGCTCCCCGAAGGCGGCCTGTGGCTTTTGGTCGCAGGCGGCATTGCCTACAGCGTGGGCGTCATTTTCTACATCTGGGAAAAACTCCCCTACGGGCATGCGATCTGGCACGTCTTCGTGTTTTTGGGCACGGCCCTGCAGTTTTTCTCCGTTCTGCTGTACGTCATTCCGGGGGTACTCGATACAGGAGCGGCGTAACCGATGATGCGGGATTGGCGGGCTTCGGACTACGCGGTTTTTACTGAAGCCTTTGACAGTGTCTGGGGTTACGAGGTCAGCAATGATCCCGAAAATCCGTCGCGCCGCATCACGGCCGAAGTCTATGTCGCGGGCGCTCTGATGCGCTCGGACTTCATCAAAGTCGCAGAGACTGAAGACGGAAAACCGGGCGTACTTTTGTGCGCCGCGTTTTCAGACTTTCCTCTGCCGCCCGCAAGCCTCACGGCTCAGGCGCAGGCTTGGGCTTGCGTCATTCAGACCGGGGAGGAGGCGCTTTCAAAGACCCGGGAAGGCCGCGCGGAACTGGTGTTTGACGAACGGCTTAACGCAATGAACGACCGCTTTAAGACGCGGCTTGAGGAAAGAGGGCTTGCCGCTCAGGCTGAGCTCGTTTTTCTCATTGCGCACCCGGAGGGGCGCGGGCAGGGCCTGGCAAGCGAGGCGCTTGCGGCGTTTGATGAAGAATGTGTGAGGCGCCGCGTTAAGCGCGCGGTTCTTTTTACGGACAACCACTGTGAGCGCAGGCCTTATCTGAAAAAAGGCTGGGTGCAGGAAGAAACCGAAGTCTGGCCCGAAAGCGAATACGGGCCGAACTTCGTCTCTTATGCCTTTGTTAAGCGCTACGGCTGAGACTTAAAGGGCATTGAGGCGGGCCAGGCCACCAGATCATCATGATCCATGATTTCGGCTGCCTGCGGACCCACGCGGGCGGAATTCACGGCGTAGTTGAGTTTGGCGTAAAGCGCCGTGATCTCGTGCTCCATCACGCCTTCGGCTTTGCGGGGATCCTCTTCAATGAGGTTGATGGCGTGCGCGAGCTCTTCGGCCGCATCGTTTAACGTCAGAAGCAACCATTCGGTATCAATTTTTCCGTTCTGCGTCATTTGGCGGCATCCTTTTCAAACGGATTAAGCGTAAGTTCCATAAAGACGCAATCAAGGGGCCGGCCGAACTTAATGCCGCAGTTATGCATCGTGCCGATCATGGAAAAGCCGAGCTTGGTGTGCAGCCCGATCGAAGGCTTGTTTTCGCTGTCACCGATGACGCTGACCATCTGTTTGTATCCGAGGTCGCGGCAGCGGTTGATGAGTTCAGCGAGAAGCGCGGATCCGACTCCAAGGTCCCGTGCGGCCTGTGCCACATAGATGGAATCCTCGACCGTGGTGTCATAGGCCTTTCTTTCACGGAAAGGTCCCGCATAGGCGTAGCCCAGAACGACGGAAGGCTTATCCTCGCGCACCGCCACGATGTAAGGGGAGTGCCGCTCGGCAATGTGGTGAAAGCGCCGCTTCATTTCCTCAACGGTCGGGGCTTCAAGTTCAAAGCTTCCCGTGCCGTGCAGCACGTGATAACCGTAAATAGCCGTGATCTGTTCCACATCGGCTTCCGTGGCCGTGCGGATGGTAAAAGCCCTGCTCACAGGTGCCTCCCGAAATGCTCGAAGATAACTGAAGGCCGTAATGTAGCGCAGTGCCCGTTTTTTCGCTTTCGAAATGTTGCTTTTCCGGCCTTTCGGTTAACGGACTGAGGCTCTTTGTGTGCAGTCTTTGCTGCCGAAGCTGCCGTTGGTTTCGACCCGGGCAAAATGACCGTGCATTGTCATAGGAGTAGGTCATGCAGAAAAAACTTTGGGCATTGGCGGTTGCCGTGTCGGCTCTCGCCGTAACTGCCGGTTGTAGCACACAGACGCAGACGGCAGAGGAATCAGAGGTCGTTGCAGACAACGGCCGCGGGTGTCTCATAATCGTGGCGGATCATCCTTACAGTTTTAAGGACTGGCGGTTTGACGAAACCGCACAGGCACTGGCTCACGCCTCGGGCTGCTTTATTTCCATTGAAGACCGTGAGGTCTATGCCCAGAAGATTTCCCCGGTTGAAGGCCGCATGAGTATCCGTGACGCGGTCGCGCAGGCTCTGAAGGGCACAGCCTTTGAAATCAAGGAAGCCACAAACGATCACATCGTCGTGGGCCGCAAAAAGTAAACCTGAGATTTGTTCTTAAAGGGAAGAGGCGCTTTTTCGGCAGGGTGCCGGGAAGCGCCTTTGTCGGCGGATTCTCTCTGATTGAAAGTTTTTTTGCTCAGATCGCACTAATTGGCGGGAAATTGGTGCAAAATGCAGTCATCATCCGCAAGCGGCCGCCCTCGGGCCGTTTCTGAAGATTCCAGAGAGAAAAATGACAACTCCCCACCCGCAGCGTCCTGTGATGACGCCCAGGCAAAAGCGCCGGCAGCTGATTCTGGCTGTCTGCTATCTCATCGCAATCGTTTTGGGTATCGTCAACGGCCTTTACGGCTCGGCCTTCTGGCAGGCCGCAGGCGACTTTATTTCCACCGTTTTCATCCGGCTTTTCCGCTTCATCGCGGTGCCCATCATTGCCGTGTCGATTATTTCGACGCTGGCGATGATCAGTCGCTCCAGCGAATCGGGACGGATCTTCCGGCACACGATTTTCTACACGCTTCTGACGACGATTCTCGCTGCGGGCCTTGCGGCGGTTTTGTACGTGCTTTTTTCACCCGCCAACGTCACGCTTGACGCCAATGTCGGTCAGGCGGCAGCCTTAGACAGCGTCAAGACGCAAAGTTACCTGCAGTACGTGCAGTCGGTGATTCCGGATAACTTCCTCGCGCCCTTTCTTTCCGCCAATGTTCTCTCGGTACTGCTGATTTCCGCTGCGGTCGGTATTGCGATTGCAAAATTGCCCAAGGACAGCCGACAGCAGGAAGTGCTGATGAGCTTTTTCTCGGGGCTTCAATCGGTTCTCTTTACGCTTGTGGGATGGATCATCACGGTGTTGCCGATCGGGATCTTCGGGTTCTTTACGGTGCTGGCGATGCAGCTGGCCTCGGGCGTTGCCTTGGGCGGTCTCGGCACGTACTTTGTGACGGTCCTTGCCGCCAACTTCATTCAGATGCTTGTGGTGCTGCCGCTTTTGCTTTTAATGCGCGGCATCAATCCCCTTCGGGTCGCCAAAGGTATGTTCCCGGCGCTCACGGTCGCTTTCTTTTCGAAGTCCTCTGCGGGGACGTTGCCCGTCACGATGGCGTGTGCCGAAAATAATCTCGGCGTGCACACTTCAGTCTCACGCTTTGTGCTGCCGATCTGCACCACGATCAACATGAACGGCTGCGCGGCCTTTATCCTCATCACGGTGGTTTACCTCATGCAAAACGCGGGCGCCGAGGTGAGTTTCGGGATGCTTGCTGCCTGGATCGTGATTTCAACGATTGCGGCTGTGGGTAACGCGGGCGTGCCGATGGGTTGCTTTTTCCTCTCGGCAAGCCTGCTGGCAAGCATGAATGTGCCGATTCTCCTAATGGGCGTGATTCTGCCTTTTTACGCCGTGATTGACGCGATTGAAACGACTCTGAACGTCTGGAGCGACAGTAACGTCGCAACGCTCGTGAACCACGACCTCTACGGTGACACGCCGCAAAAAGAGCAGGCGCAGGTTTAAGTCCGTGTGCCGGCAGCACTTTCTTCGAGCGCCTGCCGGGCGCAGACTGTCACGAGGCTTACGGCCCTTGCGGCATCCGTAAAGGGCCGGCCGTTCTGAAGGCGCCGGTGCATAACCAGTCGCTTCAGGAAGCCGGCTGATTGCTACAATCGCTGGATTCCTCCTTATTTTCGGACGCCCGAGCCATGTCATCTTCCAGTACCGGCGAACTTTTTGTCGTGACCAATTTCGGCGAAAGCCATGGACCTGCAATCGGCTGTGTGATTGACGGCTGTCCTCCGGCCATGGAACTTACCGCTGAAGACATTCAGAAGGAACTTGACCGGCGCAAGCCAGGACAGAGCCGCCACGTGACGCAGCGTAAGGAAAGCGACACGGTGGAAATTCTCTCCGGTGTCTACGAAGGTAAAACCACGGGTACGCCGATTGCCCTTTTAATCCGCAACGAAGATCAGAGAAGCCGCGATTACGGCGACATTGCGCATCAGTTCCGGCCGGCGCACGCCGACTGGGGGTACTGGGCCAAGTTCGGCATCCGCGACCCCAGAGGCGGCGGCAGGGCTTCAGCGCGTCTGACGGCGCCCACGGTTGCCGCAGGTGCCGTTGCCAAGAAGTGGCTCAAGGATAATCTCGGCATTACGGTGCGGGCCAGACTCACAAAGCTCGGTGCCACCGACGTTCTTTTTGAAGACTGGTCGCTGATTGATGCCAATCCCTTTTTTGCTGCCAACGCGTCTCAGATTGAGGCGCTTGAAGCGCAGATGGACGCCGTGCGTAAGTCCGGAGACAGTATCGGCGCAGAACTTATGGTGGAAGCTACGGGGGTGCCTGCCGGGTTTGGCAATCCCGTTTACGGCCGGCTTGACGCAAAACTTGCCGCGGCACTAATGGGTGTGAATGCCGTTAAGGGCGTGGAGATCGGTGAGGGGTTCGCGGCCGCGGGCCTTACCGGTACCACAAACGCCGACTGCATGACGCGTGAGGGCTTTACCTCCAACCATGCGGGCGGCATTTTGGGCGGCATTTCCACTTCGGCGCCCATTACGGCACGCGTGGCGATTAAACCGACGCCGAGCGTGCGGCTCCCGTTAAAAAGCCTTGATGAAGCCGGTAACGAAGTCGAAGTCGTGACTAAAGGCCGTCATGACCCTTGTGTGGGGTTGAGAGCCGCACCGGTTCTGGAAGCAGTTGTTGCGTTGGTACTCATGGACGCCGCACTTTTGCAGCGCGCACAGGTCGGAAACTTCGGGATGACCTACGGCGAAAAGGCTTAAGGCGCCTTGCGACTGCGGGTCCGCATCACTTTTTCCGGTTAAGAAAAAGCCGGCAGATTGCTTAAACAGTCTGCCGGCTTTTGCCGTTATCGCAAGCGGGCTTTAGGCCATGTACTTCGGATCGGTGTGAACCTGCTCGAGGTGCTCCTCAACCACGGCTTCAACCACGGGGCGCGGACGGCCCGGGTACTTCACCGCAGTGTAGGAGTAGGGCTCGGCAAGGCTTGCATCGGTCTGGACCTGGGTAAGGCCGGCCTTGGCGAGGTTTTCCTCGAGCCCTTGGCTGATGTCGTGCGCGGCGGGCGCGGGTTCGCCTGCCGCGGGTGCTTCAGCCTCAGCGGCTTCGGTCTTGACGGTTTCCCGGGCTTCGGCGGCAGCAGGCGCTTCAGTAGCGGGCGCATCCGACATCACCTGCACGCCTTCGGAGGTCTTGGTGGGACGGCGGCGACGGCGGGGACGACGGCGGCGGCTGTCGCTTTCGATCACCTGCTCACTGTCACCTTCCGGCGCATCCGTGGCGGCCGTCTCACTGTCTTCGGCGTCAGCGGGTTTGAGACCCACTTCCGCGTCAAGCGCATTCATGACGTCAGCGGGGAGCACGGGCGAAGGACCGTGGCGGTCAGCGTGACGTGCCTCGGTGAAGGCGGCATTGATGTCGTCAATATCGGCCACGGGCTCTGCGGCAGGCGTTTCAGGAAGCGCTTCCGTTGCCTGAACCGGCGTGTCTTCGGCCGCTGCCTGCACCTTGCGGCTCTGGCGGCGCGGACGCGGCGTACGGGCCGGTTTTTCTTCCGCGGCGGCAGCTTCAGCAGAAGCAGCCGGTGTTTCGGGTGTAACAGCTGCCGGTGCAGGCTCAGAAGCAGCTGCGGGCACCACGGCCGGCGTCTGTTCTGCGGTATCCGTCGGTTCCTCACGGCGCGGACGGCGCGTGCGGCGGCTGCGGCGTTCTTCCGTCACGGCGTCACGGGCGGCATCGTCAGCGGCACCCTGCGTGGTTTCCGCGGGCTTTTGCGCCTCACGGCTCTGCAGGGCCTGACGGGCCTGATCGTCACGGCGGCGGTCGTTGCGGCGGCCGCGGATGGTGCGGGCCTCGTCACTCTTTTCAGAGCGTTCGTCCTTGTCCTGACGGCGGTCGGTGCGTTCAGCACGTTCCCCGCGTCCCTGACGGCGCTCCTGCGTGCGGCCGCGTCGGTTGCGGTCGTCACGGCGCCCCTTCTTTTCAGCCGGTTTCTTTTCTTCTTCCTTCTTTTCTTCGGACTTGCCGCCGAAAATGGAGGAAATCGCGGAAACGATGGAGGCAAAGAACCCCTTTTCTTCGGTCTTTGCCGCCTCTGGCGCCTTTTCGTGCACAGGCGCCACATCCGTGGGAAGGATGTTCTTGATAACCGGCACCTGACGCGGACGTGCGGGCTTGTCCTCATCAGACTTCAGGGCATACGGGTCGTCGGCAACGGTCGTGAGGTCTTCGGCGCGGTTGTAGCTTGCCACCGAATCTTCGAGTCGTTCGTCGTCGGTTCTCAGGCGCTCAATGTGGTAGTGCGGCGTTTCAAGCATCGTGTTGGGGATGAGCACCACGGGCACACGGTAGCGGGCTTCAAGCTTGCTCACCTCTGCACGTTTTTCGTTTAAGAGGTAGGTGGCGACATCAACGGGCACCTGAGCGTGCAGCGCCCCCGTGCCTTCTTTCGTGGCCTCCTCCTGCAGAATCCGGAGAACCTGCAGTGCGCAGCTTTCGGTGTCGCGGATGACGCCCACGCCGTTGCAGCGCGGGCAGGTGATGTGGTGGCCTTCGGAAAGAGACGGTCTCAGTCTCTGGCGGGAAAGCTCCATCAGACCGAACCGGCTGATGCGGCCGATCTGCACGCGGGCACGGTCCGGACGGATCGCGTCACGCAGGCACTGCTCGATTTCGCGCTGGTTCTTGGGGTCTTCCATGTCGATGAAGTCGATCACGATAAGGCCGCCTAAGTCTCTGAGGCGCATCTGGCGGGCGACTTCTTCAGCCGCTTCCAGGTTCGTCTTCAGAGCTGTTTCTTCAATGTCGGAACCGCGTGTGGCGCGGGCGGAGTTGACGTCCACGGCAACGAGAGCTTCGGTGTGGTCGATCACGATGGCGCCGCCCGAGGGCAGGGGCACCGTACGGGAGTAAGCCGTTTCGATCTGATGCTCAATCTGGAAACGCGAGAAAAGGGGCGTTTCTTCACGGTAGCGCTTCACGCGCCCCACCATGTCGGGCATCACGTGCGCCATGAACTGGCGCGCCTGATCGTAGATTTCGTCGGTATCAACGAGGATTTCGCCGATATCGGGCTGGAAGTAGTCGCGGATTGCGCGGATGACGAGGTTGCTTTCCTCAACGATGAGGAAGGGGGCGGGGTTGGCGCGCTTTAAGGGCTTGCCGTCCTTGACGCTTTCGGTGATGTAGTGCGTCACCGTGCGGCCTTTTTCCGTGGTCACCCATTCATACTGGGGCGTGGCGGCTTCGCTGATCGCGCTCCAGAGTTTCAGAAGGTAATTGAGGTCCCACTGCAGTTCTTCCACAGTGCGGCCGATGCCTGCCGTGCGGGCGATCGTGCTCATGCCTGCGGGCAGATCAAGCTGCTCCATGGCAGCACGAAGTTCCTGACGCTCTTCGCCCTCAATGCGGCGGCTCACACCGCCTCCGCGCGGGTTGTTGGGCATCAGGACCAGATAGCGGCCCGCAAGGCTGATAAAGGTCGTAAGTGCCGCGCCCTTGTTGCCGCGCTCTTCTTTTTCGACCTGAACGATGAGCTCCTGCCCTTCGGTGAGGGCTTCACGGATCGTGGCCGTGCGAACATCCACGCCTTCCTTAAAGTAGCTGCGGGAAACTTCCTTAAAGGGGAGGAACCCGTGGCGTTCTTCGCCGTAGTCAACGAAGCAGGCTTCAAGCGAGGGCTCGATGCGGGTAATGATGCCTTTGTAGATGTTGGATTTACGCTGTTCGCGGCCTGCGCTTTCGATGTCGATGTCGATTAACTTCTGGCCGTCCACAATCCCGACGCGGGTTTCCTCGGCGTGGGTTGCGTTAAATAGCATGCGCTTCAATTTCATTCTCCCGGGCCGCCACTGACGCGGGCGGCGTGTTGTCGCCTTGCGCACGAAAGCGCAGCAACTCAGAGCCCGTCAGACGATAAATGTCTGACCGGGTACTCACACGCTGCCGGGGAATTTTGAATCGGGTAAGAACGCACGCCGTGCGGCAACTCTCGCTTCAGAGAGGCTGCAGACGACAGTCAGGGAAATGAGGGGATGAAGGCGCAGGCCTTCCGTCCGGACGCATTAGCCGCAGTGAGTCTGTCTGTGTCGAGCCCCTCGTTAAACCGAGGCAGCTCCTTGGGGAGAGCACGCTGTCAAAGTACATCCGCAGCTGCGGCCAAAGGCGCGCAAGGGGCCTGAAAACCCCGGCTATGGCAGCTCGATCCCTCACAGGAACAGAGGCTAAAACGGTGATCATTTCTGTGTCGGACGGGGTGCGCGCAAAGCCCGGGCGTTCTTCCCTTGGAAGAAGTCCGAGAGCAGCAAGCGCGAAAAGAATCCACTCTTTGGCCGACACGTTCTTACTCAAAACAAAACCCGGCAGAGCGTGCGTGAGATGCGCACAAACCGCCGCAAGGAGTCCGGACGGGTTCCGCTGCCGCGCTGTGCGTTTCCGGGCAGACGCCTGAGGATCCCTTCTTCCGGACGCGTCAGCACAAGCCTGATTCTTCATCAGGCGAGCCGAACAAACAGAGTCGGAATCGGGCCGGTACAGGGTGCCGGCAGTAACGCGCAGCGGCCGGACAACGGGCCGCCGAACGGTCAAAAAAACTGTTACAGGCTCCGCAGAAACTGCGACTTGCCGCAACGCCGTGCGGCAGTATCGGTCCCCGTGCGGAGTTGCCGAAAACGCAAAAAAATCGGCTTTTTCGGCTCCGGTGGCTCGGCTAAAATGGCCGGACACCTTCGAAAATCCGCTTCCGGACGCGCCGCAATAAGTCCGTCAGACAGTGTGCTGACCGATTTTTCACGGCGTCGCCAACGGACGCAGGCGACAGTATATAGAGTTCAACCGATGATTTCCCGACAAGATGCTGAGGTTTTGACGGCAAAAAAGACCGCGCAGCGCGAGACCGTAAAGGCTGCGGCCGCGCAGTCGCTTTCCTGCGACGCCGTGCGCTTTATTGAGATTGATGCGTCCGCCGAAGGCCAAAGGCTCGACAATTTTCTGCTCAAAATCGCCAAGGGCGTTCCCAAAAGCCATATTTACCGTGTGATCCGCTCGGGCGAAGTACGGCTCAACAAAGGCCGTACCGATGAAAAAGCGCGTCTTGCCTTAGGCGACATCGTTCGGGTGCCGCCCCTTAAAACCGCGCAGAGAACCGGTGACGTCAAAACCGCGCCCGTTATCCGGGAGGCCGAGCTTCCGGTACTTTTTGAGGACGAACATCTTCTTGTCGTCAACAAACCCTCGGGGCTTGCCGCCCACGGGGGCTCGGGCGTGGCCTTCGGTCTCATTGAGCGGCTGAGGGCAAGCCGCCCGGCGGCGCCTTTTTTGGAACTCGCGCACCGGCTCGACCGCGACACCTCGGGGGCTCTGATCGTCTGCAAGACCCGCAAAGCACTGGTGCGGCTTCATGAAATGCAGCGCGGAGGGAAGGTTGAAAAACATTACCGGCTTCTCGTGCAGGGCGACTGGGTCAACGACCGGCAGCATGTAAAGGCTCCGCTCGCGCGTTACGTTCTGCCGAGCGGCGAGCGGCGCGTGAAGGTTGATGAGGTCGAGGGGCTTTCTGCCCACACGATTTTCACGCTGATTGAACGCTTCGGGGACGTGTCGTTTCTCGATGCGGAACTGAAAACCGGACGCACGCACCAGATCCGCGTTCATGCGTTAAGTACCGGTCATCCGCTCGTGGGCGACGATAAGTACGGCGATTATGCATTTAATGACGCCGTGAAAAAGGGAAGTCTCGGCGTACGGTTTGCGAGGCTTTTCCTGCACGCCATGCGCCTGCAGTTTATCCATCCTGTCACCGGAAGCCCGGTAACAATCACCGCACCGCTTCCTGCGGAATGTGAAGCACTTTTGGCTGCGTTGAGAGCCCGCGGCCGCGTAAAGGACGCAAAATGACAGCAAAAGAACGCCGCTGGGACCTCTTTGTCTGGGACTGGGACGGCACGATCATGGATACGACGGGGCTTATTGCCCTGGGGCTGCAGCAGGCTGTTGAAAAGCTCGGCCTCACACCGGTGACCTTTGAAAAGGCAAAGTCCACCATCGGTCTCGGATTTTCCGAAACGATGCAGGTGATCTGCCCGGAGTTGCCCGAAAAAGACTGGGGACGCTTTCAGCAGGCTTATAAGGACTGGTATCTGGTGCGCGAAGCCGATGTCCTACTGTTTCCTCATCTTTCTGAACTTCTGACCGGAATGCACGAAAACGGCCTCAGAATGGCCGTGGCAACCGGCAAAAGCCGCGCGGGACTCGACCGGGTCTTTAAAAAGACCGGGATCGGCAGCCTTTTTGAAGCCACACGCACGGCCGATGAGTGCGCCTCCAAACCTGCTCCTGATATGCTCGAGGAACTCTCAATCGAGACGGGCGTTCCCTGTGAACGGATGGTCATGATCGGTGATACCGGCTTTGATCTGCTGATGGCGAAAAAGGCGCACTGTGATGCGGTGGGCGTCACCTACGGCGCCGGAAGCCGGAAGGACCTGATGCAGGTGCCGTCGCTGGGATTGGCCGACAATGTCGATGAACTCGCCAAGATTCTTGGGGTTGACGACATTTTGACGGAAAAGCTCCTTAAAAAGCATCAAAAGTCGGATAACTGAGACGAAAAACAAGTCTTCTGACGAAAAAACAGAAGACAGACGGAGATTGATATGGGAAAGAAAATTCTGATTGTGGACGCCGGCTGCACCAACTATGGTAAGGGCGGCACGCTCTCGCACGCCTTTGCGGCACTTGCCAAAGAAACGCTTGAGGGTCTGGGGCACACGGTGGACCGGGAGTTTGACCCGCAGGCGGAGGCTGAAAAGATCGCCGCCGCTGACTCGCTAAACAACCCGCGCTTGAAAGCGCGGAGTTTCCTGACAGTGCGCTCGGCATGAGCGCGTTCTAACGGGTGAAAGTCCCGAGTGCAGGGGGTAGCACCAAGCACATAGCCAAGAGCAAGGGTGTCCGCCGCGAGGCG
>OIWV01000394.1_pt1 | contig 42466 bp, 44 predicted proteins | sample 1587751 | NCBI WGS metagenome assembly OIWV01 (sample SAMEA3888913, study PRJEB22519) | human gut metagenome | biome: human gut; feature: human-associated habitat; material: faeces | place: Denmark | collected 2010
CGATATCGTTTATAATATTCTCCATTGCCTAAAATAAAAAGTCGTACATTTTTATTTTTTTCTAAAATATATGGCATCATACGAATAAGATGCCACTGACCTTTCTGCTTTGATAATCGACCAACATTAATAATATTTATTGTGTTGGTATCTATATTCCGCGACGAATTTAGCATAATATCGTCAGGAACTTCAATGCTCATCTTAGCAATTTGATCAATATCAATTCCATTATAAATGACTTTTATTATCGCACTTGGTACATGATAATTATCAATTAAATCTGTAGCAATCAGACTACTTACTGTTACTATGCAATCAGACTTTTTATAATACCAATCAATTAAAAGATTATACACACGTCCATATAGTCCCCACGATTTATGCTCAATTGATTTAACATTATGTTCAGTCATAATAACTTTTTCAGTATTATGAGAAATAATATTTAATATGTTTGATGTTACCCCAAAGCTAGCCACAATATCAAAATTGTATTTTTTCTTTAAATCCTTTAACAACTTTGCACGTTTAAAAAATATATTTATCTTAGTAAATTTTGTCTTTCCTTCCGACAGTAATTGAATGATTTCTCCAGAAAAGTCATAATTTATTGGCTTATCGTTCATTAATACAATAAGGTATTGTTCATATAGGTTTTTAGGTAAACCCATTGAAAGAGTTTCTAATACACGTGGCATGCCACCCTCATCCATTCTAGGAATAATGAATGCGATTTTTATCATAACTCCACACTTCCATCTCGTTTAGAGTACGCCTTGATACACAGTATATAACTGTTTTACTGAATATCTTATATCATATTCGTTTTTAACTAGACGACTTACATCATTTCGTTCATCTTGTTTACTAGAAGTTATTAAATCAGCCCATGCAACAGGAGATTGATTCAATGATATATATTGAACATTGCCAGTTAGATTCGCATCAATAGGAACCCTGCCTTTAGAGGTATAGCACGTTAGCCCGTTTGCTTGAGCCTCGATTAGGACAATTCCCAGTCCTTCATATAAAGACGGAAAAACAAAGCAATCCATTGCATTCAAATAGTCTGAAACATTTTCATGAAAACCAGCAAATATGACCGAATCTTTAAGATTATATTCTTCTACTTGCTCCTGCAGTTCTTCTTTTAACGGTCCATCACCGACTAACAGCAAAACAGAATCGTTATGAATTTTTTTTATCTCCCGAAAAACAGCAATTAAAAATTTATGATTTTTTTGCGTATTAAAACGTGCAACATTGCCAACCACAAATTGATCTTCAAGATGATATTGAGCGCGAACTTTCTCCCGCATCTTTTCATTATATCGATATCGCGAAAAATCTATGCCATTGGGAATAACAGTAAATTTTTTACCAGAAACAATTTTCTTACCGAACAACCAGATTCCCGCATCTTGTGAGCACGCAACATAATAATTACAATAATTAATAAAAGGACGTTTAAAGATATCTCCTATAAACGTTTTTATTCGAGATTGTGTTTGAAACCCCATATTATGAGAATGTGCTATCACATTCTTAATACCATATTTTCTCGCAGCCTTTGCAATCGGAAAGGCCTTACTAGACGAATGAATATGAACAATATCATACGATCGGTGTGTGCAAAAAAAATCATCACTACTTTTTAAAAATCTTAAAAATCCAATGACCGTATTGGGCCAAACTCCTTTTAGTTGAAAAATTCTAATTCCTTTCTGCTTAAGTTCATCTTCCAAATCATAATGCTTTCCATCATCTAAGATTAAAATATCAATCTGCACTTTTTCTTTTGGCATAAAGCAAATGGTATTCCAGACAAAAGTCTGTATACCACCTCTCAATAAACGATCTACAAAAAAGAGTACCCTTATTGGAGTTTTTGGTTCTTTTTGTTTCGCATTATCATCAAACATTTTTTCATTACTCCATATATTCCTAAATTGATAATTGTATGACGCAGGAAACGTTTTACCTTTATATCCAGACAATCTGGTAACCAAATATTAATAATTTCTTGCATATCTTTATCGGCAACATCTTTCATAAAGGCTGCACGATTTTTTGCTTGTGGTACTGAACGGACTAACTCGCGCATCCCTGCTACGCACTTGTTTGCCTCTATTGGTATCATAACATCATCTTTTAGCTTTGCAATCCATTCAGCACCACGCTCGCTTTGTACAAGAATGTTAGTTGTACCTAAATCGTCGTCTAGCGTCTTTGCCTTTAGACCAACATCAAAGCAATCCCACAATGTGATATCACTTTCACGATAGCGCTTCTTGAATGCACAACTATAGCAAGATGGTCGATCTGATAAATTTGAGAAAAAGGCCCGTAAATATGGATCACTTTCTACACCTTGATGATATCGTTCTCCCCCGTTTTCATCTGTAATAACCATCTGCGAATATTTGTAGCCGTAATGGCGCTTATCCCGAAAGCGCACATTACCAATTTTTACAGAAAGTCTCCCCTCTTGCCAATGGACATATTTCCGCCAAAAGAGAGGTGATGGTACAGCGTGGCAAACAAAGTCTACCAATAATAAGTTGTCTGTCTTACACAACTTCCCAAGAAAAGATTTTATGCCTTCCACTTGACAAGGCGTACCACTAAAGCAAACCTTTTGATTCTCTTTTAGTAAATCGCGTATTTCACGAAATACGTTTCCTAAATTACTCTGTACATACTTACTGTTACGAAACTTTCTCAGGTCTTCGATACTATCAGCACGCATATGAATCACCTGCAAATCTTCATCATATGCAGCACCATAAACCACACCGCCTTCTCGTATAACCTGTGCGGCTATGGCTGTAAAAGCGCCCCCTGATGTACTTTCCATCCGCAATGTCTTATTTTTTAACTGAAAAAGATATGCATCCTGTTTTTTCACATGTTCTGCCTTACGATTTGCAATGGGACAGACTCGTTCACAAAGATGACATTCTATACACTTTTTCTCATTTACCTTCGGATACTGAAATCCCTCAGTATCCGGCCTCATTGCAATGGCATCTACTGGGCAAATAGACGCACAGGCTGTACACCCCGAGCAGTCTTCTCGTCGTTCGACCTTAATCATGATTCTTCCCCTATTTATAAATCTGTAGACTTTGAATCTTCTATTGCTACGCTAAGGTACTCATATGACATCTTGCGCAGCTTATTCAACCGGCTATGAACCATTGTATAATCAATCGGTATTTGCAAAACACCACAGATATCTTCGTTCCCATCCATGATACGGCCATCAATACCTGACAATTTGAATAAAGTATCAATACGGCTGTTCGTCGATGATTTTGTCTTATGCGTATACCGGCGGAATGTGAAAAATATTTTTTTGTAGAGAATCGAGAACACAGAACAATGAAAAGAATCTGTGCAGACATATGCGGCATTTCGAATTAAGTTCAGAAAATCTGCTGGATCAACATCATAGGCCATAACGTCCGCATAATGTTCATCACTTTTCACAAATTCATCCAAATGTGGTAACGCAACAATCTTATATCCTGTCTTTTCTCGTAATCGTTTAGCAAATTCACGATGTGGGGGATTATTGCCCAAAAAGTAGCATAAAATGTATTTTCCACCTATAAGTGGTTTTTCATGTTGAATCTGCAACCAATCTTCACCTGTAAACAAAAGCGTCGGATCACAAACTACGGGGACCTGACGTCCTACAAGATTTTGGATTAGACGTTGCCCAGATTCTTCACGAATACTTAAATGACGAATACGGTTCAAAAAAGTTGTTGCCTTACGACTGATATCCGATGGAAGCGCCGACTGACCAAAGCTTGTCGCATATGCAACTGTATTTACATGATTTGGAACCCAATTTAATGTGTAATAATCTGCTGCAATATTAGCCGGCAACCATAGCTGGTCAGAACCTACAACTATATCGGTATAATGTTGTCCTGCCTCTTCTCGCGTAGAAAAAGGCTGTGACAAGCGAAAATTTGATTGGCTAAATGCATGAAAACGTTTTGTACGTAAAGCAGCCTGACGTGTATAGGCATTTTTCAAGAATTTCTTATAGAAGACGTTTTTTGCCATACCAATCTTTGATAACAGTATGTCTGAAGTTAAGGAAGCTTTAGCAAAGTATTTTATCTTTGCCTTCCGGATTTCATGATTAAATCCAGAAATATTAATGGTTTCATTATCATATCCCAGTTTATCTAAAGCCATTTGCGTTGCCAATGCTTGCAATTGGCTTCCATAATTCGCCTGGAAATAACAAGAAACTATGCCTACCTTCTTTTTCATATAACGCCCTCTCTAATCATAAAGCTGCCAAATAAACCATTACATCAGGAAAATGTCATATACCAAGATAATAATTTTGATGCCTGTACATGAATATCGAATCCAGATGCAGACATATCTTCTTTTGCTTTTGCATTCCGCTCAGTGGAAAGTTTAAGGATTTTTTCCGCCCAAGCCGAAGCTCCTTCTTCCAAACTATAAAATTCAGTATTTCTAGTCAAGCCGCTTTCCTTCGTGACTCTATCAGAAAATACACATCTGAGTCCATTAGCCTGTGCCTCTATAGAGACCACTGGTAGTCCCTCATACCAAGAAGGTAAGACAAATACATCCATCGCATTATACAATGATTGGACATCTTTTCGTAAGCCTAAAAAGCGGATACGACTCTCGAGTCCCATTGCTCTGGCCTTTGCTTCTATCTCTGAGCGCAATTCACCACCGCCTATTGAAATCAAAAATGTATTCTTACTGCGCAATGCAATTTCATGAAATACATCTATCAAAAATCCATGGTTCTTTTGATACATAAATCGTCCAACATGCCCGATAACAAGAGCATCTACAGGGATTTGCAAATCCCGCCGATATCTTCTTCGTATTTCTGGCGAATAAACATACTTGTCCAAATCAATTGCATTATTGATAACCATGACTTTACCACTGGACATCATTTTCTTACCATACATCCAGTTACCAGCCAGTCGCGAACAAGCAAGATAATGATTAGCAAACAAAGGGGCAAAAGGGCGCAATATCTGCTTCATAAGTGAACGCATGCCTTCGCTACGAACAGCAGTAGAATGATTGTGTAAAATACGATGATGAGCACCTGCTAACCATGCAGGAAAAAGAGAAAACAACGACAAAGTATTCATATTCGAATGTACAATGTCATAATGATTATCATGGACGATATGATAGATTTGATTCATATAACGAAAAATATTTTTCTTATATGGCTCAACATGATATACGGTTCCACCTAGTGCTTGAATCTCATCATCCAAAATTGTTTTTTCATACCCATCCACTACAAAATCAAACTGAACTTTTGTACGATCAATATGTCGATAGTAATTCATGATGACGGCTTCTACGCCGCCACCACAAACAATGCCAATAACCTGTAATACACGAATCAAATTGTGTTATACCTCTCTTTTTTATATGCAACAAGTAAATAAAGCATTGAACAAAGACACCCTATAAAAAAACCTATTCCTATCATAAGCTTTTTCCTTGGCCAAACTGGCCGCTCTTCAAATGGTAAATTAGCAGGATCTACCACCTGGATATCCATGGAATCCATTGCCTGCTGAACACGGCTCTGCTCGCACTGTTTGACAAGATTGACATAGACCTCATTCTTGATCTTTGCATCGCGTTCCAGTTCCAGATAGTCGACAACACCACTTGGCAGGTCACCGAGTTCCTTCTGTTTGCTGTCGCGCTGCGACTTGAGAGCAGCCTCACTGGCCTGAGCCGTGGCTACTGTTGCCTGTGCCTGAGCTTGTGTCTTCAAGAGCTCGGCTTGTGCAGGGTTCAGGCTAGTTGCATTGGACGATACAACGGCATTGACTTCGTTGGCTAGGCTCTGCTGGAGTTTGCTAAGCTGATCTTGCGCAGCGATGACACTCGGATGGTTCTCGGTGTATTTCTGTTCGAGACCGACGAGTTCGACCTGTTTTGCTACGATCTGCTTGCGGATTCCTTGGACGGTATCATTGTCATTGATATTATAGGCCTGACTGCCTGCTTTCATTTCATTGAGCTTTGCATTGGCCGTGTCCAGCTGTGCCTGTCCAGATTCAGCCTGAACCTGCATCTTACTGATTGCATCATCATATGCTTGTAATTGTCCTAGCAAGCCTTTTGCTTGTATTTCTGGATCGTAGATTTTATGCTCTTTTTGATACTCAGCAAACTTCTTGGCGGCATCGTCCGATTCCTGTTTTGCTTGGTCGATACGCTCATTCAAAAAAGTGACAAGTAAGCTCTGCGTTTCCTTATTCATATCTGTCATCATATCGAGAAAGTTATCCACGACATGTTGCGATATCATCTGTGCTTCTTCCGGTGTTTTTCCCTTGGCCGTAACTGTAATCAAATTCGTTTGTTTTGTGTTTTCAATTTTTAAATTCGATTTAGCGAATTTTGCAGGGGTCAAGAACTCCTTATCGTCAGCAGGCCAGTCTAACTCATCGATGATTGGCTGTAAAACCGTATTACTTTTCATGAGTTCTACGTACGTCATAGTAGGAGAGCTAGCACTTCCGAGCCCCAATGAAGCTGCCATAGCAGCGGCGCCTCCACTAGCAAGCTGTGTACCCGTCATACGTGTTTGCACGGTAGTAGTCGATTCATATGTTTTAGGCCATACAAAACTAGCAATAACAGATACAAGCGTGCAGCCGATGATGATGCCGCCGACGACCTTCTTGTGGGCTTTCGTGACCTGCCAGAGCTTGCCGAGGTCAATGCTTTCTTCTTTCTCTAAATCCAAGGGGTCCACTCCTTTTTATACGGTATAGGATAAATAGCTGATGATTTCAATAAGCTTTTAATAGGCACCCTTCTTGCCACAGACGACGCCGATAGTCTTGAAGAGCAGGACGATGTCCTGCCAGAGGCTCCAGTTGCGGACGTACCAGGAGTCGAGCTGGAGGCGGCCGTTGAAGCTGATGTCGTTGCGGCCGCTGACCTGCCAGAGGCCGGTGATGCCGGGCGTGGTCATGCAGATGACGGGCAGGTAGTTGCCTATTTTCTCTTTCTCACGCGGCAGGTACGGGCGCGGGCCAACGAGGCTCATCTCGCCCTTGATGACGTTGAAGATCTGAGGCAGTTCGTCGAGGCTGTACTTGCGGATGAACTTGCCGACCTTCGTGACGCGCGGGTCGTCGCCACGGAGTTTCTGGAACTCCTTCCACTCTTGCTTGGCCTCGGGGTGCTTGCCGAGGAAGTCCAAGAGGATGCGGTCGGCATTCTGGTACATCGAGCGGAACTTGTAGCACTTGAAGGTCTTGCCGCCCTTGCCGATGCGCGCGGCGTTGTAGAAGGCCGGGCCATTGGAGTCGAGACGAATCATGATGGCGAGCACGGCGAGCACGGGCAGGATGCAGATGGCGATGGCGGAGCCGACGACGAGGTCGAAGGCGCGCTTGAGCATCTGGTTGCCGTGGCTCTTGAGGTTGTTGCTCGTCTTGAGTACGAGCAGCCTGTCGTCGATGCTGCTCTCGATGTCGACGTTGCCGATTGGCACGCCGAAGATGTTCGGGATGACCGAGACGTTGCGGACGAATGGTTGCACGCGGTAGAAAATCTTGACCTGCTCCTTCTTGGAGAGGCCCGGCGTGGCCAGGATGACTTCCTGCACGGGATGGGCTTGCAAGATCTGCTCGGCATCCTCGAAACGGCCGAGGCATGGATATTTCTTGAGCAGTGGCCGCGTCGCATCGTCTTCGACGAAGCCGACGATGTTGTAGTTCATCGAGAAGGCCTTGACGAACTTTTCGGCGGTCTTGCCCGCGCCGATGATGATGGCTGTGCTCTGCCAGATGCCGATGCGGCTCAGGATGGCGCGCGCGACGAAGCGCTCAAGGCAGACCAGTGTGTAGCTCAGAATCCAGTCGCAGAGCAAGAAGCCGCGCGAGATCATGCCGCTTTCGCTGTGGACGATGTAGTCGAGCACGATGACGGTCACAATGGTGTAGAAGGACGCCTTGAAGATGCGTCCGGCGCACTCGCGGAAGATGCGGCGCGTGCGGTAGAGGCGCAGCGGCACCATGTACAGGATGTAAATGCACGGTATGATCGTGTACCAAGCGTGGCCGACATGGAGCGTCTTCCCCAAGATGGGCTCCATGATGGCGACGGACAGGTAGACGGCGCCGTAGCAGGCGAGAAAGTCCAGGATGAGCAGTACGACGGGTGTGAGGTAATGGTTCAAGCTGGCTCTCCAGTTTTGCGTAATGGATGACATGGAAGTGGTTCCCCTCGCTTCTTCTTCGAACATGTCGTGGTGTTTCCCCCTATCTCCTATTTATCAGTCGGTCAGGTTCTTGTAGAGCGCCCAGGCGTTGACGTATGGCAGGACGTCGGTGTCGAGCTTGATGCCGTTGGAGCGTGGGACGTAGATGATGTCGCCGTCTTCGATCTCGACGTTCTGGGTGAGGTCGTGCTTGACGGTGTAGGCTTTCATGTTGAGGGTGCGGTAGTACATGGTACCGTCGATGACGCGCATGATCTGGATGCGGGTGCTGCGGCCCTTGCGCGCCCAGCCGCCCGCGCTAGCGAGTGCGGCGTAGGCGTTCATGTTGTCGATGGCCATGTCCTGGATGCCGGGCTTGTTGACCTCGCCCATGACGTAGACTTTGCGCGGGCCGTAGCTCGTGATGACGAGCGAGAGGTCTGGGATGCGCAGGTACTGGGTCAGGGAGTCCATGAGGACAGCCTTGGCCTCGTCGAGCGTCAGGCCCTCCATCTTGACGCTGCCGACGTACGGCAGCTGGACGTAGCCGTCGAGGCCGACGGTGATGCTGTTGATGCCGATGCCATCCGGGAAGCCGACGGCGAGGATGCTCAGCGTGTCACCGCGGAACAGGCGGTAGCTCGGCGAGACGGTCGTGTGGCGCAGGGAGGCTGTCTTGAACATCTCCTTGGACTCGACGTAGCGGGCTGCGGTGTCATCGTCAGCCGCGGCAGACTGAGCGGACTGGGCGCTCAGGGCTGCTACCGTATCGGTATGCGCGGTGGAGCCGACTGCTGCTTTCGTGTGGGAGACGGAAGCGGTCGGTGCGGCGAGCGTGCCCGTGGCCGTCTGGGCGGCAATGTCTGTAGCCGTAGGCGCGGCAAAGACGGCGCTGCCTGAGAGCAGGAAGGCCGTGATGGTGAGAGCCGGAAGGCTGTACTTCATAAGATAAAACCCCTCGTTTTCTGTATTTGCGTATGGAATAGTCAAATATACGCTACTAGAATACCACCTTTTCTAGGAAAAGACAAGGTTTAAAGGCGGATTAGCAAGCTGTGGCGCGCAGGATGATTTGATAGAATGATAAATACCTGATATAATTATGGAAGTCATTGTTTGTTATGCTGTTGTTATTCTTGATTTTATTTTCACATTCTTTTTGAAAAGGGAGATTTTCACTTATGTTACTCAATCGCAAATCGGTAGAGCTCCTGGCTCCGGCTGGCACTTGGGATGCGCTGGTGGCGGGCGTGGAGTCGGGTGCGGATGCTGTCTATCTCGGCGGCAAGCACTTCAACATGCGCATGCATGAGGGCGGGTTCAACTTCGACGATGCCATGCTCAAGAAGGCCATCGACTACGCGCACGCGCACGGGGTGCGCCTCTATGTGACGCTCAACAACCTCATCAGCAACGAGGAGATCCCGGCGCTGCGCGAGTACCTCGCCTATCTCAACGAGATCCGCCCGGACGCGCTGCTCGTGCAGGATTTTGCGGTGCTCGAGCTCGTGCACGAGATGGGCATCACGATCCCGCTGCACACGTCGGTCATGATGAACACGCACAACGAGCACGCCATCGAGAAGCTCAAGGAGTACGGCATCACGCGCATCGTCGTGGGCCGCGAGATGACGCTGTCGGAGCTCAGCCTCTTCCGCGAGCGCACGGGCATCGAGGTCGAGTATTTCATGCACGGCGACATGTGCATCAGCGAGTCGGGCCAGTGCATCCACTCGGGCGTGCTGTTTGGCCAGAGCGGCAACCGCGGCCGCTGCCTCAAGCCGTGCCGCTGGGCCTACCAGCTCATCGACGAGAAGACGGGCGAAGTGCTCGACGAGGACGGCCCGGGCGCCTACAAGCTCGCGCTCAAGGATATGTGCATGTACCGCGCAATCCCGCAGCTCATCCAGGCGGGCGTCTTCTCCTTCAAGATTGAGGGCCGCATGCGCCCGGCGGGCTTCATCCGCCGCATCGTCTCGACGTACCGCAAGGCGATTGACGCCTACATCGCGGACCCGAACGGCTACACGACGGACGAAGAAGGCTGGAAGAATCTCTACGACAACCGCGCGCGCGACTTCACGACGACGTTTGCCTTTGGCCAGCCGGGCAAGAAGGACATCGGCTTCACGGGCGAGCGCGAGCCGCGCTTCTTCAGCCATGCGGTCAAGGAAGCGGGCTTCCAGGATGAGGTGCTGCGCCAGGAACGCGATATCGAGAAAGCGAATGCGCCGCACCGCACACTTAGCGTGCGCGTCAATACGGTCGAGTCGGCCAAGGCGGCCATCGACAACGGTGCGGATACCATCTATGTCGGCGGCGAGGCGTTCCGCCCGCTGCGCCCGTGGAAGCTCGGCGACTATGCGGAAGTCCTCGCCTATGCGAAGGGCAAGGCGCGCGTCGTCGTCAATACGCCGCGCACGACGATGCGCCGCGAGTGCGGGGAGCTCGAGCAGTTCTTTACGGCACTGCGCGAGATCAAACCGGATGGCCTGATGGTCAGCAACCTCGGCTCCTTGAAGCTCGCAAAAGCTATCACGGACCTGCCGGTGCAGGCGGATGTGTCGTTTAATCTCTTCAACCAGCTCGCAGCGAAGTTCCTGCAGGAGAACGGCCTTACGATGGCGACGACGTCGTACGAGCTGTCGTTCGAGCAGCTGCGCGAGATCGTGGAGAGTGCGGAACTGCCGCTCGAGACGGTCGTGCACGGCTCGTATGAGTCGATGATCTGCGACCACGACTTCCCGGCGATGAGCCTGCCGGAGTTCAACGAGCTCGACAATCCGGAGGTGCTCGACCGCCACTATGCGCTCCTCGACACGGCTGGCGAGAAGCACGCGATCCGCATCGACCAGTACGGCCGCAATCACCTCTACTTCGCCAAGGACCTCTGCCTCTACCCCTACCTCGCGAAATTCAACGGGCTGGCCTCGTATCGCATCGAGGCGCAGGACTACACGCCGGAGCTCACGGGCCGCGTGACGAAGCTCTACCGCGAGGCGCTCGATGCGCTCGCAGCTGGCAAATCGCAGGAAGAGGCGTTCGACCATGAGGCGTTCGAGCAGGTGCAGAAGATGAGCCCGCGCGCATGGGGCATCGGGACGTACCGGTTCCGCCAAAGTCGCAATTCGATCTGAGCACTTCCTTAATAAATATGCAGCTGTGATGTTTCGCACTGTTGCTTTATCGCATATATCTTAGGAGGGATTTACTTTGGCTGAAGAAACAAAACGAACATACATTGGCCCCGAGGCCATCATCGAGAAGAAGAAGAAGTACATCATGCCGTGCCTCGGCCATTTCTACAAGGAGCCGCGCGAGTTCGTCCGTGGCTCGATGCAGTACCTCTACGACAGTGAGGGGCGCAAGTACCTCGACTGCTTCGCGGGGGTGTCGGTCATGAACTGCGGCCACTGCAACCCGGAGATCACGAAGAAGGTCCAGGAGCAGGTCGGCACGCTGCAGCACGTCTGCAACATCTACCTGACGGAGAATTTCGTGAACCTCGCGGAGAAGCTCGCGCAGGTCACGCCGGGCAAGCTGCAGAAATCGTTCTTCTGCTCGACGGGCTCGGAGGCCACGGAGGGCGCGCTGCTGCTCGCCTCCATCTACACGGGCAGCAGCGAGATCATCGCCCTGCGCAATGGCCTGCACGGCCGCACGAAGCTCGGCATGAGCGTAACGGGCATCCAGATGTGGCGCACGGACCCGGAGCCTGTAGGCGGCATCCACTTCGCACCGAATCCGTACTGTTACCGCTGCCCGCTCGGCAAGAATCGCGAGACGTGTGACCTCGCCTGCGCGAACATGGTCGAGGACGTCATCCAGACCTCGACGGCCGGCCATCCGGGCGCGTTCATCGCGGAGACGATCCAGGGCAATGCGGGCATCGTCGTGCCACCGAAGGGCTACTTCCAGCGCGTCAAGGAAATCCTTGCGGCGCACGGCACGCTGCTCGTCATCGACGAGGTCCAGACGGGCTTCGCGCGCACGGGCAAGCTGTTTGCCATCGAGCACTTCGGCGTGACGCCGGACATCATGGCGATGGCCAAGGCGCTCGGCAACGGCGCGCCGATCTCGGCCTTCATCTCGACGGCGGAGATTGCCGATACCTACACGCGTCCGGGCGCCTCGACGCTCGGCGGCAACCCCGTCTCGACGGCAGCCGGCCTCGCCGTGCTCGACTACATCGAGAAGCATGACCTCTGCAAGAATGCCGCGGAGCGCGGCGAGCAGCTGCGCGCCGGCCTGCGCGAGATCCAGAAAAAACACCCGATCATCGGCGACATCCGCGGCCTCGGCCTCATGACCGGCGCCGAATTCGTCCACGCCGACAAGAGCCCCGCCGCCGCCGAACTCGATGACGTTCTCGAGACCCTCAAGGACCGCGGCTTCATCATCGGCAAGAACGGCATCGCCCGCAACGTCATGGCCTTCCAGCCGCCACTCGTCATCACGGCCGAAGACATCGACAACGTGCTCAATGCACTCGAGATGGTGCTGACGGAGAAGAAGCTCTGATTGCTGTCGGCGCCAGGTCAGTTGCTCAATTGCATAGATAGCAAAAAGGAGATGCAAATTGCATCTCCTTTTTAGGTGAACAAAATCTCCGGCACGCGGGCAAATTTGACAGTTTCGCGAAAATCATGTAAAATTCTCTTGTATAAGTATGACATTGACTATGACAGGATTTTATTTTGGAGGGACCTACATGAAAAAATCAGCACTGTTGACGGCGGCACTGCTCCTCGTCAGTTCTTCCTATGCGATGGCAGCTCCGATCAACCAGATGGCCAATCATGAGACGGCTATCGGTGTTGGCACGAAGGAGAGCTACATCGAGCACAAAGTGACGAACAAGGCAACGGCTGGCTTCCAGTATGCCGACCGCGATGAGAAGGGCGACCACAAGGACGCCTATCTGCAGTATGATATCATCGGCTCCGAGCTCAAGGTCATCGGCGGCTACCGCTGGAACCTGCCGAACGACAAGGACAACGCCTTTGCGGGCGTCGCTGTGAGCACGCCGAAGGTCCTGGGCTTCGACGCCTATGCCTCCTATGTTGCAGGCAAGGACTTCAATGAGACGCAGGTCGGCGTCAACAAGAACCTGCTGTTCAACGTAGACCTCAACGTCAACTACCACAACTTCAAGCCGGATGAAGGCAGTCGCGAGAACGGCGTCGGCGTCGGCGTGTCCGTCAAGTTCTGACAAATGAAATGCAAAATTGCATAAAAAAAGAAAGCCCGCAGTACTGCGGGTTTTCTCATATATGCGAGCTTACTCTGCATCAAAGAGCGGCAGCGGCTCGAGGAAGATGATGTCGTCGCGCTTGGCGGCATCGCCCTCGGCGAGCACGCAGGCCTGGCCGATGACCTTGCCGCCTGCCTTCTCGGTGAGCTCCACGAGCGCTTTCATCGAGCCGCCCGTGCTGATGACATCGTCGAGCAGCAGGACGTTCTTGCCCTTGATGCGCTCGATGTCCGTGCCGTCGAGGCAGAGCTTCTGCGTGCCCTTCGTCGTGATCGAGACGTCGTCGACCCAGAGCGCGTTCTCCATGTACGCCTTGACCGACTTGCGCGCGACGATGTAGCGGTCCATGCCGAGCGCACGGGCGAGCTCCTCCGCGAGCGGGATACCCTTTGTCTCCGCCGTCAGCACGTAATCCGTCTCGGGCGGCACCTTCTTCGCAAGCTCCCGCGCACAGGCGTCCGTGAGCTCCACATCGCCGAGCATGACAAAGCCCGCGATGGCCAGCTTGTCCGTGACATTGAGGATGGGCAGGTTGCGCGTGCAGCCTGCAATGTGTAACGTATAATATCGATCTGCCATTTGAGCACCTCTTCATCTTGTGTATACTACCACCTCACATTATACTATGATGAAGCAGGCGGCGCAAATGCGTTCAAGCGAAAGAGCCCGCGAAAATAGCAGATTCAGCGGATTCATGAGAATTCATCACGATTATGAGAAAAGGAGATACCATAAATGAGCGAAATGCACGATATCCACGAGATTGACGAGGCCGAAGTCAGCGAAGAGCAGCGCGCCATCGACCAGATCACCCACATCCTGCTCCACGCCCTGACAGAAGACGGCATCGGCGAGCAGCTCGAGCACGCCAAATCCCAGCAGGAAGTCTACAAGCTCCTGCAGACCTTGCCGTACTTCAAGCTGACCTTCGAAGAATTCCAGCTCGGCATCCAGGCCCTGCGCCAGCAGCAAGCTGAGATCCATCAGGATTGACAAGTCGCTGCTTCCTCTCCACATTAAAGATATGCTATAATAAAACTATCGGGAGCATTCCTGCTCCCGATGGCCACCAACGGTAGGCGGTTGCCCTCTGCGTCAGATGTTTCATTTGATGGATGGAGGGATTTTGTACGCCCTCCACAGTGACTGTCGCCTTGCGGCAGATCTCAACTGGAAGGAGGGGATTGCATGAACGAAGCTACGACCTATGACATCGTCATCCGCATCTTCGGATTTGCATTTGCCTGCTTTTCCCTGGGCTATGCCCTCGGCAAAGATATCGGCACAAAAAAATGACCGCCCAGTGCCCAAACTTCGCGGTCATTTTGACTAACATGTAGAGGGCAACCTTCTACGGTGGCCTCTTTTTCTATGTCTATTATATCATGCGAGCAAGGGAGATGCAAGATGAAGACCTCAGCCACCGCTGCGCGGTCCACCTTCCTCGTGCGCGGGGAAGGCTTTATGGGTTCCAGGTCTTTGGGGCTTGACCATTGCCGAAATGCTGCTGCATGTAATCCGTATAATAACCTTTGGTCTCCTCCTGCACCTTGGATGCCGTGCAGATGAAAAAGCCAGCTAAAAATCGCTGGCTTTTTGTTATGAGAGAGAAGATTTGTGATTGTGGAATCAGAGGCCGAGCAAGGCGTCAAGCTTGGCTTTGTCGAAGCTGACGACGAAGTCTTTGCCGTTGACGGTGGTGACGGGGACGATGAGGTCGCCGGAGATCTTGTAGCACTCGTCGCGGTCGGCGTCGCTGAGCTCGATGTTGTGCTCTTCGTAGGCTACGCCTCTGGATTTGAGGTATTTCTTGACTTTGTCGCACCAGGGGCACTGGGTGATGGAATAGACTTTGACCATTTGGGATTCCTCCTATACATAGATGATGATTGCTAATTCGTGATGGGGACGGCTTAGAGGGATTCGATGTACTTTTCGGCGAGAAGGGCGGCTGTGGTGCCGTCGGCGGCTGCTGTTGTCAGCTGGCGGATTTCCTTCTCGCGGACGTCGCCGGCGGCGAAGACGCCGGGGAGATTCGTGCGGCAGTCCTCGCCGGCGAGGATGCGGCCGCTCTCTGTCATCTTGACCTGGCCCTCGAAGAGGTGGGTGTTCGGCACGACGCCGATGTTGACGAAGATGGCGTCGACGGGCAGCTCGCGCTCCTCCCCTTTTGCCTTGTCGTAGATGGTGATGCTCGTCAGTTTGCCTTCGCCGTGGAGCGCCCGGATCTCAGTCTCGAGCAGGACTTTGACCTTCGGATTGGCGTAGAGCTTGTCCTGTGAGATCTTATCGGCCCGCAGCGCGGAGCGATGAATCAGATAGAGCTCGCTCGCGTACTTCGTCAGGAAGTTCGCGGCGTCGACGGCAGCGTTGCCGCCGCCCATGACGGCGATGGTCTTGCCCTGATACATGTGGCCGTCGCAGAGCTCGCAGTAGTGGACACCGCGGCCGCTGTACTTCGCTTCTTCCTTGAGCGGCAGCTTGCGGCGCTCCATGCCGGAGGTGATGATGACGGCTTTTGCCTCGTAGATGTAGCTCTGTGTCTCGACGATCTTCGGCGTGCCCTTGAGGTCTACGCGCTCGATCATGTCGAACTCGTCGACTTCGGCGCCGGCATTCTCGGCCTGCTGCTGGACGGTCGCCATGAGGTCGCTGCCGCTGACGCTCGTGAAGCCCGGATAGTTCTCGATGTCGACGGCATTGGCAATCTGCCCGCCGACGATGGCATTCTCGAGCACGAGCGTCGAGAGGTTCGAGCGCCCCGCGTAGAGCGCCGCCGTGAGTCCGGCCATGCCCGCGCCGATGATGATGACATCTTTTATCCTGCGTTCCTTCGTCATAAAACCACTATCCTTCCATCTGTCATTCTATCGAAGTATTGCCGCCCGCTTGCGGCTCTCTTGCTTTCTGAGTTCAGTATAGCAGAGAATCGCCCGGCGTTCTGTTACTGAGTTACATAGGCGCAAAAATTGCAGGAGCTCCCCCACTCTTGACTTTTCCCCGCACATATACTATGATAAAAGTAACAAGTAAAAACATATCTGTTTACTATACTTTAAAGGAGTCTTTCTCATGCCTGCACCTCGTCTCGCCCCAGGCGACATCCCTCAGAAAGCCATGACCTACATCCTCCAAGGCCTGCGCACGATTCGCTACGGCGAGATTGTCCTCGTCGCCCAGGACGGCGTCCTCATGCAGGTCGAGTGGAGCGAGAAGCGCCGCCTCGACTGCTGGCAGGAGAGTGAAGACGGCGAGAACAGCTACACCGAGCGCGCCCTTGCCGACCTCGCCGCGCGCATCCGCAAGGACTTTGGCCTGCTCCAGTACGGCAAGCTCGTCCTCATCATCCGCAAGGGCCGCCTGCTGCAGCTCGAGCGCACCGAAAAACAGCGCTTCACCGGCCTCGACGGCGAAGGCATCTGATCATCGGATGCCCCACCGTGGCTGGGAAGCGCTGCTTTTGTCATTCCATATTTTACGAATCACTTGTCTTCGTGCTTTTCCTTGCTGAGCCAGCGGGAGGCGCGGAGCTTTTTTATGGTCTCCATGCGGTCTTTGTAGATATCCTCGATGACAAGCTTGCAGATGACGATGAACGGCACCGCGAGGAACATGCCTGCTGCGCCGAGCACCTCGCCGCCGAGGATGATGCCGAGAATGATGGCGACCGGATGCAGATTGAGCGACTTGCCGATGAGCGTCGGATAGACGGCATTGTGGTTGACCTGTGTCAGGATCAGGTAGAAGCCCGCCGTCTGGATGGCAATCCACGGGTCCACCGTCGCCGTCAGCAGGATACCGAAGATCGAGGCGACCGTCGGGCCGAGCACCGGCACGAACTCGCTGATGCCCGATACCATCGCGAAGACCGAGGCGTAGGGCAGGCTGCGCGCCGTGTAGTAGAGGAAGACGACCGTCGCCGTCAGGCAGCAGATGACGAGCTGGCTGCAGATATAGGTGCGCAGCGCCGAGAGGATGCGGTTGAAGAGCGCGAGCACGCGGCTGTAGTCGCGCGTCGGGAAGAGGCTCGCGAGGTAGACCTTGATGTCATCGCCGTCCTTGAGCAGGTAAAACGTGACAAAGAGGATGATGACCATGTCGATGAACTTGCTGAAGATCGAGAGCAAGACCGTCAGCGACGATTTGAGCGCATCGACGCTCGCCGCCTTGAGCTCAAGCCAGAACTGCTCGAACTCATCCGTCAGGTAGGCATTGTCGTGGATCAGCGGCATCTGCTGCAATTTCTCCGTGATCTGCGGGAAGTCCGTCACGAAGCGCGTGAACGTCGGGATGAATGTGCTCGAGACGAGCAGCACGAGCCCGAGGCAGATCAGGAGGAAGGTGCCGAGCACGATGGCTGCCGCGAGTCCGCGGTTCAGATGGCGCTCGAGCCGGTCGACGAGCGGCGTCAGGAGCAGCTGCAGCAAGAGTGAGATGAAGATGATGAATGCCAGCTGCGGCAAGAACCAGAACGTCGACAGCAGGACCGTGAACGTGACGCCCAAGAGGATGGACGTCCGGTAAGTCTTTAGATGCATGTGTTTCTCCTATGATAATCGAAAAATAATAACCATCTCGATTATACCACAGGGCCCGCTGAAGGGAAAGAAAAGGCCGCCTCCGTGGTGGTTGGCGTCACGGAGGCGGCGGTTGATGACTTGTGTGGACTTGTGATCGCGGTCGTTGGTTATTTGATGACCATGACCGGGATTGGGGATTCTTCGACGACTTTCTGGCTGACGCTGCCGATCAGGGCGCCTTTGAAGAGGCCGAGGCCGCGGCTGCCCATGATGATGAGGTCGCTATGCTCTTCGGCGGCGACGCGCATGATGGCTTTCGGGATGTTGCCGGTCTCGACATGCTTGGATGCTTTGATGTCGTCTGGCAGTTTCTCCCAGATGCGGTCGAAGACGATGTGGCTTGGGATGTCTTTGTTGATGTTGCTGGCGACGTAGACGAAGTCGAGGTCGGCTTTGCATTTCTCGGCGAAGAAGATTGCTTCATCGACGGCTTTGCAGCCGTTGACGGAACCGTCGACTGGTACTAAGATTTTCTGGATTCTGCCCATATTAACCCCTCCTATACGAAGATGATGATTTTCTGATTATATGGAGTATTTCGTTCTCGGGTGGGGAAATTCCTTCTTTTTTGGCGTTGTTTTCTTGGGCTGCGAACATATTTTTTCTCTTGGGCGAAATATTTTTGAGGAAGGTGTTGACAACGGGGTGGATTCTTCGTATAATATTTCTTGTGACTACGGGATGTGGCACAGTTTGGTAGCGCGCATCGTTCGGGACGATGAGGCCGCAGGTTCGAATCCTGTCATCCCGACCATTGAAATTACAAGTCGTCAGCTTTGGCTGGCGGCTTTTTTGTTTACGTCGTAAAAGCCAATAAAAAAGACACGGTTGTGGGCCGTGTCTTTTTTGCTATCTGGAGTTTATTTATTGGCCAGGCGTTCGAGGGCGCGGTGGGCGATGTCGTTACGGTGGAAGGCGTCTTTAAAAGTGATGGCATTGACGCCTTTGTAGGCTTTGTCGACGGCGGTGCGGATGTCGTCGGCTTTAGCGACGACGCCGAGGACGCGGCCGCCGTTGGTGACGATCTTGCCGTCTTTTTCGGCGGTGCCGGCGTGGAAGACGAGGGTGTCGAGGGCTTTTGCTTTGGCGAGGCCTTCGATCGGGTAGCCTTTTTTATAGGCTTTGGGGTAGCCGCCGGAGGCGATGACGACGCAGACGGCTGCGCCTTTGCTCCACTCGATGTGTTCTTCGTCGAGGTGGCCGTCGGTGCAGGCGAGCATGATGTCGACGAGGTCGCTCTCGAGGAGCGGCAGGACGACCTGGGTCTCGGGGTCGCCGAAGCGGGCGTTGAATTCGACGACTTTGGGGCCTTCTTTGGTGATCATGAGGCCGGCGTAGAGGCAGCCTTTATAGGGGCGGCCTTCTTTGGCCATGGCGGCGATGGTTGGCTTGAGGATGCGCTCGGTGGCGACTTTGACCATCTCGTCGGTCATGACGGGGGCTGGTGCGTAGGTGCCCATGCCGCCGGTGTTGGGGCCTTTGTCGCCGTCGTAGGCGCGCTTGTGGTCCTGGGAGCTGACCATCGGGTAGATGGTCTTGCCGTCGGTGAAGGCCAAGAGGGATGCCTCCTCGCCCTCCATGAATTCTTCGATGACGACGCGGCTGCCGGCTTTGCCGAAGGCGGCGTCGTCCATGATCTCGTGGACGGCATCGAGGGCTTCTTCGAGGGTCATGGCGACGATGACGCCTTTGCCGGCGGCGAGGCCGTCGGCTTTGATGACGATTGGGGCGCCCTCTTTCTTGATGTAGGCGCGGGCTTCGTCGGCGTCGGTGAAGACTTCGTACTTGGCGGTCGGGATGCCGTACTTCTTCATGAGGTTCTTGGAAAAGGACTTGGAGCCTTCGATTTCGGCGGCGAGCTTGCGCGGGCCGAAGGCTTTGATGCCGGCGGCGTTCATGGCGTCGACGACGCCGTTCGTCAGCGGGACTTCGGGGCCGACGACGACGAGGTCGATGGCTTTGTCCTCGGCAAGCTTGACGAGGGCTTCGTTATCGCAGATGTCGACGCCTCCGATGCACTCGGCGATATCGGCCATGCCGGGATTGCCGGGGACGGCGTAGAGCTTGGTGGCTTTTGGCGACTGGGCGAGTTTCCAGGCCAGGGTGTGCTCGCGGCCGCCGGAACCGATGACTAAGATGTTCATGCTACTTCCTCCAGTAAAACGCAAATGGCCCTCTCCCACCGGCGCGTGAAAAGTGCCTGCGGGGGAAGGCTCGTATTCTTATTTCTTGAGCTGCTCGGCGAGATAATCCTTGATCATCGTGTCGTAAGCAGCCGTGTGCGCGAAGGCTTCCTGTGCGAGCTCCATGCGCGTACGGTCGTCGACGCAGCCGTTCTTCGTGACCTGCTCGGCGATGGCGTCGTAGCGGGCCGGGTTCGTGACGATGGTGACGAACTTGAAGTTCTTGGCAGCGGCGCGGACCATGGCGGGGCCGCCGATGTCGATGTTCTCGATGGCTTCGGCGAGGGTGACGTTCGGCTTGGCAATGGTCTCTTTGAACGGATAGAGGTTGACGGCGACGAGGTCGATACCGGTGATGTGGTGCTCCTCCATCTCGCGGACGTGCTCGGGGTTGTCGCGGACGGCGAGGATGCCGCCGTGGATGTACGGGTTGAGGGTCTTGACGCGGCCGTCCATGATCTCGGGGAAACCGGTGACGTCGCTGACGTAGGTGACGGGGATGCCGGCCTCTTTGATGGCCTTCATCGTGCCGCCCGTGGAGACGATCTCGACGCCGGCTTCGTGGAGTTTGCGGGCGAAGTCGACGACGCCCTGTTTGTTCGATACGCTGATGAGCGCGCGTTTGATCTGCATGGTTTTGTACCTCTTTCTGTTTACATCGGGTAAGGGGCAGGGGCGAGTTTTTTCGGCTTCGGCGCTCAGCTAAATGGCCGACTAGGATATCGGTGCATTCTTAGCTGGTTCGCCGCCTGCCGCGGCGTTCTGACATCGCAGGACCTAGCTGGATTTGGCTGTCGGCCAGCCCTACGGGCAGGCGCTTCGCTTCTGCAGGCGAAAAATCTCGCCCCTTCCCTAGTCAGTTCCTGCCGGGGTTTGTTTACACCTCGTCCCTAATCTGTTTAATCCTTGGCGGGCAGGATGCGGACGTGGCGGCCATCGACCTTCAGGCGGCCTTCGCAGTAGAGCTGGATGGCTTTGGGGTAGATGATGTGTTCCTGCTCTAGGACGCGGGCGCCGAGGGTTTCTTCGGTGTCGTCGTCGAGTACGGGGACGGCGGCTTGCAGGATGATGGGGCCGCTGTCGGTGCCTTCGTCGACGAAGTGGACGGTGCAGCCGCTGACTTTGACGCCGTAGGCGAGGACGTCGCGGTGGGCGTGGGCGCCGGGGAAGCTCGGCAGGAGGGCCGGGTGGATGTTCATGATGCGGCCAGCGTAGTGGCGCACGAAGTACGGGGTCAGGATGCGCATGAAGCCGGCGAGAACGACGAGGGTGACGCCTGCTTCGTCGAGGGCTTTAATGAGGGCCTCTTCGAAGGGCTGGCGGCCGTCGAACTGCTTGCGGTCGATGCAGACGGCTTTGATGCCGGCTTTTTCGGCGCGCGTGAGGGCGTAGGCGTCGGGCTTGTCGGTCAGGACAAGGGCGATCGTCGCATCTACTTCACCGCGGCCGATGGCGTCGATGATGGACTGGAGGTCGGTGCCGCGGCCGGAGCACAGCACGCCTAATACTTGCTTACTCATCGAACACGCCGCCTTTGATCGTCACATTGTGGTTGCCGCGGACGACGCGGCCGATCTCGTAGACCGTCTCGTTCTCGGCCTCGAGGTGGGCCTTGATCTTGTCGGCTTCTTCGCGGCTCGCCATGATGACCATGCCGATGCCCATGTTGAAGGTGCGGTACATCTCATGCCAGTCGACGTTGCCCCACTGCTGCAGGAGGCGGAAAATCGTCGGCATCTGCCAGACGGAGCTGTCGATCTCGACGGCCATGTCTTCTGGCAGGGCGCGCGGGATGTTGTCGTAGAAGCCGCCGCCCGTGATGTGGACCATACCGTGGATGTCGAATTTCTCGATCAGCGGCAGGCAAGTCTTCGGGTAGAGGCGCGTCGGGGTCAGGAGCTCTTCGCCGATGGTCTTGCCGAGCTCGTCGATGTACTCGTCGCCCTTGAAGCCCTTGTGCTCGAAGCAGATCTTGCGCACGAGGGAATAGCCGTTCGAATGGACGCCGGAGGACGGCAGGCCGAGGAGCACATCGCCTTCTTTGACGCGCTCGCTCGTGATGACTTTCGACTTCTCGACGACGCCGACGGCGAAGCCGGCGATGTCGTACTCGCCGACCGGGTAGAAGCCGCTCATCTCAGCGGTCTCGCCGCCAATGAGGGCGCAACCGGACTCTTTGCAGGCATTCGCGACGCCCTTGACGACAGCGGCGACCTGCTCGGGGTCGAGCTTGCCGACGGCGAGGTAGTCGAGGAAGAAGAGCGGCTCAGCGCCCTGGACGAGGATGTCGTTGACGCACATGGCAACGGCGTCCTGGCCGATCGTGTCGTGCTTGTCGAGCATGAAGGCCAGGCGCAGTTTCGTGCCGACGCCGTCGGTGCCGGAGACGAGCACCGGCTCCTTGTACTTGCCGGAATTCAGCGCAAAGAGACCGCCGAAGCCGCCGAGGTCGCCGAGGACCTCCGGACGATACGTCGCCTTGACGCTGTCCTTGATGAGTTTGACGGAGTAGTTGCCAGCATCGATGTCGACGCCGGAATCCTTATAGGTAAGTTGTTCTGCCATTTTGCTATTCTGGTTCCTTTCCTATCTGACGATATTCCGATATTCTCGCGATTTGCACGCGTCTCAGCACTTGCGCTGCTCGAAGACGTACTTGCTGTTGCCGGCCGGCTTGGCGCCGTCCTCTATGGGGTAGGCGCTGTTGAAGCAGGCGTAGCACATGTCATCGGCCTTGAGGTTCGGCACGCATTTCTTGAGGCCTTCGATGCTCAGGAAGTGCAGGGAGTCGGCGCCGATGAACTCGCGGATCTCCTCGACGGATTTCGTCGCGGCGATGAGCTCCTTGCGCACGCTGGTATCGATGCCATAGAAGCAGGGATAGCCAATCGGCGGGCTGCTGATGCAGACGTGTACGGCCGTCGCGCCGGCATTCCTCAGCATGCGGACGATCTTGCCGCTCGTCGTGCCACGGACGATGGAGTCGTCGACCATGATGACCGACTTGCCCTCGACGACGGAGCGGATGGCGTTGAGCTTGAGCTTGACAGCCGTGTCGCGCTTCTTCTGCGTCGGCTGGATGAAGGTGCGGCCGATGTAGCGGTTCTTGATCAGGCCCTCGACGAACGGGATGCCCGACTCATAGGCAAAGCCCGTCGCGGCCGTCGTGCCGGAGTCCGGCACGGAGATGACGATGTCGCCCTTGAAGCCCGACTCGCGCGCGAGCTCGCGGCCCATCTGGAAGCGCGCTTCGTGGACGCTCTGGCCGTCGATGACGGAATCCGGGCGCGCGAAGTAGATGTACTCGAAGATGCAGCCGGCCTTCTTCTCGTCCGTCGCGAACGGATACGACTTGAGGCCGTCCTTGTCGATGACGACCATCTCACCCGGCAGGACGTCGCGCACGAACTCTGCGCCGACGACGTCGAGGCCGCAGGTCTCCGACGAGAGGATCCAGCTGCCCTCCTCCGTCTTGCCGAGGCAGAGCGGACGGAAGCCCTGCGGATCGCGGGCGCCGATGAGCTTGTCCTCGGTCATGATCGTCAGGCAGTAGCAGCCCTTGACCATCTTGAGGCTCTCGATGATGCGTTCCTCGATTGTCTCCTTGTGGGAGCGCGCGATGAGGTTCACGATGACTTCCGAATCGATGGAGGTCTGGAAGATCGTGCCCTGCTGCTCGAGCTCATGGCGAATCTCGGCGGCATTCGTCAGGTTGCCGTTGTGGGCAAGCGCGATCTTGCCGCCCGCGTAGTTGACGAGCAGCGGCTGCGTGTTGGCGAGCAGGCTCGAGCCCGTCGTCGAATAGCGCACATGGCCGACGGCGATGCACTGGTTCTCCATGTGCGGAACCTGATGGCGGAATACTTCGTTGACGAGGCCCATGCCGCGCGTCACATCCATCCAGGCGCCGTCCGTGATGGCGATGCCGGCGCTCTCCTGCCCGCGGTGCTGCAGGGCATAGAGGCCGAGGTACGTCAAGCCGGAGACATCTTCCGTATGGGAGTACACGCCGTAAACGCCGCATTCCTCTTTCCACTTCGGTTCTGGGTTGTAGCCATTATCATACATGGTTGTTCTGCTTCTTCCCTTTCTCTTTCTCTAATTGGTTTCTCTTCGCGGTGCGCGGCTCAGAGCTGAGCAGCGACGCGCGCGGCCTTCTTCTCGACGCCCGCGACCATCTCCTCGCGGTAGTCGGCGAGCTGTTTCTTGAGATCGTCATCGGCGATTGAGAACATCTCGACGGCGAAGATGGCGGCGTTCTTTGCGCCATTGATGGCCATCGTCGCGACCGGGATACCCGACGGCATCTGGACCGTCGAGAGCAGTGCGTCCATGCCGTTCAGCGAGGTCGCATTGATCGGCACGCCGATGACCGGCAGCGTCGTGTAGCTCGCGACGACACCGGCGAGGTGGGCCGCAGCGCCCGCGCCGATTATGAAGGCAGCGACGCCCTTCTCGGGGGCCGACTCGACAAACGTACGTACTTTCGCAGGCGTGCGGTGCGCCGAGGCGACCGTCACTTCCGCAGCAATGCCAAACTGCTTCAAGAGCTCGACGGCTGGCTTCAGGATGGGCCAGTCCGAGTCGCTCCCCATGATCACAGCTACTTTCTTGGCATTCATGGATATCATCTCCTATATACACTCAAGCAATCATTCATTCTCTACATCAATGATAACGGTAAAAAACTAGGCTGTCAACTGAAAACAGGACAGATGTCCTTGCGCAAAAGCAAAAGCCCCCGGATGAACCGGGAGCATGCAAACGAGTGAGCAGGGATCAGTCGAGGTCCTTGCCCGTGATCATCTTGTAAGCTTCGACGTACTTGGCAATCGTCTTGTCAATGACGTCCTGCGGCAGCTTGTAGTCGCTATCCGGGTTGGCCTTGAGCCAGTCGCGGACGAACTGCTTGTCGTAAGACGGCTGCGGCTTGCCGGCCTCGTAGCCCTCGAGCGGCCAGAAGCGGGAGCTGTCCGGCGTCAGGACCTCGTCGCCGAGGACGATGTTGCCGTCCTCATCGAGGCCGAACTCGAACTTCGTGTCGGCGATGATGATGCCGCGCGAGAGTGCGTACGCAGCGCACTTCTTGTAGATGGCAATCGTGTAGTCGCGCAGTTTCTCTGCGTATTCCATGCCGTGGCCGGGGAACTCCTTCTCGAAGACGGCAGCGCCCTGCTCGAGCGAGACGTTCTCATCGTGGTCACCGAGCTCTGCCTTCGTGCTCGGCGTGAAGATCGGCTCCGGCAGTTTCTGGGATTCCTTGAGGCCCTCCGGCAGTTTGATGCCGCAGACCGTGCCGTTCTCCTGATAGCTTGCCCAGCCGCTGCCCGTGATATAGCCGCGGACAATGCACTCCATCGGCAGCATCGTGAGCTTCTTGCACTTCATGCTGTTGCCGAGGAACTGCGGCTGACGGAAGAATTCCGGCATGTCGTTGTTGTCCACCGAGATCATGTGGTTCGGAATGATGTCCTTTGTGAAGTCGAACCAGAACTTCGACATCTGCGTCAGGACCTTGCCCTTCTTCGTGATCTGGTTCTTGAGGATGTGGTCGAAAGCGGAGATGCGGTCCGTCGCAACCATGATGATGCTGTCGCCAGCATCGTATACCTCACGAACTTTTCCGGATTTGAACGGCTTGTACTCTTTCATTTGTTATCGTCTCCCGTCACAAACAGATAGATAGGATTTTTACACTTCCATCATAGCGGCAGATGGAAAAAATGTCAAGAAATGGGTCAGGTGTCCTTGCGCAAAACGAGCTAGGATTCGTGGCGTAGGGAGGGGGCATGTATTTCGGCTTCGTCGCTGACGCCACAACTTTCTTTCATCGAGCAACGAAGCGCCGGGGGGGTACCCTTCCGGTTTCGTCACTCCGTTAAATGAGCCGCATGAAACTGCTCGCAGCCCCATACTTCGCCGCCTGCCGCGGCGCTTTGACATCCGTAGCAAAGCAACTGTGCAGTGCGGCTCATCCCCAAGGGGCAATCACTCCGTTCCTGCAAGCGGAAGGGTACCACCCCGTCTTCCATCCTCTAAACCGAGATGCCCCCTCCCTCAGTTACGTTCTGCAAGCGAGCACGAAGACCGTCCAGTCGATGAGAGAGGCAAGGAACCCGACTGGGAGGAAAAAGAACGGTATGAGCTGAGGTCGGGGGGACATGTTTCGCCTGCAGGAGCGACGCGGCTGCCCGCAGGGATGGCCCCTGATACTTCATGAGCCTCAAGTCGCAATGTGAGAACGCCGCGGCAGGCGGCGAAGTTCCTTTGCTGCAAGCGCACCATAGGGGCCATTTTAGCAGAGCGACGAAGCCGAAACATGTCCCCCCGGCCCTTTGCCATCCTCTCTCGATTCCTCGAATCCAGCACTGGCAATCAAAAAGAACCCGCCCCACTCCACCTGAAAGATGAAGTGAGAACGGACTCTGAAGAAAAAACGGACTGAGCTGAGGTCGGGGGGATATGTTCCGCCTGCAGGAGCGGCGCGGCTGCCCGAAGAAACGGACTGAGCTGAGGCCGGGGTGGTGTGTACCGCCTGCAGGAGCGCAGTAATTGCCCGCAGGGATGGGGGCCGAGAGGTGGCAGCCTCTATCGCCGTGTAAGGCGCCGCGGCAGGCGGCGAAGTGGCTTAGAAACATGCATCGGCATAGGCCCCATTTAACGGAGCGACGAAGCCGGGACATACCACCCCGGCCCCTTGCCAAACGCTACTCGCTTCAACGAATCCAGCACCGGTAATCAGCCCCTCATTCCCTCGCTGCTCTTTTCGGCCTCGTTTTCCTGCTTGGGCCCGCGCTCTTTTGCTACGGCGAGCATGAGCTTGATGCGGTTGAGCTGGTTGACTTCGGAGGAGCCGGCGTCGCAGTCAATGGCGGTGAGGTTGGCGCCTGCGTAGCTCTCGCGCAGTTCGTGCATGACGCCTTTGCCGGTGATGTGGTTCGGCAGGCAGCCGAACGGCTGGAGGCAGATGACGTTGGGCACGCCTTCGTCGATGAGCTTGACCATCTCGCCGGTCAGGAACCAGCCCTCGCCGGCCATGTTGCCAAGGCTGACGTGGCGCGAGGCGAGCTTGGCGGTCTCGTCGATCTTGTGCGGCGCGAGGAAGTGGCGGCTGTTCTTGAGCGCCTTGCGCATCGGCGCGCGGTAGAAGTTGATGATGTTAATGAACATGCGTCCGAAGAAGCTGTTCCTCTTCTTGCCGTCGAGCAGGCGGTGCTTGACGATTGGGTCGTAGGCCGAGTAGAGGAAGAAGTCGACGAAGTCCGGCATGACGACCTCCGCGCCCTCCTCCATCAGGACTTTCTCGATGTGGTTGTTCGCGACCGGATGGTACTTCGCGAGGATCTCGCCGACGATGCCGACTTTCGGCTTCCAGAGGGTTTCATCAATCGGGATGTTGTCGAATTCCTTGACGATCTGCTTGACCGTGCGCTGGAACTTGAAGTAGCCGCCGTCTTTCAATACGTCCTTGCAGGCTGCCATCCACTTGTCGAAGAGGCGCTGTGTCTCGCCTTTCTGGAGCTCGTACGGCATCATGCGGTTCTTGACATTCTGCAGGAGGTCGCCGAAGATGGCGGCCTTGATGGCGGCGACGAGCATTGGGCGCGTGAGGCGGAAGGAATCCGTCTCCTCGGGCAGGCCGTGCACGGCGAAGACCGGCACCTGCGGGAAGCCCGCGTACTTGAGTGCCTGGCGCAGGACGCTCATGTAGTTCGTCGCGCGGCAGGCGCCGCAGGTCTGGAACATCGCGATGCTCGTGTGGTCGGGGTCGTACTCACCCGACTTCAGTGCGGCGATGAGCTGACCGATGACGACGATCGACGGGTAGCACATGTCGTTGTTGACGTAGCGCAGGCCGAGGTCAATGGCCGCCTTGTCCGGCATCTCCGGCACGACGAGGTTGTAGCCGTAGTCGCGCATGACCGACTTGATGAGCTCGAAGTGGATTGGGGCCATCTGCGGCGCGAGGATCGTGTGCGTCTTCTTGCACTCGGCCGTGAAGTGCGGCCGCTCAATCGGCTTGACCTCCTGATACGGCACAGTCTTGCGGCGCGCGAGCGCGGCCATCAGAGAGCGCAGGCGGATGCGCGCGGCGCCGAGGTTCGAGACCTCGTCGAGCTTGATCATCGTGTAGATGCGGTTGTGCGACTCGAGGATGTCCTTGACCTGGCCCGTCGTCAGTGCGTCGAGGCCGCAGCCGAACGAGCTGAACTGGATCAGCGTGAAGTTCGGGTGCTCGGCGACGAACTGCGCCGCATGGTAGAGGCGCGCGTGGTAGCTCCACTGGTTGACGATCTTGAGCTTCGCGGCTTTGACCGGCATGTGGTAGACGGCGTCCTCCGAGATGATCGGCAGATGGTAGCTCTGGATCATCTCCGGAATGCCGTGGTTGATCTCCGGGTCGATGTGGTACGGACGGCCGACGAGCATGATGACCTGCTCGCCCGTCTTCTCCACACGCTCGAGAATCTTCGCGCCGTAGTCGCGCACATCCTGGCGGTACTGCGCGAGCTCGCGGTAGGACTCGTCGACTGCCTCGGCAATCTCTTCCTTCGTCAGGCCCTCATGGGCACCGAGCTCCTCGTAGAGGCGCTGGGCCATGCGCTTCTCGTCGTTGATCGGCAGGAACGGCTGCAGGAAGTCGATGTGCTTCTCGCGCAGGATGTCCATGTTGCCGCGGATGTTCTCGGCGTACGAGGCGACGATTGGGCAGTTGTAGTGATTCTCCGACGGGTGCTTGTCGTCGACCATGTTGTAGGGTTCGCACGGGTAGAAGATCTTCGTGACGCCCTTCTCGATGAGGTCCATGATGTGGCCGTGCGCGAGCTTGGCCGGATAGCAGAGCGAGTCAGACGGCACGGTCGCCATGCCCTTGAAGTACATCTTGGCACTCGACTTGCCCGAGAGCACGACGCGGTAGCCGAGCTTCGTGAAGAAGGTGAACCAGAACGGGTAGTCCTCGTACATGTTGAGCACGCGCGGCAGGCCGATCGTGCCGCGCGAGGGCTCCTCGAGCGGTTCGTAGTACTGGAAGAGGCGCTCGTACTTGTACTGGTAGATGTTCGGCGTGTCGGATTCTTTCTTCTGCCCGCCGATGCCGCGCTCACAGCGATTGCCCGTGAAGTACTTGCCGCCGTCCGGGAACTTCTGCATCGTGATCAGACACTTGTTGCCGCAGCCGCGGCAGCGGTAGGAGCTCGTCGCGACGGCGAAGTGGTCGAGCTCATCTGGCGTCAGCAGGCTCGACTGCTGCTTGCCCTCTTTCTCGGCCTCCTCGAGTGCGAGGATGGCCGCACCGTAGGCGCCCATGAGGCCCGCGATATCGGGGCGGATGACGTCACGGTCTAAAAGCTTCTCCATGCAGCGCAGCACGGCATCGTTGTAGAAGGTGCCGCCCTGCACGACGATGTGGTCGCCGAGCTCGCGGACATCCTTGAGCTGCATGACCTTGAAGAGCGCATTCTTGATGACGGAGAACGCGATGCCGGCCGAGATGTCGGCGACGTCGGCGCCCTCTTTCTGCGCCTGCTTGACCTTCGAGTTCATGAAGACCGTGCAGCGCGTGCCGAGGTCGACCGGCGCCTTCGAGTCGATGGCCTTGGCCGCAAACTCCGCCGGCGTCATGTGCAGGCCCTCGGCGAAGTTCTGGATGAAGGAGCCGCAGCCGGCCGAGCACGCCTCATTGAGCGTGATGTTGCCGATGCTGCCATCCTTGACGAAGAAGCACTTCATGTCCTGGCCGCCGATGTCGAGCACGAAGGTGACCTCCGGGCAGAATTCCTGTGCCGCCCGCAGGTGTGCGAACGTCTCGACCTCGCCGCCATCGGCATGCAGCGCGGCCTTGACGATGGCCTCGCCGTAGCCCGTCGTCATCGAGCCCGCGATGGTTGCGCCCTCTGGCAGGGCCGCGTAGAGCCCCTTCATCTCCTTGACGACGGTTTTGAGGGGCGAGCCCTGGTTGCTGCCGTACGAGGTGTAGAGAATCTCCTTGTCCTTGCCGATGGCCGTAATCTTCGTCGTCGTGGAGCCGGCGTCGATGCCGATGTAGACGGGGCCGCGGTACGAGCGAAGGTCGCCGCGCTTGACCTTGTCCTTGTCGTGGCGGGCCTTGAAGGCCTCGTAGTCGGCACGGTCTTCAAACAGCGTGAAGTCGGCCTTGCGCGTCTCTTTCGCCGCGGCTTCCTTCGCCTTGGCGATGCTCTGCTCGAGGCGATTGACGTCGATGACCTCCGCCTCGTCGGAGAGCGCCGCGCCCATGGCGACGAAGTAGTTGCCGTAGTCGACCTTGACGACGTGCTCCTCGTCGAGCTCCAGCGTCTCGATGAAGCGCTTGCGCAGCTCCGGCAGGAAGTGCAGCGGGCCGCCGAGGAAGGCGACGTGGCCGCTTATCGGACGGCCCTGCGCGAGGTTGCCGATGGTCTGGTTGACGACGGCCTGGAAAATCGACAGAGCGATGTCGGCCTTCTCGGCGCCATCGTTCATCAGGGCCTGGATATCGGTCTTGGCAAAGACGCCGCAGCGCGAAGCGATCGTGTAGATCTGCTTGCCCTTGGCCGCGAGGTCATCGAGGCCCTTGGCATCGGTCGAGAGGAGCGAGGCCATGTGGTCGATGAACGAGCCCGTGCCGCCCGCGCAGACGCCGTTCATGCGCTGCTCCGGCGCGTCGCCGAAATACGTGATCTTCGCGTCCTCGCCGCCGAGCTCGACGACGGTGTCCGTCTGCGGGATGAGCTCCTTGACGGCTGCGGCGCAGGCGATGACCTCCTGCACGAACGGCAGGCCGATGCGCTGGGCGATGCCCATGCCGGCCGAACCCGTCAGGGCAAACGAGAACTTCTTCTCACCGACGATGGATTTCAGATGCGTCAGATTCTCCTGCAGGGCGTTGCCGATCTCGGAGAAATGACGTGCATAGTTCTTGTAAAGGATATGCTTCTCATGGTCGAGAACGACGAGCTTGATCGTCGTCGAACCGACATCAATCCCTACGTTCAAAATTGATTTCATATTCACACCACCTAGTGTCATGGATTGATTTGGACTGATTCTGGAAACGGGATGAAATCCAGTTACCTATTGACCTTTTAGAGGGTCACATTTTATTCTAACCCATCTGCGAGTCATTCGCAAGTCTAGACGTCACAGACAGAGAGCGCCGCTGCCGTTCCCCGAAGCGTTCAAGAAGCATTCAAGAAGCGATTCAGGGGCGAACAGAGCGGCGCTCAAACTAGCAATAGGATCAAAAGGGAAAGGCTTCACCGTAGTCGACATGTTCAAGATAGAGCCCGCAGGCCGGCGCGGTCGCCGAGGCCTTTGTGCGGTCGCGGCCCTCGAGGATCTCGCCGAAGCGCGCCGGCGTCAGGACACCGAGGCCGACGTTTGCGAGGGTGCCGATGATGTTGCGGACCATGTGGTAGAGAAAGCCGCTGCCGTGGATGCGGCAGATGAGCTGCTGACCGGCTGCCTGCTCGATCGTCGCCTCGTACATCGTGCGCACGGGGCTCATCGGCGCGCCGCCGCTCGCGCGGAAGGCGGAGAAGTCGTGCGTGCCGAGGATCATGGCGAGTGCTTCGCGCATGGCGGCGACGTCGAGCGGCCGCCGGATGTACCAAGCGTAGCGCGCCGTCATCGGGTCGGGCACCTCACCCTGCTGGATGCGGTAGACATACGTCTTGCTCTTCGCGCTGTGGCGCGCGCTGAAGTCTGTGTCAGCCTCCCCCGCCGCCCACACGACGATGTCATCGGGCAAGAGGCTGTTGGCCGCGCGCGCGATGCGGTCCACGGGGATGCGGCCGTCCGTGAAGAAGTTGACAACCTGCCCGTAGGCGTGGACGCCGGCATCTGTGCGGCCGGCCGCCGCGAGCTCGATGGTGTCGCCGAAGATCGTCTGCAATTTCTCTTCTAATATATTCTGCACGGCGACGATCGGCGGCGTCTGGCGCTGGAAGCCGTGGTAAGCCGTGCCGTCGTAGGCGACCTTGAGGACGATGTTGCGCGCGCGCGCCTTCATCTCCGCTTTGTGTTCTCGCTTCATCTCTGAAAGAAATCCTTTCTATTCTATGCCAATCTATGCGAACAAACGAACCGAATCTGCCGATCAGCGCAGGGCCAGCACGGCTGCAATCAGCACGGCGCTGAAGCCCCAGGCGACGTAGTCGATGCTCGTGACGCGCAGGGCTTTCATCTGCGTCCGGCCCTCGCCGCCACGGTAGCAGCGCGCCTCCATGGCCATCGCGAGGTCGTCGGCGCGGCGGAAGGCGGAGAGGAACAGCGGCACGAGCACGGGCACGAAGGCGCGCAGGCGCTTCATGATGCTGCCGTCCGTGAAGTCGGCGCCGCGCGACTGCTGCGCCTTCATGATGCGGTCCGTCTCCTGGATGAGCGTCGGCACGAAGCGCAGGGCAATCGTCATCATCATCGCGAGCTCATGCGCCGGGATGCCGATGCGCTTGCCGGGTGCGAGCAGCGTCTCCATCGCATCGGTGAGCTTCAAAGGACTCGTCGTGAACGTTAATAGCGATGACAAGAGGATGAGCAGCACGAGCCGCAGGCAGATGTAGAAGCCCTCGACGATGCCCTCCCAAGTGATGCTCAGGAACAGGATTTTGGCGAGCTCTTCGCCCGGTGTGCTGAAGACATGGATGACGAAGGTGAAGAGGATGATCCACCAGAGCGGCTTCAAGGAGCGCATCATCATGCGCATGGGGACCTTTGAAAGGACCATCAGGGTGACGGTCAGCACCGTCACGATGGCGTACGAGATGGCACTCTTGCAGAGGAAGATCAGGATGAGGTAGAAGAAGAGCAGCACGACCTTCGTGCGCGGGTCGAGCCGGTGCAGGATGGAACTGCCCGGGAAGTACTGCCCGATGGTGATATCACTGAGCATTGCTCCTGCCTCCTTTGCTCTTCACAGCCTTCAAGATTTCTTTTTTTGCCTCTTCGATGGTCAGGCAGTCTGTGCGCACGGCGAGTCCTTTGGCGCGCAGCTGCTCCATCAGGGCCATGGTGTGCGGCACTTTGAGGCCAGCTTCTTTGAGCATGTCACGCTGCTTAAAAGCCTCGCGCGGCGCGGCATCGCAGACGAGCTGGCCGTGGCTCATGATGAGCACGTGATCGGCCAGCCGCGCGATGTCGTCCATATTGTGGGAGACGAGCACGATCGTGACGTGCTCCTTCTCGTGCAGGTGGCGGATGGTCGCGATGAGTTCCTCGCGGCCGCGCGGGTCGAGGCCGGCGACGGGCTCGTCGAGCACGAGGTACTCTGGCTGCAGGGCGAGCACGCCCGCGATGGCGACGCGGCGCATCTGGCCGCCCGACAGCGCAAACGGCGAGCGCTTCGCATACGTCTCGTAATCGAGGTGGACGAGCTGCATGGCCTCTTTGACGCGCGCGGCCGTCTCCTCGTCGGAGAGGCCGAGGTTCTTCGGGCCGAAGGCGATGTCCTTCGCGACGGTCTCCTCGAAGAGCTGCTGCTCAGCGTACTGGAAGACCATGCCGACCTTGAGGCGCACAGAGCGCGCGGCCGCGCGCTCTTTCTTGGCCTTCGGGTTGATGTCAACGCCGTCGACGAGCACGCGGCCCGCCGTCGGCTGCAGGAGGCCGTTGAACTGCTGCAAGAGCGTCGACTTGCCCGAGCCCGTATGGCCCGCGATGGCCGTCAGGGAGCCCTGCTCAATGGTGGCCGAGACATCCTTGAGCGCCTGCTGCTCGAACGGCGTGCCGGGCATATAGGTGTAGGCGACGTGTTCTAGGACAATGGACAAATCAGGCACCCTCCTCTCTTGCGGCAGCTGTGAGCGCCGCGACAAGCTCGTCATCGGTCAGGATGTCCTTCGGCAAGGCGAGGCCGCTCGCGCGCAGTTCACAGCCGAGCTCCGTCGCGAGCGGCACATCGAGGCCGAGCTTCTTGAGCTTCGCGGCCTCGCAGAAGACCTCACGCGGCGTGCCATCCATCGTGACATGGCCATCCGCCATGACGATGACGCGGTCGGCGAGCGCCGCCTCCTCCATGAAGTGCGTGATCAGCACGATGGTGATGCCCTGCTCCTCGTGCAGGCGCTGGACGGTCGCCATGACCTCCGCGCGGCCCTGCGGGTCGAGCATGGCCGTCGGCTCGTCGAGCACGAGGCAGCGCGTCTTCATGGCGAGCGCCCCGGCGATGGCCACGCGCTGCTTCTGGCCACCCGACAGCAGGTGCGGCGCGAAGGTGCGGAAATGCGTCATGTTGACGGCCTCGAGCGCCTGATGCACGCTCTCGCGGATCTCATCGGGCGCCATGCCGAGGTTCTCGGGGCCAAAGGCCACGTCGTCCTCGACGACCGCCGCGATGAGCTGGTTGTCGGGGTTCTGGAAGACCATGCCGACCTGCTGGCGGATCTTCCAGAGCTCCGCCGTTTCGGCCGCCGCTGCCGTGTCGAGGCCGCCGATGCGGCAGGCCCCCGACGTCGGCAGCAGGAGTGCATTGAGGTGCTTCGCGAGCGTCGACTTGCCCGAGCCATTCGCCCCGAGGATCGCGACGAACGCCCCCGCCTCGATCGCGAGGTTCACCTCATCGAGCGCACGGTGCTCCTGCTCCGTGCCCGCATGATAGCAGTGCGAGAGATGCTCCAGCTCAATCCATGCCATACCTTCACCTTCCCTTTCCAATCAATAGCACCATTATACCGCAGATTGATGGTCAACACAAACAGCAAAACGAGTTGACAGATACCTGCGCACAAAAAAAGACTGCCTGCTTGTGGCAGACAGCCTTTGTATGTCCGTAAATCCTAAATGGATTACACGAGTTCGATGATGACCATCGGAGCAGCATCGCCGCGGCGAACGCCGAGCTTGAGGATACGCGTGTAACCGCCCTGGCGGTCAGCGTACTTGCCTGCGATCTCATCGAAAAGCTTTCTTACTACATCTTCATCAGCCAGCTCAGCGATTGCCTGGCGACGAGCGCTGAGGTCACCGCGCTTTGCGAGCGTGATGAGGTTCTCAGCGAACTTGCGGAGCTCTTTTGCCTTAGCTTCCGTCGTCTCAATGCGGCCATATCTGAAGAAGGAAGTGAGAATGCTCGTGAACAGCGCCTTGCGGGCTGCGGAGTTACGTCCTAATTTTCTGTAGCTCATTGATTTCCCTACTTTCCTGTCAGTCGTTGTTTTGTTTGAGCGTTAAACCGAGTTCCTCGAGCTTCTTCTTGACTTCTTCAAGAGATTTGCGTCCGAGGTTGCGGACCTTCATCATGTCGTCTTCCGTCTTCTCAGCAAGGTCTGCGACCGTGTTGATGTTGGCGCGTTTGAGACAGTTGAAGGAACGTACGGAGAGGTCGAGGTCTTCGATCGTCATGTCGAGGACCTTGGAAGAATCGTCTTCTTCCTCCTCTGGGAAGGTTGCTTCCTCTTCCTCCTCTTCCTCCGGGAGGCCATCCATGTTCTGGAACAGCTTGAGGTGCATGACAAGGATGCCAGCGGCTTTGCTGACAGCCTCCTCCGGGCGAAGCGAACCATCGGTCCAGACTTCGAGGATCAGGCGGTCATAGTCCGTGACATTGCCTACACGCGTATCCTGTACCGTGTAGTTCACGCGCTTTACCGGGGAGAAGATGGAGTCGATCGGGATGACACCGATCGTATCGTCCGGCTTCTTGTTCTTGTCCGCCGGGACATAGCCACGGCCACGCTCGACAGTCATCTCAATCTTGAGCTTGCCGTCCTCGTTGACCGTCGCAATGTGGAGGTCCGGGTTAAGGATCTCGATGTCGGCATCACAGATGATGTCGGCAGCCGTTACCTCTTTCTCACCCTCAACGTCGATGCGGATGATCCGCGGCTCGTTGCCTGCCATCTTGAGGCAGAGCTCCTTGAGGTTGAGGACGATGTTCGTGACATCGTCCCGGACGCCCGGGATCGTGGAGAACTCATGGAGCACGCCATCGATCCGGATGGAGGTAATCGCAGCACCTTCGAGAGAAGACAGCAGCATGCGGCGCAGGCTGTTGCCGAACGTCGTGCCGTAGCCGCGCTCGAGCGGCTCGCAGATGAACTTGCCGTAGCGGTTGTCTTCACTGATTTCCGCAATTTCAATTTTCGGTTTCTCGATGTCTATCATCTTGAATGAACCTCCTCAATAACACTATGCGCACAGGCACAAATATTCATTATTTGGAGTACAACTCGACGATAGCCTGCTCATTGACAGGAACATCGATCTCATCACGGTTCGGGAAACGCGTTACCGTACCCGTGAGGTTGGCCTGGTCGGCCTGGAGCCATGCCGGAGCGGACAGTGCGTTGCTGCTCTCCTTGAGCTCCTTGAAGAAGGCATTGCTCTGGCTCTTCTCAGCCACAGCGATGACGTCGCCAGCATTTACGAGTGCGGACGGGATGTCGACGCGCTTGCCGTTGACCGTGAAGTGGCCATGGCGGACGAGCTGACGAGCCTGGCGGCGCGTGTTGGCGAGGCCAAGGCGATAGACGACGTTGTCGAGGCGGCGCTCGAGGAGACCGAGGAGGTTCTCACCCGTGACGCCCTGCATCTTCTTCGCTTTATCGTAGTATCCACGGAACTGCTTCTCGAGCACGCCGTAGATGAACTTTGCTTTCTGCTTCTCTTTCAGCTGCGTGCCGTACTCGGAGACCTTGCGGTTCGTGCGGCGGAGCTGACGCTTCGATTCTTTGGAACGACCAATAACAGCCGGCTCGAGGCCGAGGGCACGGCATCTCTTCAGGGCTGGTACTCTATCAATTGCCATCGGTTAAATGCACCTCCTATTATACTCTTCTACGCTTCGGCGGACGGCATCCGTTGTGCGGGATCGGCGTAACGTCCTTGATCATGTTGACTTCAAGGCCCGTTGCCTGCAGGGAACGGATTGCGGCTTCACGGCCGGCGCCCGGACCCTTTACGTAAACTTCGACCTGCTTGAGGCCGTGCTCCATTGCTGCCTTTGCAGCCGTCTCAGCTGCCATCTGTGCAGCGAACGGCGTGCTCTTGCGGGAGCCGCGGAAACCGAGGCCACCAGCGCTGGCCCAGGAAAGTGCATTACCGCTCTTATCGGTGAGCGTAACGATTGTGTTGTTGAACGTAGAGCTGATATGTGCTACGCCATATTCAATGTTCTTACGAACTTTTTTCTTCGTGCGAACTGCTTTCTTAACTGCCACCAGTTAACCCTCCTTTATTAGTCCTTTTTCTTGCCTGCTACAGCCTTTTTCGGGCCTTTACGCGTGCGGGCGTTGTTCTTTGTGTTCTGTCCACGGACAGGAAGACCAAGACGGTGGCGACGACCACGGTAGCAGCCGATATCAACGAGTCTCTTGATGTTCATCTGGCGCTCGCGGCGAAGGTCACCTTCGACCACGACGTTCTTATCGATGACATCACGAAGTTTTACAACTTCGTCCTCCGTGAGGTCTCGCGTACGAGTATCCGGATTGATGCCAGTCATCTTCAGGAGATCCTGAGAAGTCTTGAGACCAATACCAAAAATGTACGTCAAAGCAATTTCAATTCTCTTGTCACGGGGTAAATCTACACCGGCAATACGTGCCATTAATAAAGCACCTCCTTATTCATTCATTAACCTTGTCTCTGTTTGTGTTTCGGATTTTCGCAGATGACCATTACACGGCCTTTGCGCTTGATGATCTTGCATTTCTCGCAAATCCGCTTTACTGACGGTTTTACCTTCATCGTTATATGCCCCCTTTTCGATATTGTCAGCCTTGTCATTTTGCTAGTATACCATGTTTCCACGGTTCTGCCTAGTGGCAGAGGCGAAAAAAGTCAAATATTTTTTCGCGATGGGCAAGATGAACAGCCTGGCTTATTTGAATCGGTAGGTTATACGGCCACGCGTTAAGTCATAAGGCGTGAGTTCGATCGTGACTTTGTCACCGGGAAGGATGCGGATGAAATTCATGCGGATCTTACCGGATACATGCGCCAGTACAACATGACCATTCTCAAGCTCGACCTGGAACATTGCGTTCGGCAGTGCCTCCAGGACTTTGCCTTCTACTTCAATAACATCTTGCTTCGACATGTCATTTCTCCCTTTATGCTTCATGGAAATTGGTTGGGCCAAAGTCATCTCATCTAAGGAGTGTGATTTTCCAATGCCATGCCCAACAACAGGTTATTCTTCTAAAAATTACATATATCATTGCAATGGGCGGCCAATGGCCGCCCTTACAATGACTTCTATCATTCGGATCTGGTGATGGCGAGCGCCTCGGTCAAGCCTTGAGTACCTCGATGAGGTCCTGCGTGACTTTCTCGATAGGCTGTCTGCCATCGACTTCCGTATAGACACCGGCTGCCTTGTAGTAGTCGATGAGCGGCTTCGTGGAAGCCTCGTATACGGAAAGGCGATTCTTCATCGTCTCTGCCGTGTCGTCCGCACGCTGGAAGAGCTCGCTGCCGCACACATCGCAGATGCCCTCTTTCTTCGGAGGGTTGAACTTCGTGTGATACGTCGCACCGCACTTCTTGCAGATGCGGCGGCCGACGGCACGCTCGATGAGGTCTTCCGCCGGGACGCTGATGTTCAGCACACGCGTGAGCGTGAGGTCGAGGTCCTTGAGGATACCCGTCAGGGCATCTGCCTGCTCGACCGTGCGCGGGAAGCCATCGAGGATGAATCCCTTCTTGCAGTCGTCTTTTGCGAGACGCTCGCGCACGATGCCGATCGTGACGGAATCCGGGACGAGCTTGCCTGCGTCCATGCACGCTTTGGCCTGCTTGCCGAGCTCCGTTCCCTCTTTGACCGCGGCGCGGAACATGTCGCCCGTGGAGATATGCGGGATGTCGAATGCTTTGACGAGCTCAGCCGCCTGCGTGCCCTTACCGGCACCCGGGGGGCCCATTAACAAGATATGCATGATGCTTCCTCCTCTTATTTCATGAACCCTTCGTAATGACGCATGACGACCATGGACTCGATCTGCTTCATCGTCTGCAGTGCGACACCGACGACGATGAGCAGGGCCGTACCGCCGAAGTAGACACCCTCGATATGCGTTGCCGCAGCAATCATGTTCGGGAGGACGGCGATGAAGGCCAGGAACACGGAGCCCGCCAGCGTGATACGCGTCAGGACATGATCCAAATAATCTGCGGTCGGCTTACCGGGGCGGATGCCCGGGATGAAGCCGCCGTATTTCTTCAGATTGTCCGCCATATCCGGGATCTTTACGGTAACAGCCGTGTAGAAATACGTGAAGAAGATGATCAGCCCGACGTAGAGCGCCGTCTGCAGCGGCTTGCCCCACTCGAGGTAGCTGGCCACCGTCTTGACCCAGGGCACGTCAATGAACTGGGCCACAGTCACCGGGAACATCAGCACGGATGACGCAAAGATGATGGGAATGACGCCCGCCTGATTGACTTTCAGCGGGATGTGGCTGGAATGACCACCGTACGCTCTCTGACCGACCACGCGCTTGGCGTAGGAGATCGGGATGCGGCGGAAGCCCGTCTCAACGTGGATGACGAAGACGACCATCGCGAGCGCGATGACGCCGAACATGAACACGCTGAAATAGCTGATCGTGCCAGCCTGTACGTAGTGGTAAATCGTCCCGAGGTTCTTCGGCAGGGCCGCAACGATGCCGGCAAAGATGATCAGGGAGATACCATTGCCGACACCCTGCGCCGTGATCTGCTCGCCGACCCACATGAGGAATACCGTGCCCGCCGTCAGCGTGATCGCGATGATCAGGATGTTGACGGGGTTCGGATTCAGGATGGCTGCCTTCAGGCCGATGGACATGCCGATTGCCTGCAGGAAAGCCAGCACGACTGTGAGATAGCGCGTGACCTGCGTCGTCTTCTTGTGCCCCTCCTCGCCTTCCTTCGACCACTGCTCGAGGGTCGGGATGACGACGTTGAGGAGCTGGATGATGATCGCCGCATTGATGTACGGCGTGATACTCATCGCGAAGATGGAGAACTTACTGAACGCACCACCGGAAAAAAGGTCTAAGAGACCGAACAGATTGCCGTTTGCGAAGAGTTTCTCGATCGCAGTCGGGTCTACTCCCGGCACGGGGATGTGCGTCCCCATGCGGAAGATGGCAAACATGACCAACGTGAAGATGATCTTCTGCCGGAGTTCCGGTATCTTAAAGATGTTGCCAAGGGCTGAAAGCACCTCAGATCACCTCGACTTTGCCACCTGCTGCCGTAATCTTCTCTTCTGCGGACTTCGTGAAACCGTTGGCGCGGACCGTCAGCTTCTTCGTGAGTTCGCCATTGCCGAGGATGCGGATACCATCCTGAACGTTCTTCAGGATGCCGGACTCTACGAGCACGACCGGATCGACCGTCGTGCCGTCTTCGAAGCGGTTGAGCGTCTCAACGTTGACTTCAGCGAACGTCTTAGCCCAGACGTTCTTGAAGCCGCGCTTCGGCAGGCGACGGTAAATCGGCATCTGGCCGCCTTCAAACCCCGTGCGAACGCCGCCGCCGCTGCGGGAATTCTGGCCCTTCATGCCGCGACCAGCCGTCTTGCCATTGCCGGAGCCGAGGCCGCGGCCGACGCGGTTGCGGACCTTGCGGGAACCAGCTGCTGGCTGTAATTCATGTAACTTCATCTAGTGCACCTCCTGTCTCGTCTCAGTCTGCGATTTCTTCTACCTGGATCAGATGCTCTACTTTGTGGAGCTGGCCACGGATGGCCGGGTTATCCGGGAGCTCAACAACGGAGTTGATCTTGCGCAGTCCAAGAGCACGAACGGTCTTGCGCTGCGTTTCCGGGCGACCGATCAAGCTTCTCTTCAGCGTGACTTTAACTTTTGCCATTTTGTGAGCCTCCTATTAACCTAAGATTTCCTGGACCGTCTTGCCACGGAGCTCAGCGACAGCCTCAGCACGCTTGAGTGCCTTGAGGCCTTCCATCGTTGCGCGAACCATGTTGTTCGGGTTTGCAGAACCGAGGGACTTCGTCAGGATATCGCGGATACCAGCGAGCTCGAGGACGGCACGAGCCGGGCCGCCGGCGATGACACCAGTACCTTTGGCAGCCGGCTTCATCATGACTTTACCAGCACCGAAGATGCCGATCATCTCATGCGGGATCGTGCGGTTGTCGTAGAGAGCAACTTCGACGAGGTTCTTCTTTGCATCCTCGACGCCCTTGCGGATTGCCTCCGGAACCTCAGCAGCCTTGCCGAGGCCAACGCCTACCTTGCCTTTCTTGTTGCCGACGACAACAAGGGCACTGAACGAGAAACGGCGGCCGCCCTTGACGACTTTTGCTACTCGATTGATATATACAACTTTCTCCTCGAACTCAGGAGTCTCGTTGTCCATATTTCTAGCCATTCATTTACCTCCTTTGGACGCTTTCTTAGAATTTCAGCCCAGCTTCACGGGCTGCTTCAGCGAGTGCGGCGACACGGCCATGGTAAACATAGCCGCCACGGTCGAATACGACTTCCGTGATGCCCTTTTCGAGAGCGCGCTTAGCGATTTCCGTACCGATAGCCTTTGCAGCTTCGATATTGCCGCCGTAGTTCTCGAAACCCTTGTCCTGGGAGCTTGCAGAGACGAGCGTTACGCCCTTCTCATCATCGATGACCTGCGCGTAGATGTTCGCGAGGCTGCGATATACGTTGAGGCGCGGACGAGCCGCCGTGCCTGCGATATGGTTGCGGACGCGCAGATGACGTTTCTGGCGTGCCTTGTTCTTATCTGCTTTAAGAAGCACAGAGATTCACTCCTTTCTAGAATTTGGTCCTTATTTCTTGCCCTTGGCGCCGGCTTTACCTTCCTTGCGGCGGATGTGCTCACCAGCGTATTTGATACCCTTGCCTTTGTACGGCTCCGGCTCACGGAAGCCGCGGATCTCCGCAGCGATCTGGCCGACAACTTCCTTGTCGATGCCCTTGACCGTGATGGCATTGGCCGACGGGACGTCGAACTCGACACCCTGCGGCGGCTCAACGATGACCGGATGGGAGAAACCAAGGGAGAGGTTGAGGTTCTTGCCCTGCTTCTGGGCACGATAACCAACGCCGTTGATTTCGAGGCTCTTGGAGAAGCCTTCCGTTACGCCGACGACCATGTTGTGGATCAGCGTGCGGCTGAGACCATGGAGAGATCTGTGCGTTTTATCGTCGGAAGGACGCGTTACCGTGATAACGTTGCCTTCGACGGTTACTTTCATATCCGGATGAATGTGGCGGGAAAG
>OIWV01000395.1_pt1 | contig 42422 bp, 32 predicted proteins | sample 1587751 | NCBI WGS metagenome assembly OIWV01 (sample SAMEA3888913, study PRJEB22519) | human gut metagenome | biome: human gut; feature: human-associated habitat; material: faeces | place: Denmark | collected 2010
GGTCGCTAATATACGGTTGCCATAGCTGCTTTTCAGCTTGGCAGCAACAGGGCACTGACGTTTATGAATAATAATGCGGTCGTTTTCATCAACGTAACCCAAAACATCATCACCGGGAATCGGATGACAACATTCGGCCATGATGTATTTCTTTTGCAGGCTTTCTTCGGTCAGTTTAAGAATCTCTTTCGGATTGATCTTTTCTTTTTCCTGCGGTTCTTTCTCTTCCGGTTTTTCCTTGTTGCTGTTCCCGAAGGAGAACGTCAGGTATTTCTTCCAGTTGCTGGTTTGCTTTTCTCTCAGCTCGTTCTTGTCCGCTTCTCCCAAAGTAATGGCTTTGCTGCCGATAGCGGCCAGTAACTCTTCTTCATTCTTGAAGTTGTGAAATTTACGCAACTTCTCGATGACAGCTTCTTCCGGACGTATTTCTTCCTTCTTCAGAAACTCGTTGAGTAGCTCTTCGCCAATTTTCTGATTCGCTTTCCGTTCTTTGCGAAGAATCGCTGCGATCTTGGCACGGGCACGGGCGGTCGTTGCAAATACCTCCCATTGCGGTTGTACACGTTGGGATTTGGAGGTCAATATTTCAACCTGATCTCCACTTTGCAGTTTATGACTTAGCGGCACCAGTTTATGATTGACCTTGGCGCCGATACAATGGCTACCGATATCTGTGTGCAGTGAGAAGGCAAAATCCAGTGCCGTAGAGTTTTGTGGCATTGTCTTTAACTCTCCCTTCGGAGTGAACACGAAGATTTCGGAAGCAAACAGGTTCAGTTTGATCGTATCCAAAAAGTCGATTGCGTCCGGTTGCGGATCATCCAGTATCTCTTTAATGGTTTTCAGCCATTTCTCCAGTTCACCTTCGTCTTCGCTGCCTCCTCCTTCTTTGTATTTCCAGTGGGCGGCAAAGCCTTGTTCTGCAACATCGTTCATCCGTTCGCTGCGAATCTGTACCTCGATCCATTGTCCGTTGTTTCCCATCAGGGTGACGTGCAATGCTTGGTAACCATTCGCCTTCGGGTGGCTTACCCAGTCGCGTAGGCGGTCGGGATGAGGCTTGTATATCTTGGAAATGGAGACATAGATGTCGAAACAGTCGTTGAGCTCTTCTTCCACGTTGCGTGGTTCGAAGATGATACGGACAGCGAGCAAGTCATAAATCTCCTCGAACGGGACGTGTTTGGTCTGCATCTTGTTCCAGATGGAGTAGATCGATTTCACACGTGCCAAAATCCGGTATTTCAGCCCCATCTTATCCAGCTGGGTGCGGATCGGAGCTGTGAAGTCGTTGAATACTTTGTCGCGTTCGGCGGCGGTAGCATTCAGCTTTTCTTCTATTTCGGCATATTCTTCGGGGTGTTCATATTTGAAGCTGAGGTTTTCAAGCTCTGTTTTTATCTTGTACAGACCTAGGCGGTTGGCTAACGGGGCATAGATGTAGAGAGTTTCTCCTGCTATCTTATATTGCTTGTTGGGCAGCATGGAACCCAGCGTGCGCATATTGTGCAAGCGGTCGGCTATTTTGATCAGGATAACTCGGATATCGTTCGACATGGTGAGCAGTAACTTCTTGAAGTTCTCTGCCTGTGCCGAAGCACGGTCACCGAAGATCCCTCCGGAGATTTTGGTCAGTCCGTCTACAATCTGGGCAATCTTCGGTCCAAAGATATTTTCGATGTCTTCTACCGTGTAATCAGTGTCTTCTACTACGTCGTGCAGCAGTGCCGCACAGATAGAAGTAGAACCAAGACCAATTTCGTTACATACTATTTGTGCAACGGCAATCGGGTGCATGATATAAGGTTCGCCGGATCGGCGTTTGATTCCTTTGTGTGCCTGATTAGCGAAGTTGAAAGCTTTTGTGATGATTTCAACTCGTTTGCGATGTTTAGTATGGAGATAATCATTCAGAAGTTCCTGGAACGCCTGATTGATCATCTCTTCATCTGCTATTTCTTTGGGGGTTATATTATCCATATTCGTTATCCTTTCATTCGCTTATTTTTGCAAAAATAAGCAAATTTCCGAATGAAGCAAGCGGGAAGTCATTTATTTGTAGATTTTCAATTGTTTTCCTGCTGCGATTCTGGTGTTCGACATACCGTTCCACTGCTGTATATCTTTGACACGTACGCCTAGCTTTTCGGCAATCGATGAAAGAGTGTCTCCACTTTTTATCTTATAATAAGTTAATTTTCCTTTACCGGCAACAGCGCTTGTCTGTCTGCGGGTGGTTGGAGTAACTTCTTTCACTGCAACGGTTTTGCGGTTGCGGAATAGCTCGTCGGCACGGTGTGCGTAGATTGTATCTTGCTTGTCAATAAACGTACTGATGGCACCTTGTGGTAAACGTAATGTACAAGGTTTGGTCGTGCCGGGAATCACTTGTTTCTTGTATTGGGGATTCAGGCTCTTCACTTCCTCCAGCGGAACATTGCAAAGTTCGGCAATCTGCTCGAAATGAAGGTTTTTAGTGACTTGCACCGTATCTGTGCTTGCCGGAATGTTTGTTTCCATCGGACAGATGTTGTGGTCGCAATAGTATGTCATCACGTAGTTGGCTGCGATGAAAGCAGGTACATATCCGCGTGTCTCTTTAGGCAGCAGGTTATAGATTTTCCAGTAATCCGTTTCGCCTCCAGCGCGGCGGATTGCCTTGTTGATAGTACCTGGGCCACAGTTATAGGCTGCTATAACCAGATTCCAGTCTCCATAAATATCGTACATCTCTTTCAAATAACGGGCGGCAGCCCAAGTTGCTTTGATCGGGTCGCGGCGTTCGTCTATCAGACTATTGGATTCAAGACCGTAAATCTTTCCTGTTCCAATCATGAATTGCCACAGTCCAGAAGCACCGGCACGTGACACAGCTGAAGGATTCAGTGCAGATTCGATAATCGGCAGGTACTTCAGTTCCAAAGGAAGTCCGTAAGCGTCCAGTGCTTCTTCGAAAATAGGCATATAGAAATTGCAGGCGCTCAGCATGAATGAAACCTGATTGCGCAGGCGACCCGCGTACATATCGATGAATTTGCGTACAATGTCATTATAAGGCATTTCCATGACAGCCGGAATACGTGAAAGGCGGTCAATGTAGACAGAATCACTGAATAAAGGATTCACTTCCGCCGTACTGCAATCTTTGCCTAAATCAATATAGTTTTTAGCTTTCCAGTCGTTCAGCAGACTGTCGAGCGGGTAAGTCATACTCTTTGGAAGATCGATGCTTTCTTTGCGTTCGGTTCCGTTTTCACGAATAACTACATCTACACTTTGAGCTTTTACCTGTGTGGTTGCCAACAGGAAAAGGAAAATAATCGAACAATAGTTTTCTAATTTCTTCATGCTTTAATTATAAGTTCAATCTAAATTGTGTTTTTAAAATCGTAGTACGCATTGCAGTCCCACTGACTTATTCTTGTAACTGTTGGAGCGGAACTGGCTGTTATTGTCGATGACAGTTGGCTCCAGCTTCATACTCAAGTCAGGTGAAATGTCGAAGTTCGATAATTCCGCATCGACATAGGCATCGATGATGGAGATAAGGTATACTCCGATAAATGCAAATATACTAAGGTCCCGAAAACGACGGAACGAGTCCTTTCTTCGTTTCAAGGTGTTTTTCAGTTGCTCTTCATTATACTGGGCGTTCGGTGGCAGCAAATCTTCATAGCTCTTGGTGTTTGGATTACTGTCCATGATGTCCAGATAGGCCTGTGAATAGTCTTTATACATTTTCCCGTTCCAGCTGAGGGCATACGCACATCCTGCAAACCCTCCATATATAATAGGTAGTTTCCAGTATTTACGGTTGTAAATCTGTCCTCCGCCAGGGAATACGACTGCAAGCCATGTTGCTTTGGTCGGGTTGGGAATGAACAGTTTCTTGTTGAGATCCTGCACAGGAGGTACTGTGTCGGTTTTCACTACAATAGGTGCCGGCTGTTCTATCTTCTTCAGTTCTTTTTTATTGGCTGCGTCAAGGCTGTCGGCTATCTGTATTTTGGCAGCAGACAGACTGTCGGTTGCTTGCAGGCGTTCCGGATGCAATATTTTGATTGAATCCTTTTTCAACGAATCCATCACCTGAGCAGGATCCCGGTGCCTTCGTGCACGTGCTTTCGGTGCTTCCCGGCTCTGAATAATACTGTCTTTCTGTACCGGAGTCACAGGTTCTTGTGCATACACATCAATCCCTGCCACCTGTAAAAAACAGAGAAGCAGGGCGCTGACTAGTAACTGATATTTCTTACTTTTTCTTGTCATCTACTTTTTTAGCGTATCGAAGATTTCCATGATACGTTCCAGTTCCTCCTCGTTGCTGAAAGGAATACTGATTTTTCCTTTCCCCTTTTCGGAGCAAGTCAGTTGTACCTTGGTGTTGAAAAATCCCGTGAGTTGTTGCTTTAGTAAATTAAACTCTTCCGGTAGTTTGCTGCGTTTCGGAGTGATTTTCCGTGTGCCGCTTTTCACAGCTTCTCCTTCGCTCAGCGATTTGACAATCTCTTCTACTTTGCGGACGGAGTATCCGTGTTCCTGTATCTCTTCGAATATTTTTACTTGAAGTTTGGGGTCGCCTAATGAAATCAATGCACGTGCATGTCCCATATCTAGCTGTTTGTTTTGTAGAGCCATCTGTATAGGAGCCGGCAGTTTCAGTAGACGCAGGTAGTTGGCGATAGTGGTCCGGTTCTTGCCGATACGTTCGCTCAGGCGTTCCTGTGTCAGTTCATACTGGTCCAGCAGATGTTGATAAGCCAATGCTATTTCTACCGCATTCAGGTCTTCACGCTGTATGTTTTCAATCAGCGCCATTTCCATCATGTTTTCGTCGTCGGCAGTGCGGATGTAGGCAGGGATGGTTTTCAGTCCTGCTTTTTGTGAAGCACGGTAACGACGCTCTCCCGCGATGATCTGATACTCATCGTCCGAGAGCTTGCGTAGAGTGATAGGCTGTATGATACCGATTTCCGCAATGGAATCAGCCAGTTCCTGCAATGCTGTTTCGTCAAACTCACGGCGGGGCTGGTTGGGATTGACAGTAATCTTTGCCAGCTCTATTTCATTAATGGAAGAAGACCCTTCGGTTTTCACATCATCCATTGAGAGCAAGGCGTCAAGTCCGCGTCCTAATGCATTTCTTTTTTGTGTTGCCATATCTTCTTCGTTACTTATTTATTACGGTTAATAATCTCTTTAGCAAGAGCCAGGTGGTTCTTGGCACCGGTGGAATCCGCATCATAAAGAATAGTCGGGACACCGTAGCTGGGAGCCTCGCTCAGTTTCACATTTCGCTGGATCACGCTGTTGAAAACTAATTCCTGGAAGTGTCTTTTCACTTCGTCGTAAATCTGGTTTGCCTGACGCAGACGTGAGTCATACATCGTCAGCAGGAAACCCTCGATGTCGAGCGCCGGGTTGAGGCCGCTCTTGACCTTGCGGATGGTGTTCAGCAGCTTAGAAAGCCCTTCGAGGGCGAGGTATTCGCACTGCACGGGGATGAGCACTGTATCGGCGGCCGTGAGGATATTGACGGTGGTGTAACCCAGCGAAGGGGAGCAGTCGATGAAAATGTAGTCGAACCTTTCACGCACGGCGTCCACGATGCGCTTCATCACATGGTGGGCGTTCTCCAGTTTGGGCAGCTCGGTGTCGGCTGCTACCAGGTCTATCGACGAGGGCAGCAGCCACAGGTTCTTCACGTCGGGGCTTTGCAGGATGACCTCTTCGGGTTTCCTGAGCCCGGCGATGCACTCGTAGATGCCTTCGAGGTTTATGTCGAAGCCCAGTCCGGAGGTGGCGTTGGCCTGCGGGTCGGCGTCGAGCAGCAGCACCTTCTTGCCCAGCAGGGCCAGCGATGCTGCGAGGTTGATGGCCGTTGTGGTCTTGCCCACGCCGCCTTTCTGATTCGCTAAAGCGATAACCTTTGCCATGTTTCAATCGGGTTTATAATCGGGCAAATTTAATGATTTAAAATGGAAATCCATAACCGTAACCGAAATTTGCTGATCTTTTCGGGAAATGGGCTGCGGCCCCGCCGGCGCAAATAAATTTGCTTTTGCCCTTGACTTGCACTATCTTTGGGCTCGGAACGAATTGATAGCAACAGCCTGTTATGACAGAAAAAAAACAAGGGGTTCCCGTGCAGGAACCCGTGCCCGCCGAAGAGCCTGCAAAGGCGGGGGACAATAATAAGATATGGCACTACAACGGAAAATTCCCCGTGGTGGTGGACTACCTGGTTTTCTTCGGCATCTTCCTGCTGGCGCAGGGCCTGGGGACTGCCGTGGCATGGCTGGCGGGGTGCAAATGGCCCGATCCGGAGCTGCTGGCCAGCCCCGACGAGGCGATAAGCACGGCGGAGCAGATCGCCGCCGGGCATTTCAATGCCATGACCTATTTCGTGTCGATGTCCGTGACGCTCGCGGGATTCCTCTTCTACCGCAGGCGAAGGCACGGCCCCACGGTCGTGGCGCGTTTCTCCCGGCGCGGGCTGAATCCCGTGCTGTTGCTCTGGGGGGTGTTCTTCATGCTCTCGACCTCGGTCGTGCTGGAGCCGTTGCTGAGCCTGATGCCCGAGGTGCCGAACGTCTACGGGCGCGGGGCGTGGGCGATCGTGACGGTCGTGGTGATGGCCCCGCTTTTCGAAGAGGTGATCTTCCGCGGCGTACTGCTCGAATCGACGCGCGTGCGGTACGGCGTGGTGGCCGCATGGCTGCTCTCGTCGGCCATCTTCGGCATCGTGCATGTCCATCCCACGGTGGTGGTGAACGCTTTTGTCATGGGCCTGGTGCTGGCCTTCATCTACCTGCGCACCGATTCGCTCTGGTCTGCGATCATACTCCATGCAATCAACAACGGCATAGCCTACCTGGCGCTGATTGCCGGACACGGTAATTCCATGCTGATCGACATGGTCGGCAGCCGGACGCTTTACGTGCTGTTTTATATTGCGGCGCTGGCTGTCTTCGCCGTTTCGGGTTACATGATGCTCGTGTCGCTGCGCCGCCTGAAGGCCGAGGAGAAAAATCGCGGCGCGGCGTAATAATCTGGGCGGAGGCTGCGTTAGTTACGAGTAAAAACAGTATCTTTGTCCTCCGGATTATGACTTTGCGAACGAAAATAGCGGTCGTGGCGGCTACATTGTTCCTGGGCGGTTGCCAGGAACTGCCCGGCTATTTTGCCAGCGATACCACGCTGGCGCGGGCGGGCGGCAGCGAACTGAAGATGCGTGATGTCGAGTCGGTAGTTCCGAAAGGGGTTACGGGCGAGGACAGCGCGGCCTTCATGAAGGTCTATATCGACCGCTGGGTGCGCAAACAACTCAAATTGCAGGAGGCCGAGATCCTTTTTTCCGCCTCGGCGGACGATATCGACAAGATGGTCGAGGAGTACCGGCAGGCGCTGCTGATCCGCAAGCTGGATCAGCATTACGTCGACCGCAGCATCGACACGACCTTCACGGAGAACGAGATCGCGGCCTATTACAACGCCCACAAGGCCGATTTCCGGCTCGACCGTACGTTGGTCAAAGGGCGGATCGTGCAGTTCGGCGAAGGGTACCGCCAGGCGCGCAAATTGCGGGAGCTGATGGGGACGAAGAGCGAAGCCCGGCAGCAGGATTTCCGGGACATATGTGCGAAGAACGACTTTACGGTCACCGATTTCAGCGACCAGTGGGTGGATTTCCCGGAATTTCTGAGTTACCTGCCTACGCTCCGGTCGCAGAACTACGACCCGGTGCTCGCATCGACGGCCGTGCAGGAGATGCGCGACAGCCATTCGCACTACTATTTCCAGATCGACGCCGTGCGCCGCGAAGGGGAGCCCATCCCGCTCGAACGGCTGCGGGGGACGATCCGCCGCATCCTCTTCAACCAGCGCCAGAGCGAGATCATCCGCAGCCACGAGGAGGAACTCTATAACCGTGCGTGCGAAGGCGGGAGCATAAAGATTTTCGAAAACGAGAATACAAACGATAAAGAAAAAGAATAATGTTGAAAAAAGGTATGCTGGGGGCGGCTTTCGCCCTGCTCGTTGCTGGGGCCGGGGCGTTCGCGCAGAAACAGCAGGTGATGCTCGACAAGGTGGTCGCCGTCGTAGGGTCTTCGTCCATCCTCCATTCCGAAGTGGCGGAGTATGCCCGGCAGCTCACGGCCCAGCGCCGTGCCGAAGGATATACCTCCGACCGTGATCCGATGAACGAGGCGCTCGAGGCACTGATGACCCAGAAACTGCTCTTCAACCAGGCGCAGATCGACTCGGTGAAGATCAATGCGGGCGACATCGCCACGCATGTGGAACAGCAGATTCAGAACATGATCGAAACCGAGGGGTCGATCCCCAAACTCGAGGCCAAGCACCACATGGCCATTTTCAGCATCCGCGAGAACATGCGCCAGCGCTATGAGGAGCAGTCGTATGCCTCTTCCATGCAGAGCGAGGTCGTGAGCAAGGTATCGGTCATTCCCGGCGAGGTCGAGCATTTCTACAAGTCGATCGACAAGGACAGCCTGCCGACCGTGGCCGAACAGTATGTCTACGCCCAGATCACCCGTTTCCCCAAGTCGATCACGCAGGCCAAGCAGCGCACGCGCGAGCGCCTGCTCGACATGCGCGAACGGATCATTACCGGCAAGGCGAAATTCGAGAACCTGGCACGCATGTATTCGCAGGATCCCGGGACGATGATGCGCGGCGGCGAGATGGATCCCACCGAGCTCAACGGACTGGAAGCACCGTTCGCCGACGCCCTCGAGAACATGAAGCCGGGGCAGATATCGGAGGTCGTCGAGACCCGCTACGGACAGCATATCATCCAGTTGCTCGACAAGCGCGGCAGCCTCTACCATTTCCGCCATATCCTGCTGCGCCCGGTCTATACGATGGACGAGCTCAACGAAGGGGTCGTGTTCCTGGACAGCATCGCCAACCAGATACGCAAGGATTCCCTCTCGTTCGACAAGGCCGCCCTCCAGTTCTCCGACGACGCCACGTCGAAGATGAACGGCGGTATCGTCTCGAACCACGACATTCTGGAGCGTTTCAATGCCTTCGAGGCGAAGCTCACCGTGACGAAGTTCCTGCGTGAGGATTTCGCGCACTTCGGTGCACTTGACGACTACAATGCCTTGATCCGCCTCAAACCGGGCGAGATTTCGCCTGCATTCCTGACCGAGGACATCATGGGCAACCAGCTGGCCAAGATCGTCAAACTGGTGGAGATCATTCCCACGCATGTCGCGTCGCTCAACGAAGACTATCTCCGCTTGGAGGAGATGGCGCTCAATGCCAAGCAGGAGCGGGTGTTCAAGGAGTGGCTGACCAAGAAGATCGACGCCATGTACGTTTACATCGCCCCCGAATTCCGCGACGGGGAGTTCGAGAATAAAAGCTGGGTGAAATAAACCGTGCGCAGGCTCTTTACCATAGCTGCCGTCGTGCTGGCTGCGGGCAGTGTGATTTTCGCCCGCAGCGGGATGCAGGCACCCGGCCAGGAGCCCGAGCCCGAGAAGAAACTCATCGACCTGAAGTCGGACAACATGGGCCCCATAGCCCCCGGCGACTCGGTGATCTTCCTGGTCGGCAATTTCGCCGCGCAGCATAACGGCGCTGTCATTACGTGCGACAGTGCCGTGCGTTATTCGGACATGCGGATCGAGTTCTTCGGCAATGTCCTCATCAACAAGAATACGACCTATATTTACGGCGACCGCGCCGAATACAACGGCGAGCTGAACGAGGCACGGGTCTATTCCGACATCGTCAAGGTCGTCGACGGCGATGCCACGCTCTATACCTACCGGTTTGTCTTCAACACGAAGGAGAATATCGGCCAGTTCGCCGACGGTGGCGTGCTGATAAACCGGGACAACCGGCTCGAATCGGTGCGCGGCTACTATTATGCCAACACCAAGGATCTCGTTTGCGTAGACCGCGTCGAGATGCGTAACGACGAATACGAACTCAAGGGCGACTCGGTGGTCTACAACATGGCCACCGACAACGCTTTTTTCTTCGAGAATACCAACATCTGGAACAAGGACGGCGACTACCTCTATGCCGACCGGGGCGCGTACGACAAGGCCGATACGCTTTACCGGGTTACGCGCAACGGTTATGTGCTGACCGAGAAACAGGAGATGTGGAGCGACAGCATCGACTATTTCCGCGCCAAAGACCACGTGGTGCTGTGGCGGGACATCCAGATTGACGATACGGAGCACAAAGTACTCGCCTTCGGCGATTACGGCGAGTATTGGAAGGAACCGGGCGATATATTCCTCACGCGGCGACCCTCGGTGGTGAGCTACGACCTTACACAGGGCGATTCGCTCTTCATGCGTGCCGACTCGATGTTCCTCTTTACGGTCAATGAGAATGCCCGGCGCCGGGCAGAGGAGAAGGCCGCGGCCGATTCGCTTGCGCGTATGGGGGCCGATTCCCTGCAACGGCCCGATTCGCTGGGGCAGCATCCCGATGGATTGGCCGCGACGGCCGGCCCCGAGGAGGGACGTACCGAGCCCGGACTGCATCCCGGCGACGCAGCCGATTCGCTCGCGTCGACCGGCGGGGCGGATTCGCTCGCCGCAGGTTCCGGCTCCGATTCGCGGACGCATGGTTCGCCGCGGGCGGATTCGTTGCGCATGGCCGATTCGCTCTCCGTGCCGGGCAGCCTGCCCGACTCGTTGGACAGGGCTGCCGATACGCTGACCGTTGCCCAGCGCAAGGCCCTGCTCAAGGAAGCGGCGCGCAAGGCCAAGGCCGAAAAGAAGGCCGCGGCAGCCAAAATCAAGAAGGCGCAGCTCGATTCGATAGCCGTCAGACGCAAGGAGAAGACCACGGCCAAACTGCTGTTGCAGAAGGAGCGCGAGGAGGCGCGTCTGGCCGCCCGGCGGCTGAAGGCTGCGTCGAAGCTCAAAGCCCGGCAGGCGCGTGCCGCCCGCAAGGGAAAGGTGATCCCGGTCGATTCGGCGGCCCTGCGCGAACTGGATTCGCTGATCGAGATGAACATGGCCGAACAGGATTCGCTGCTCAACCTGCTGGCAGATTCGCTGTTGTCCGACACGACAGCGATGGCGCTTCCGGCCGATTCGGTCGACTCGCTCGCCCTGCCGCGCGACAGCATCTACCGCCTGATGAAGGGGTACCGCGACGTGAGGATCTTCAGGTCGGATTTCCAGACCGTGTGCGACTCGATCGTGGCGATCAGCACCGACTCGACGATCCACCTCTATATCGACCCCGTGTTGTGGAACCAGAGCAACCAGATCACTTCGGACGTGATGGATATTTTCACCGAGCGGCAGCAGATCAAACGTGCCGAATTCATCGGCAGCCCGATGATGGCCAGCCAGCTCGATACGACACACTACAACCAGGTGGCGGGCAAGACTATGACCGCCTATTTCTACAACAACCAGATATACCGCAACGACGTCAACGGTAATGCCCAGACCATCTATTACATGCAGGACGGCGAGCCGCCCGAGATCACGATGATGGGCGTTATCGAGAGCGGCGACTGTTCATTCTATATCGAGGACAAGCAGGTGGTGCAGATCACCTACCGAACCGAACCGGTCTACAACTTCTATCCGATGGACGATATCCCGCCCACGCAGGATCTCTACCTGAAAGGCTTTAAATGGGAGGGGGCGCGGCGGCCCGTGCAGGCCGATGTGTTCGACCGCAGGATCCGACCTTCGCAGCGGAAGGAACGTACGCGGCTGCGTCATCCAGATTTCCCGATCATGATGCGCATCGAGGAGCATAAGAAACGCCTGATCGAACAACGCCGCTGGGCGGATCGCAACGACCAGGTCGACCCGCTCACCGTCGAGTGGATGCGCGAACTGGGATACGAGGTCGGGCAGCCGCGCGAACCGCAACGTCCCGCGCCGCAGGCTGAATGACCGGCACCGCAACTCTCCGCCGGTAATTCGGACGGTCTATGCAACCATACGGAAACCGTAACAAAAGGCGAAAAGCGAAAAACTTTTCGCCTTTTGTGTTATTTTTGCAGCCGGTTATTCGTCAGTTGGTTTTACACATGAAAAAAAGTCTGATTGCACTGGCATTCGGGACGCTTGCCCTGGGGATGTCGGAGTTCGTGATGATGGGCATCCTGCCCGATATTGCCCGCAGCCTCGGGGTTTCCATCCCCGAGGCCGGACACCTTATTTCGGCCTATGCCCTGGGCGTTTGCTTCGGGGCGCCGCTTACGGTGCTGGTAGCCCGGACGCGCCCGCTGAAACAGATACTGCTGGCGCTCACGGCTCTGATCGCCGTCGGGAACCTGTGCGCGTCGCTGGCGCCGAACTACTGGATGCTGATGGCGATGCGTTTCGTGTCCGGCCTGCCGCACGGTGCCTTTTTCGGTGTCGGGTCGATCGTCGCAGAGCGGGTGGCAGATGCCGGGAAGCGCACGGAGGCCGTTTCGATCATGATCGTCGGGATGACCGTCGCCAACCTGTTCGGCGTGCCGCTGGGCACTTATATCAGCAATGTGCTGTCTTGGCGCACGACCTTTGCGATCGTCGCCGTGTGGGGCGTGGTGGCGCTGACGCTCGTAAGGATGTGGGTGCCCCGCATGGAGCCGCTGCCCGATACGGGGCTGAAAGGGCAGTTCCGGTTCCTGCGCAGCCTTGCACCCTGGCTCGTGCTGGCGTCGGTGATGCTCGGCAACGGCGGGATCTTCTGCTGCTACAGCTATGTCAGCCCGCTGATGATCCATACCTCGGGTTTTACGGAGGAGAACCTTACGCTGATTATCATGCTGGCCGGTTTCGGCATGTTCGCGGGCAATATCCTCGGCGGGCATCTCTCCGACCGTTTTACGCCCGAGAAGGTCGTGCGTTTTACGCTGGCCGCGGCCACCCTGACGCTGCTCGGGATTTTCTTCGGGGCACATGTCCCTTACCTTTCCGTCATGCTGATGACGCTCTGTACGGGGTGTCTGTTCTGTGTCTCGTCGCCCCAGCAGTTGCTGATCCTGGAGAATTCGCGTGGCGGCGAGATGCTCGGCGCAGCCCTCGTGCAGGTGGCTTTCAACCTGGGCAATGCACTGGGTGCCTATTGCGGGGGCCTGCCGATCGCCCACGGGCTGGGCTACGAATATACGGCGTTGCCCGGTGCGGGTTTCACCCTGTTGGGGCTGCTGGCGGCCGTGGTTTATATCCGTAAATATCCCCGCCATGCGAAGCGATAACGGTGCGGAGCTGTTTCCGGTGGTCGACGAAGCCGGGAACGTGATGGGGGCGGCGACGCGTGCCCAATGCCACGGCGGCGGAATGTTGCTGCATCCCGTGGTGCACCTGCACCTGTTCAATTCGCGGGGCGAGTTATACCTGCAACGGCGTCCCGTGTGGAAGGATATCCAGCCCGGGCGCTGGGATACGGCCGTGGGTGGGCATGTCGACTACGGCGAGACGGTGGACGACGCATTGCGGCGCGAGGTGCGCGAAGAACTCGGTGTGACGGGTTTCGTACCCGAACGCGTGGCGGTGTACGTGTTTCGCTCGGAGCGCGAGCGCGAATTGATCTATGTCCACCGCACGGTGTACGACGGGGAGGTCGTCCCGAGCGACGAGCTCGACGGCGGGCGTTTCTGGAGCCGGGACGAAATCTTTGAAAATCTCGGCAAAGGCGTCTTCACGCCCAATTTCGAGGGCGAGGTGGAACTGGTACTCGGGGTATAGTTTTTTTTCGTATATTGTAACCTGGAAACCGACAATGAAGCGACTGTCCTGTATGTCGCAGGGCATTGTCCAGCACAGACCGGTGCGAGGCGCAGGGATTGGTGCCGTTCCACAGACGCATGTTCTATGGTGATGGCTGTCGCCGGATTTTTGCCTTCCGCAGTCGTTATCCTGTCGCCGGGGTTTCCGTCGCTGATGATTACAAAGGCCGTTAGGTCTGAAATTTGATAGAAATACCGTATGCAGTCTCTCCTTACACGTTGGGCCGACGCCCTGCTCGCATGGCTCGGGCTCACTTCCGCATTGAATAACGGCTGGGATCGTTGGGTGGCTTTCGCCCTGGTAGTGCTGTCCGTCGTGCTTCTCGATTTCCTGTGCCGTACGGTGCTCGTGCGCGGGATTAGGCGCATCGTGATGCGCACCAAAGCCACGTGGGATGACGAACTGTTCAGTTCCGCCGTGTTGAGCCGGCTGTGTAATATCGTCAGCGCTATCGTGCTGGTCATCGTCCTCCCCGTAGTTTTCGATGAACAGTCGGAAGCCAGGACGATTGTCACACGACTGATACAGGTGTACATCGTCGTCACGGTCTTCCGTTTTATCAACGCCCTGCTTTATGCGGCCTTCAATATCGTCTCGGCGCGTCCTGCGTGGCAGAACAAACCGATCAACGGATTGCGCCAGACCGGGCAGGGAATCGCAGCGCTGATCTGCGGTATCCTCATCGTCTCGATCCTGATCGGCAAGTCGCCCGCCATTCTGCTCACCGGACTGGGCGCTTCGGCGGCCGTCATCATGCTGGTCTTCCGCGACAGCATCCTCGGCTTCGTCTCGGGCATCCAGCTTTCGGCGAACGACATGCTCAAGGTCGGGGACTGGATCACCGTACCCAAATACGGTGCGGACGGTTCGGTGATCGAGGTGTCGCTCACGACCGTCAAAGTGCAGAACTGGGACAATACGATCGTTACGCTGCCGCCCTACCTGCTGGTGAGCGATTCGTTCCAAAACTGGCGCGGAATGCAGGCGTCGGGCGGCCGCCGCGTGAAGCGTTCGGTGAACCTGGACATGACGAGCGTGAAATTCTGTACGCCGGACATGCTGGGCCGGTACCGCAACATAGACATCATCCGCGAATATATCGACCAGACTGAGCAGCGGGTTGAGGAATACAATGCCGCGCATGGCATCCGCCCCGGTGAACGCAAGATCAACGGCCTGCACCAGACCAACCTCGGGGTGTTTCGTGCCTATCTGGAACGATACCTGCGCGATGAGGTGCCTGTCAACAAGGGGATGACCCTGATGGTGCGCCAGCTGCAACCGACGGAGACGGGATTGCCGATGGAACTCTATTTCTTTACGGATACGGTGGTGTGGGTGGATTACGAGCGCATCCAGTCGGATGTCTTCGACCATGTGCTGGCCGTCATCCCCGAGTTCGACCTGCGGGTGTTCCAGAATCCGTCGGGAAGCGATATCGAGGCGCTGCGCTATCAGAGGCCGGAGCCGGACGTGCCGGCCAAACCGGATGTTACAGAAAAATCATCAGCATCACCTGAATGATAATTACCCGCAGGAACATGCAGAGAGGGTAGACCGTGGCGTACGATACCGACGGGTTGTCTCCCTCGATCGTGTCGTTGGCATAGTTCAGTGCCATCGGGTTGGCCATGCTGCCGCACAGCATGCCTGCGACCGACCCGAAGTCGATGCGCAGGATGCGCAGCGCGAAGATACCCAGCAATACTACGGGGACGAACGTCAGCAGGAATCCCAGCAGCAGCCATAGTGCCCCTTCGGGGCGCATGACGGTCTCGAAGAAGTGCGTGCCCGCCTCGAGCCCCAGGCAGGCGAGGTACATCGACAGGCCCAGTGCCCGGAGCATCAGGTTGGCGCTGTACGTGGTGTAGGTAATCATGTGAAGGCGCGGGCCGAACGTGCCGATCAGGATGCCGACGATGATCGGGCCGCCTGCCAGGCCGAGTTTTACGGGCAGGCTGATGCCCGGGATGCTTACGGGGATGCTCCCGAGCGTGAGCCCGAGGATCAGGCCGACGAAGACTGCCACGAGGTTGGGCTCTTCGAGGTTTTTCACGGCGTTGCCGAGTATCTTTTCCACATGCTTGATCGCTGCGGCTTCACCCACGACCGTCAGGCGGTCGCCCATCTGCAAACGCAGGTCGGGTGTGGCCAGCAGTTGCACGCCCGAACGGTAGACGCGGCTGATGTTGATGCCGTAATTGTTGCGCAGGCGCAGCGAGGAGAGCTTCTTGCCGTTGATTTCGGGGCGCGTCACGAGGATGCGCTGCGAGATGAGCTGGCTGTCGACGGCGTTCCAGTCGATGTTCTCCGTGTTCCAGTCCTTCTGTTCCTGCTCTCCGAAGATCAGGCGCAGCGCATCGGCCTCGCCCGGGGTGGTGATCACGAGGATGACGTCGTCCTTCTGTAGCGTCTTGTCGGAGGTGGGGATCGAAACCTTTCCTTCGCGCCATACGCGCGAAATGACGAAATGGTGGTGGCTCTGAGCGGCTATTTCGTGTACGCTCTTGCCGAATACGGCCGGGTTAGTCAGGTGGTAGCTGGCAATGAAGACGTTTTTCCGGTGTTCGGCGTCCGGCTCCGGCATGTCGGCGGGGCGGACGAAGAGCTTGCGGATGAAGACGATGGCCAGGATGACGCCCACCACGCCCAGCGGATAGGTCACGGCGCAGCTCAGGGCGGCGCCGCTGGAGTCGACGCCCATCTGTTGCAGCGCCTGCTGCGCCGCTCCGAGCGCCGGGGTGTTGGTCGTGGCGCCGCACAGGATGCCCGACATGTCGGGCATCGAGACGTGCAGCGTATAGCTCATTGCCACGGCCAGCCCCGTGCCGAGCAATACTACCGCAAGGGCGGGCGACATCAGGCGCAGTCCGTCGGCGCGCAGCGAGTTGAAGAAGCCGGGGCCGACCTGCAGGCCGAGGGCGTATACGAAGATGATGAGCCCGAAGCTCTCGGCATAGTTCAGCATCGCCGGGTCGATCGACAGTCCGAAATGCCCGGCCAGGATCCCTGCGAAAAAGATGAATGCCACGCCCAGCGAGATGCCGAAGATGCGTATCCGGCCGAGGGCGATCCCGATCGTCGAAATGAGCGAAATAACCACGACGGCCTGCAGGGCCGAGTGTTCGACGAATAAACTTTTAAGCCATTCCATCCTTTCCGTTTGTGAATTTGCTGCAAAAGTAGGGCAAATTTTCCAGATACCCGCCTTTTTGCCGAACCTTTTGTGGGCTCATTGTGTCTGTGTGCAACATTTTCGGTCGGCAAGGTAAATCATTTTAGCTCCATGTTATGACAAAACAGACCCCGCACTATGCAGTTCAGGATAATTTACATATCTTTGCACTACCCTACTTCACACAGGGGATGGAGGGGGTAATTAGTGACGCAAAAGGGCTTCTGTGCCGGGTGGGAGTCTGAAAACCTTACCCGGTCGCTGCCGGAAAACTTTAGGGATTGGTTGTTCCGGACAGCATCAGGGCGGTCGATATCGGCCGCCCTGATTTGTTTATTATGTACGATCTGTTTACCTGCCCGGATTACAGTTTCAGCGGTTTCCCTCGGTAAAAATCCAGTATTTTCGAACGGAATACGAATTCGTATTTCGCCTGAACGAGTTCCGACTCGGCTTTTTCCATGCGGGTCTTGGCATCGTTGAAATCGAAAATGGTCGAACGGCCCGATTCCGCCTTCTGCTGTTCGTAGGCGAACGCTACCTCGGCCGAGGCGAGGGCTACGCCGGCCGAACGGTATTTGCTGTACGCCGCGTCGGCGTTGTACCACGCCTGTTCGATCTCCTTGCGCAGCGCCAGCTCGGCTTCGGTCAGCGCGAGCCGCTGGCTGCGGGCCGAAAGCTGTGCCGAGCGGATATTGTTGCGCGTGGCGCGGCGGTTGAAGATCGGGATGTTCATCGACAGTCCGACGTATTCGCGGCTGTTATGGCGCATCTGGGCCCAGAACTTATCGCTGTCGGCGCTGTACACCCCCGTGCCGTAGCCGCCTGAAAGCGAGATGGAGGGATAGAGTGCCGATTTGGCAATGAGGACTGAATTCTCCGAACTTTCGAGCCGCAGCCGCTCCGCCTTGATATGCGGACGGTTTTCCACTGCATAGTTGTAGACCCCGTCTGCCGTGCCCAGCCGGTGCAGCGAGGCGAGCGTCACGCTGTCGAGCTCCGGAACCACGACGTCGAACCCTGCGGCGCTCTCGCGGTTGAGGGCCTGGCTCAGGTTGAGCAGTGCCAGTTGCAGGTCGTTGCGGGCCTGGGTCAGGCTCAGCTGGTCTTTGGCCATGAGCGCCTCGCTTTCGTACCGGGCCGATTCCGGCTGTTTGCCGGCGGCGACCAGTTCGCGACTCTGCGTGGCCTGCAGGGTGCTCAGGGCGAGCTGGCGTTCGGCAACGTCGGTGAGTTCCTTGTTGTAAAGTACCTCCAGGTAGAGTGTCATGACGTTGATCGACACGTCTTCGCGGGCACGTTCCAGATCCTGCATGGCTGCGGCCAGGTCGAGTTTGCCGCCTTTGACCTGGCGGTTGATGCGCATGCCCTGGAATACGGGGAGGCTGGTCGAGATGTTGAGCGAACCCGAGGTCTGGTTGTTGTCCTTGTAAGTATTGTCGCTCGAGAGTACGCGGCCGAACGATGCGTCGCCTCCGATCGAGGCGTTCAGGTCGGGCAGGCGGCTGTATTTGGCCGTCGAGAGTTCCACCTCGTTCTGTTCGACCTGCAGGGCGCGTTGCTGCACGTCGATGTTGTTGGCCAGGGCATAACCGATGCAGTCGTCGAGCGACCAGGGCGTGCCGGGTGCCGGTGCTGCGGCGGCTTGAGGTGCAGCCGGTGCGGTCTGGGCCTCCGCGGACATTGCGCAGAGAGCAGCGGCAGCTGTACAGAGAGCGGCGAATAGGGTGCTGGTTTTCATGCTGCGGTGCATTTGGGGTTATTTCTTCTTGTCTTCCTTCGCGCCGCGGACTTTGTCGTCGGCGGTCACGCCTTCGGTAAGTTCGATGTTGATGCCGTCCGAAAGGCCTATCTTGACCTCGCGTTTATCGAAGGTCTGCTCTGCGATGTCCTCGGCGCTGGTGAGCAGGTAGACATACGTTTTCTCACCCTCGAATTCGACGGTGCTCTCGGGAAGCGTGAGCACGCCTTCGCGGCTTTCGATCACGATGCTGGCGTTGGCACTGTACCCGGCGCGCACGAAGACGTCGGCGGGAATCTTCACGGCAGCCTTCACTTCGAACATGATGACGCCGTTATCCTCGGTCGCTTTGGGCGAAACGTACTCCAGGTTGGCATCCAGTTCGACGTTCTGCAGGGCGCCGATCGTCAGTTTCACGGGCATGCCTTCGTGCAACTTGCCGACGTCCGTTTCGTCGACGTTGCCCCGGAAGAGCATGTTCGACATGTCGGCTACGGAGGCGATGGTCGTACCGTCGTTGAACGTGTTGGCCTGGATCACCGAGTTTCCGACCTTGATCGGCACGTCGAGGATCATACCGTCGATCGTCGATCGGATCTGCGTGTTGCTGAGCTCCTTGTAGCGGCTGGTGATGCCGTTTTTGACGATCTCCAGGTTCTCCTTGGCGTTCTGCAGTTCCTCCTCGGCTTTCTGGAGGTCGGTGCGCCCCTGTTCGAACTCCTCGTCCGAGACGACGCCCTTGTCGTGCAGTGTTTCCGTGCGGCCGAATTCGCGGCGGGTCTGCGCCAGCGATATTTCGGCTACCGAAACGCGCGATTCGGCGCTCGAAAGCTGTCCCATCTCCGGGACGACCTTAACCGTGGCGATCACCTCGCCCTTGCGCACCATCTGGCCGGCCTCCTTGTAGACGTCGGAAACGATACCCGAAATCTGGGGCTTGATCAGCACCTCGTCGCGGGGTTCGACCTTGCCGGTGGCGACCACGAATTGTTTGAGCGTGTCGAGTTTGGGTTGTACGATCGTGTAGACTACCTTTACCGGACGGGTCTTCTGCCACAGGAACACGAACGTTCCGAGCAACAGCGCCGCAAAGAGCACACCCAGAAAGATTTTCAGAAATTTTTTCATAGCCGTAATCTATTGAATTTGATAGTTATTCTTCACGTATTGCATCTACAGCCTTGATGCTCAGGGCCCGGTAGGCGGGGATGACGCCCGCCAGCAGGCTGCCCGCGACGAGGATGAAAAGCGCCAGCATGCCTGTCCCGAACGAGATCTGCCACGAGATTTCGGCCCCCTCCTGGGCCACGGTCACCGCCTGATAATAGATCGAGTCGGCGACCGACAGCACCCCGACCGCGGCCGTGAGGCCGACCACCCCGGCGATGAAGGTGAGGATGAAACTTTCGGAGAGTATCTGCGAGATGATGGCCGTAGGCGGTGCGCCCAGGGCGCGGCGGATGCCGATCTCCTGCGTGCGCTCCTTGACCAGCACCAGCATGATGTTGCTCACGCCGACGATGCCGGCCAGCAGTGTCCCCAGGCCCACGATCCATGTCAGGAACCCGATGCCCCAGAAGAGGCTCATCACCTTGTCGAACATTTCGGCCGTGGCCATGCACCAGGCGGCTTTCTCGTCGTCCGGCGAGATCAGGTGCTTGGCGAAGATCACCGACTTGCAGGCGGTTTCGACCTCTTTGCTCGGGGTGTCCTCCCGGCCGGCGATGGCCAGCATGTGGATCGAGTTGCCCCCGCCGTACATCTGCTGCGCGAGCGAGATCGGGGCTACGACCGTGCGTTCGACGTTGCTGAACGACATGGCCGTGCTCTGGCGCCGCATGACGCCGATAATGGTGAAATAGCTGTTGTTGACTTTGATGACCTTGCCGGTCGGGTCTTCCATTCCCGGAAACAGGTCTTTCTGTATCTGGGTGCCGATGACGCAGACCTTGCGCTTCTGCGCCATGTCGACGTCGTTGATGAAGCGGCCGTAGATGATCTTCTGTGGGTTGATCTGCTGGTAGTCGGGCATGTAGCCCATCAGCGAATAGTCGCCCTTGCGTTCGTTGTAGCTGCAATGGATCTCCCCGCCCCAGTAGACGCCCGAGGCGTACTGCACCTCCTTGAGCCCCCGGACGTTTTCCACGTCGTCGTTGTTCATGCGCCACCAGCGGTTCTTGGGCATGCCCTTGTAGGGGAGAGAGGTCTGCGAAGGCTGTATGAGCAGCGTGTTGGTCGACATGTCGCCCAGCTGTGCCCGGAACAGACGTCCCAGCCCCATGCCGGCACCCAGCAGTACGGTAAGCATGAAGATGCCCCAGAAGACGCCCAGTGCCGTCATGATGCTGCGCTTGCGGTTGCGGGAGATCGTCTGCCATATCTCGTTCCAGCGGTCTGTATCGAAAAATCCCATGGCTTCTACTTGTTATAACGCAGGGCGTCGATTGTCTTGAGTTGTGCGGCCCGGTAGGCTGGGACGTAGCCTGCGATCAGGCCGGCGATGACCAGCACGACCGTCGCGCTGACCGCAACGCCCAGATCGAGCGTCGGGTTGAGGAAGATCGACGGCGCATGGCCGCCGCCCGTCTGCGGCGTCTGGTTGAGCATGTAGTTGACCCCTTCCATCATCGCCACGCCGAATACCATACCCAGGTAACCGAATACGGCGGTTATCATCACCGACTCGGTAAGGATCAGCCTGATGATCGACACGGGCTTGGCGCCCAGCGCCTTGCGTATGCCGAATTCGGAGGTGCGCTCCGTGACCGTCACGAGCATGATGTTGCTTACGCCGACGATGCCGGCCAGCAGCGTCCCCAGGCCGATGATCCAGACGAAGATGTTGATGCCTGCGAAAACCATCATGAAATTCTTGTAGGTTTCCATCGTATTGTCGAGCCAGATGGCGCTTTCGTCGTCGGGGGCGAAGTGGTGTTCGGCGGAAAGGCGCCGGATGACGCGCTTTTCGAACTCCTTCATCGCCTCGGTGGTGTGGACGCCCTTGATGGTGATGATGGCATTGTTTACTTCGGGGCTGTTGGCGTTGTAGAGCAGCTGTCCGGTGGTCAGCGGGATGTAACACGACGAACTGCTGCGCTGGGCGTCGCCCTTGTAGACGCCGACCACGGTGAATACCGTGCTGTCGAGCTTGATCCTTGCCCCCAGCGGATCGGCGCCCTTGAATAGCAGGGACTGCATGGCCTGGTCGATGACCAGCGACTTGCGGTATTCGCGGATGTCTGCGTCGTTGACGAAGCGCCCCTTTACGATCTCCACGCCCTCGATCTGTTCGATCTTGGGCAGCGAGCCGCGCAGCCAGACCTTGGTGTATTCGTTCCCGTAGGTTGCCGTATGGTTGTCGAACCACGAGTTGGCAGCCACTTCGTCTACCTCGGGGAATTCCCGGGCGAGGATTTCGAGGTCGCTGTTCCACAGGCGGATGCGGCGCCCCTTCTGGTAGCCCATGTAGGGCTTCGAAGTACGGCCGCCGTAGAGGTCGATCGAGTTGGTGGCGTAGTTGCCGAAATTGGAGGTTACGCCGTTCTTGAGCCCGTTGCCCGAGCCCAGCAGGATGACGAGCATGAAAATGCCCCACGCGACCGAGAAGCCCGTGAGGAACGTGCGCAGCTTGTTGCGGCGCACCGATGTCCAGATCTCCAGCAGCAGTTCCCTCATCGCTTTCCGAGTCCGGTTTCGGTGATACTGCTGATGACGCCGTCCGTAAGACGGATGATCTTGTCCGTCTGGTCGGCGATCGACTGTTCGTGCGTGACGCAGATGATGGTCATGCCCATATCAACGTTCACGCTGCGCAGCAGGTTCATCACTTCCTGCGAGGTGGCGCTGTCCAGTGCGCCCGTGGGTTCGTCGGCAAGGATGATCTGGGGCTTGTTGATAAGCGCCCGGGCGATGGCCACGCGCTGTTTCTGGCCGCCGGACATTTCGTTGGGCATGTGGTCGGCCCACTCCCTGAGCCCCAGCATGTCGAGGTATTCGAGTGCCAGGGCGTTGCGTTTGCGGCGCGAGACGCCCTGGTAGTAGAGCGGCAGGGCGACGTTTTCGACGGCGTTCTTGTAATTGATCAGGTTGAAGGACTGGAAAATATAGCCGATCATGTTGTTGCGCGCAGCGGCGGCCTGCGTTTCGCTGAGGTTCTTGATCAGCCGTCCGGCCAGGTAGTAACTGCCGCTGTCGTAGTCGTCGAGAATCCCGAGGATGTTCAGCAGGGTGGATTTTCCCGAACCCGAGGCGCCCATGATCGAGACCAGTTCGCCCTTTTCTACATCGAGGTCGATGCCTTTGAGCACGTGCAGGGGTGACCCATTATTATAGGTCTTGTTGATGTTTTCCAGCTTTATCATATTCAGTCTGCCGTTATAAAGCGGTTTGCGATGTTGAGGGTTACAATCTGTAAGCGGTGTGTGAGGCGCTTGGGACAAAGGTAATAATATAATCTTGAAAAACAATTTATTTTTATCGAAAATCAATAAAAAATTACCAAACACCAATAAATGTGGTTATAATATCGGCAAATGTAAGCAAAAAATACATACTATGCAATACAGAGTACTAAAAATCATATATTAATCTTTCCGACCTATATAATATAAAGGTGGGAAAACCCCGTTTTATGCGCATATCCCGGTAGGGTGGCCGGTGAAAATCCCCATAAATGGCGATTGCCGCCTGAGGCCCGAATCGCTATTTTTGCAGGCAAAAATTACGTTATATGTTAAAAAAATAACATAAACGGTTTATGGGTAATGCTTTTTCGTTATATTTGTTGCGTTAGGTCAAGCATATGAGGAAACTTTTACTACTGTTTTTATGCACGATTGTCCCGGCTGTCGTGTCGGCGCAGCGTCTCGACGTTACGGGACGGGTGCTTGTAAAGGATACCGGCAAGCCGATCGGACAAGCAGTCGTCGAATTGCCGCAGTCCGGATTGTGGGCCGTGGCCGATGCCGACGGAAACTTCACGGTGAAGGGAGTCCCGGCCGGGGAAACGCGTTTTGTCGTTTCCTGCCTGGGGTTCGTTACCACCGAAGCCGAGGTCGACGTGCGTACGGGGATGGGGCCGGTCAGGCTTTATGCCCCCGAGGATAACCTGAAACTGGAGAGCGTCGTGGTGACGGCCAAGGAGGCGCCCAACGCCATGGCTACGTCGCGTACGATCGGCGGCAATGCCATCGACCACCTGCAAATGGTCAATGCGTCGGACATCTCGGCACTGCTGCCGGGTGGCAAAACGGTTAATCCCGACCTGATGAAGGACAATGTCTTTTCGCTGCGCAGCGGCGGGAGCACGGCCGGCAATGCGGCGTTCGGTACGGCCGTCGAGGTCGACGGCGTACGCCTTTCCACCAATGCTTCGCTGGGCGACCCGACGGGTGCCAGCACACGCAACCTGTCGGCGACCAACATCGAGTCGGTCGAGGTGGTGACCGGAGTACCTTCGGCCGAATACGGCGACATTTCGTCGGGTGTGGTGAAAATCTCGACCCGCAAGGGCAAGACGCCCTATACGGTGACGCTCTCCACCAATCCGCGCACCAAACAGATCGCCGCCTCGAAGGGCTTCGACCTGGGGCGGAACCACGGGGTGCTGAACAGCAACGTCGAGTATACGCGGGCCACGAAGAACCCCACGTCGCCCTACACCTCCTATTCCCGCACGGGGCTGGCGCTCAACTACCAGAATACCTTCGCCAAGGTTCTGCGTTTCAATTTCGGCGTAACGGCCAATATCGGCGGTATGAATACCGAGGACGACCCCGATGCCCAGAAAGGCGAGTGGGAGAAGGTGCGTGACAATGTGCTGCGTGCCAACACCTCGCTCAAATGGCTGCTGAACAGGTCGTGGATCACGAGCCTGGACTTCGACGCGTCGCTCAACTATACCGACAACCTTGCACGCAAGCGCACCTATAACCTCAATTCGACCTCCCTTCCGGCCGTCCATGCCGAACAGGAAGGGTATTACATCGCCGAGATGCTCCCTCCGGTCTATTATTCGACCAAATACGTCGATTCCAAGCAGCTCGACTATGCGGCCAACCTCAAGGCCACGTGGGTGCGCAGCTGGGGCGACGTGCACAGCAATGCCAAGGTCGGCGCTTCGTGGCGTGCCAACGGCAATGTCGGGGACGGGGAGTACTATGCGACCCCCTCCCTCGCGCCTAACGGGTACCGCCCCCGTCCGTATACGGACATCCCCTATATGCATAACCTCGCGGCCTACGTCGAGGAGACGCTGACCGTGCCGCTGGGATCGGCCACGCTGCAACTGATGGCCGGCCTGCGTGCCGAAAAGACTTTTATCAAAAATACGCAATACGAGAATACGTCGAGCCTCTCGCCGCGCTTCAACCTGAAATTCCGCATCAACGACCGTCTGACTGTCCGCGGAGGCTGGGGCATCACCGAGAAACTGCCGTCGTTCAACGTGCTTTACCCGCTGCCCGAATACCGCGATACGCCCGTGTTCGCTACCAACTATGGGTCGGGGCAGAGCGCCTATGTCTACCACACGCAGCCTTACCAGATACTCTACAACGACAACCTGAAATGGCAGCGCAACCGCAATTCCGAGGTCGGCGTCGACCTGCGTATCGGGGGTACCTCGATCTCGCTGGTCGGCTATTTCAACCGCACGAAATACCCCTATAAGCTGAGCGCCGCCTTCGAGCCGTTCTCCTATAATATGATGGGCGTGCCCTCCGCGCTGCCCGACGGGACTGCATACACGATGCCGGCGAACCCGGCTTTCCGGGTCGACAGCCAGACGGGCGAAATCTTCGTCCGTGACAAGGACAACCCCTCGGCCGGCTGGATCGCCATGCAGACCACTTCCACGAAACGGACGTTCGTCAAGAATACCTATCAGAACAACGGTTCGCCCGTAGACCGCATGGGGCTGGAGTTCGTCGTGGAATTCCCGCAGATCAACCCCATCCGCACGCAGCTGCGGCTCGACGGGGCTTACGGCTATACCAAATACGTCAACGAGGGTGAGGCATGCTACTATCCCTCGACCTCGACCGGCGGCGAGTTCTACCCCTATGTGGGGGTTTATCTCGATAACGGGGGCAGCTCCAACGTCACCTACAACGGCCGGAAGCTGCACGCGCTGGATATGAACCTCACGGCCACGACGCATGTGCCCTCGATCCGTATGATCATCTCGCTGCGGCTCGAAGCCACGCTCGTGAAGCGCTCGCAGAACCTCTCGGAGTACAGGGGGCGCGAATATGCCTTCAATGTCGACGAGGATCGTAACCCCACCGGCGGGAGCATCTACGACGGCGACAGCTATACGGCGATCTGGCCTGTGGCCTACATCGACCTCGATGGCAATCGTCATCCCTTTACCGATGCCGAGAAGAACGACCCGGCCTTCTCCTCCCTGCTGTTGCGTTCGGGCAATGCCTACTCTTTCAACGGCGACGGTTACGACCCCTATTTTTCGGCCAACCTGAGCATCACGAAGGAGATCGGCGACCATGTCTCCGTCTCGTTCTACGCCAATAACTTCACCAATTCGCGGCCTTTCGTCGCTTCGTATGCCACGGGTGTCAAGGCGGTCTTCACACCCGATTTCTATTACGGACTTACGGTACGCCTTAAATTCTGAAAACGATGAGAAAGATATTTTGCATATTGTCCTGTCTGCTGGTGGCCGGTTGCACGTCGTTCGACAGGAACCCTTACGACGGTGCGCTGCGCGAACTCCGTGTGACGGCCGTGTATCCCGAGGGATACGCCGGCTATCTGCGCGAAGGCGTCGCGGTGAAACTCTCCGACCGCAATACGGGCAATGTCTATACCGCCCTGACCGATGCGCAGGGCCACGCCGGGTTCCGCGTCGCTGCCGGGCATTACCGGCTCTCGGTGCTCGACCTGCCCGACGATTCGGCGGTTTTCAACGGTACGATCGAGCAGGTCGACCTTGTCGGCGGGGACAAGGACGTCGACGTGGCGCTGAAATTTTCCAAGCCGGGTACGATCCTCATCAAGGAGATCTACTCGGGCGGCTGCATGCAGGATCCGCCGGCGACGGGGACTTATGCCGACGACAAATATATCGTCCTGCACAACAACAGTTTCGAAACCTATTACCTCGACGGGCTGTGCCTGGCGATGGTCGCCCCCTACAACTCGAACGCCAACAATCCGTGGACGAGCACCGACCCTTCGGGCAATATCGTTTTCCGCGATTACGCCGCCATCCCCGATTGTATCTGGATGTTCCCGGGATCGGGGACGGATTTTCCGCTGGAACCCGGCGAGGATGCCGTGGTGGCCTACTACGGCGTCGATCATACGCAGACCTATTCCCAGTCGGTGAACCTCAACCGCAAGGGTTATTTCGTGCTCTACGATATGGTGCACTATCCCGGCAACAAGTTGCACCCCACGCCTGTTCCGGGCGACCAGATCGACCAGGCGCATTACATGAAGGTGCTGAAAAAGACCGGGACGAATTCGGCCGTTGTCTATGTGATTTCGCAGAATTCGCCCGCCATGATCCTCTTCCGGGCGCCCGAGGAGTTCGATATGGATGCCTACCTGGCCGACGACCTTCAGTCGACGGTTCAGAACGGCAGCATCACCTATTCGAAGATACCGTGGGACAACGACTGGATCGTGGACGGCGTCGAGGTATGCAACATGACCGAGGCGACCAAGAACAAACGCCTGCACACCGATGTGGATGCCGGGTATATCGGTTTCTCGGCCAAAGCGCAGGGGCATACCCTGCATCGGAAGCTGGATGAAGAGGCCACGGCGGCTGCCGGCTTCGAAAGGTACGTGGATACCAATAACTCGTCGAACGATTTTTATGAGCGTGAGACACAATCTTTGCGTGATTAGCCTATGAGACGGATTTTAACGATACTGATGCTGGTTGCCGTCTCTGCTGCCGCGGCACAGGAGCGTTTCGACCATATCTTCCGCCGCAATCCCTGGAACGGCGGCCTGAACGCTGCGGGTATCCGGCAGGACTCCCTGAGCCGTTCTTATGCCGAGATCTATTTCACCAAGGAGAACGGCGGGCTTGCGGGCCACTCCGCGTCGGACGACAGTTGGAATGCCGGGGCGAAAACCGAGTCGGTGCGCCACCTGAAGAAGGTCTCGTTCTCGGGCGGTTTCGGCTACGACTATTTCGACGGCCGCAACATGTGCGGCTCGATGTTCACCGAGCCGGGGTATTATCCGGTAGACATCCTCGAATTTACGCCGGGGCGCAAGGTGCGCGAGGATTACACGTTCACGGGCGGCGTATCGGCCGTGCTGGGCAACCGGTGGACGGGTGGCCTGCGCGTGGAGTTCGAAGCCCGCAACTATGCCAAGCGCAAAGACCTGCGCCACAAGAATACACGGCTGGATTTCGAATTTTCGCCCGGCGTGATGTACCATGCGGGACGCTTTGCCGTAGGGGCGGTCTATATCGTGGGTACGAACAGCGAGAAGGTTGCTGCCGAAGGGGTGGGCCCCGGTGCCGACTTGTACGAGGCATTCTTCGACCGGGGATTGCTCTACGGGTCGCTGGAGAAGTGGGGGAGCACCGACATACACCTCTCGACCAACGGCGTTTCGGGATTCCCCGTCCGGGAGAATACGCAGGGGGGGGGCGTCCAGTTGCAATACGGGCCGTTCTATGCCGACGTCGCCTACCGCAACAGGCAGGGCGAGACGGGCGAGAGCCGGATTATCTGGCACCTGTTCGAAACGCACCAGGTGACGGCCAATGCCGCCCTGTCGCTGGGGACGGCACTGCGCAGGCATTTCGTGCGTGTGAACCTCGACTGGCAGACGCTCGGCACCGACGAGAACATCATCACCACCGAGACCATCAACGGCGTGCAGATCATCACCATACACGGTTCGACGCCGACTTTTGGGCGCAAGGGACTCGACCTGGGAGGCGAATACGAGTTCGTGGCTCCGCATACGGATTTGCGTGCCGGGGTCGGTTATTCGCAGCTCAACCGCGAATCGACGCTGATGTACCCCTATGTCAAGGGGCAGAAGCTCCACTTTACGAAGATATATGCCTCGCTGATCCGCACGTTCGGCCTCTGGGAGCTGACCCTCGCGGCGGATTATCGCCTGGGCGGTTTCACGGAGCGCGAAAAGCGGTTCGAGACCCCCGGCGTGCAGCCGGGCGAGTATCCCGGACAGCTGACCGCTTATTACGATTACGAAAACGAATACCTCACGGCCAAACGGCTGGGGGCGGCGCTCGGGCTGCGGCGCAATATCAAACGGTTCTATATCGACGTATTCGCGCGTTACGAACACGGCTTCGGTCTGGAATACGTCGCGCAGCCCAACCGGGTCGCGGCGACGCTGAGTGTAGGATATAATTTTTAATTTAAAGGATAGGATTATGAAAAGGATTTTGACATTGACGGCAGTCGCGGCGATGGTTTTCACCGCCTGCTCGAAGGAGGAAAGCACCGGGACGGGCGACAAGCAGGTGCGCATCACCCCGACGATCGCCAATCCGGCGCTGACGCCGGCAAGCATGTCGTCCGGTACGCGTGCGACGGACACCGATTTCGAGCTGAACGATAAGGTCGGCCTCACGATCACGATGACGGCGGACGGTTCGGCGTTCGTGGCGAACAAGGAGATGTCGTTCGACGGAACGGATTTCAAGACCGAGGGTTTCCTCTGGTACGAAGATGTCGACGCCACTTCGACGCTTTTTGCCTATTATCCCTACCAGGCCGGTGCCGCGGCGCCCGCGGAATTCTCGGTGAAGGCGGATCAGAGCGGCGCGAATTACACGGCCTCCGACCTGATCGTGGCCGTGAAGACGGGGGTCAAGCCTACGCTGTCGGCCACGCAGATGACCTTCAAGCATAAAATGTCGCGGATCGTTATCGGAGTGACGAACGAATCGGGTTTCGACATTACGGACATCGTCATCAAGGGTGCTGTCGGCACCGGGGTGCTCGATCCCGCCACGGGCGATTTTACGGCTAAGGCGGGTGTCGAAGCATCCGACGTGATTGCCAACACGGCCACTGCCGAGAAGGTTTACTACGCGCTGCTGGTGCCGCAAAACGGTGTGCAGCTCAGGGTTACGGTCACCACGGCCGATGGCAAGAAACGTACGCAGACGCTCGGCACGACCGACCTCAAGTCGGGTGAGAACCGCCGCATGGACTGCAACGTGCAGCCGGCGGACATCCAGGTGAAATTCAGCGGCCCGATCGCGGGCTGGGTCGACGGAGACGACCTGCTGCCGGACGGCGGGGGTGAGGTGGAGACCCCGACCGTCGAGTGGGGCGGCGTGAAGTACAAGATCGTCACGCTCAAGGACGGCCGTACGTGGATGGCCGAGAACCTGCGCTATGTGCCCGAAGGCAAAACCATATCGAACGATCCGAAGGACGGCAACGGGGTGTGGTACCCCTGCAACCTCTCGAAAGCCGCCGACCCGTCGTTGACTGAGACCGCGGGCCTGCTGTACAGCTATCCCGTGATGCTGGGAATGACCGGCGAGATGACGGGCACCAATTTCGACCAATACGAGGGTGCGCAGGGCATCTGCCCCGACGGGTGGCATATCCCGACGAGGGACGAGTGGCTCAAGCTGGCGGGTGTCGGCAGCGGCAGCCTGTCCGACCCGACGTCGCCCTATTTCGACAAGACGCAGAGCGGCGGTTCGATTGCCGCGCTCAACAAGGACGGTTTCAATATTGCGGGCTGCGGCTATATCAATGCGGCGAGCGCCACGGCGACCCCGGCCTATATGGCCACGGTCTCGGCTGCCGACGCTTCGGCGTTCGGCATGGGATATTTCCCCAGCTCGACGGGTTACAAGGTTACATACAATACGGCCGACGATCCGGAAAGCGGCATCAAGAACATCCAGTATTATGCCGGTATGATAACTTACAACAAGAGTTACAATCGCATGACAATCGCTTACCAGGGTGGTTATGGCGCTGCCCCGGTTCGCTGTATCAAGAACAAGGAGTGATCCTCACCCCCGCACACAAACACACACAACACAAACAACAATAAATGAAACGTAAACCTAATTATTTGAAGCACCTGCTGCAATGGGGCGTACTGGCTGCCATTGTCGGCACGGTGCTTTGGGCCAAATTCAGCGACAAACCCGTCGATGTCGAGGCATATTGTCCTTTCGGCGGGTTGCAGGCCTTCGGTACCTATCTGGTGAACAATTCGCTGGCCTGTTCGATGTCGATGCTCCAGATCATGATGGGCCTCGTGCTCGCCGTGGGAGTGATTCTCTTCAGCAAACTTTTCTGCGGATACCTCTGTCCGCTGGGCACCGTCGGCGAGTGGATGGGGCGTGCCGGGAAAAAACTGCACCTGCAGGTCGATGTCCCTTCGGGGAGCGTCGTCGACAAGCTGCTGCGCGTGGTGAAGTACGTGCTGCTCTTCACGATCCTCTATTTCACGCTCTCGTCGAGCGAGCTGTTCTGCAAGAAACTCGACCCGTTCTATGCCGTGGCTACGGGTTTCAAGGGCGAAATCGTGCTTTGGATGTCGCTCACGAGCCTTACGCTGCTGCTCTTGGGCGGCTTCGTGGTAAAGATGTTCTGGTGCAAATACATCTGTCCGCTGGGAGCTGTCAGCAACATTTTCAAATTCACGCTGCTGTTCGTGATCGCCGCCCTCGGCGGCTGGGCGCTCGGTGCGCTGGGCGTTGCGAACGCGTGGGTCTGGACGATCGGCGGCGCATGTCTTGCCGCCTATATCGTCGAGATCGCCAAGATGCGCAGCTGCACCTTCCCCCTGATGTACATCAGGCGGGATTTGAACACCTGCAATAATTGCGGACTGTGCGAAAAGAAATGTCCTTACCAGCTTCCGATCCATGACTATGTGAAGGTGAAGCATGTCGACTGTACGTTGTGCGGCAACTGCATCGGTGCGTGTGCCAAGGATGCCTTGCAGGTCAACGGCCGTCGTTCGCTGCGCTGGGTGCCCGGGTTGCTGGCCGTGGTGCTCTTCTTCCTGGCCATATGGCTGGGTTCCACCATGGAACTGCCGACGATCGACGAAAAATGGGGCGACTACGAGAAGGTCGAGAACCTGCAGACGTTCGAGATGGAGGGCTTGCAGACGATCAAGTGCTTCGGTTCGTCGAAGGCTTTTTCGGCCAAGATGCAGGCCGTGCAGGGCGTATACGGCGTCAAGACCTTCGTACGCCGCCATGGCGTCGAGGTGCTTTACGACCCGGCTGCCACCGATACGCTGAAGATACAGGCTGCGATCTTTGCCCCGACGCTGCGCAAATATGCCATGCCAGGCGAGCAGGTGCCGGTGCTCGACGTGGTGAAGCTCGGCGTCGAAGGGCTTCACGACCGGATGGACATGATCTATTTCGGCATGGTGCTCCAGAAGATCGAGGGAGTCTACGGCTTCACGTCGGAATTCGCCTGTCCGGTGGATGTGACGGTCTACGTCGATCCGGCCGCCGGTATTACCGAAAAGATGTTCGGGGAGGCGATCGACGCCAAGGAGCTGATCATCCCGGCCAAGGAGGGCGAGAAGGTGATCCCGATGCATACGGTGCTCAAAACCTATGCGGTCGCCGGACAGGTTTCGCGCGAAGAGTTTGCGCAGGTCATGTTCCGCGATGTGGAGAAACTCGCGGGCAGGTTCGTTGCCAACCTGGAGAAATGGGGTGACGACGAGCAGTTCCCCAAGGCGGTCTACGAGATGGTATTCCCCGGCATCGAGAAGATGCCGATCCGCAATGCGTTCCCCTATTTCAAGAGCTTCCTTTCGTGTACGGACGGCATCGTGTCCGTGGATTTCGTCCTGCGGGATATGAAACCCGTGATGCGTATCCACTATGTGAAGTCGATGTGGGACGACGCGAAGCTGTGGAAAGAGGTTTTCCAGACCGAAAAATGGACGCTGCGCATGGCTGACGGCACCTTCAAGGAGGCCGACCCGCGGCTGAAATTCACAACCGAGGGCAAGACCGTCGAAGAATAACCGTAAACTTATCGGGAGGGTGTCGGCGACGGTGCCCTCCCTTTTATAAGGATGAAAGATATGAGAAGATGGATAGCCTGTCTGGCCGTTGTGCTGCTCTGTATGCAGCCTGCGATGGCCGACGAGGGCATGTGGCTGATGCACCGGCTGGCGGAGATTTATCCGCAGATGAAGGCCCGGGGACTGAAAATCAAGGATAAGGAGATTTACAACGAGAAATCGGCGGCGCTGGCCGATGCCGTGGTGGCTGTCGACGGCGGCATGGGAACGGGCAGCATGATCTCCGACCAGGGGCTGATGATTACCAACCACCATGTGGCTTACAGCGACATCTGCGCCCTGTCGACGCCCGAGTGCAACCTGCTCGAAACGGGATTCTGGGCACGCACGCGCGATGAGGAGATTCCCGTCCCCGGCAAGACCGTGTGGTTCGTGCGCAAGGTGGTCGACGTGACCGACGAGGCCAATGCGCTCAAGGAGGAGATGAAAGCCGCCGGGAAATGGGGCATGATGGCCCCGCGCCGCCTCTATGCCGAACTGGAAGGGCGCTACGGCCGGGAAACGGAGTGCGAGGTGTCGTGCTACTCGATGTGGGGCGGCAAAATGTACCTGATGTTCTACTACGACATCTACAAGGATGTGCGGCTGGTGGGTACGCCGCCTGCGTCGATCGGTGCCTTCGGCGGCGATTACGACAACTGGGGCTGGCCCCAGCACAAGGGCGATTTCGCGCTTTACCGCGTTTATGCCGACCGGGAGGGGCGCCCTGCGGCCTATTCCGCCGACAATGTGCCGCTCAAACCCCGCCGCGTGTTGCAGGTCGCCACGGGCGGCGTGCATGACGGCGACTTCGCAATGGTGATCGGATTCCCGGGGCGTACGAACCGCTATGCGTCGTCGTTCGCGGTGGCTGAGAAACAGTGTGTCCGCAACCCGATCGTCGTGGCCAACCGCCATGACCGGATGGATATTCTCAAACGCCATATGGAACGCGATCCGCGGGTGCGCATGGAGTATTCGGATGCCTATTTCGGCCTGAGCAACTACGCCGACTACGCCAAGTGGGAGAACAAATGCCTGCGCCGCTTCGATGTCGTGGCGATCCGTGAGGCCGAGGAGGAACACCTGCAGCGCTGGATCGAGGCCGATTCGGCCCGCAAGGCCGAGGACGGGACGTTGCTCGAAGAGCTCGCGCGCGGTTATAAGGCGCGGCAGGGCGCCGAGCGCAACCTCAATTATTTCCGCGAGGCATGGCTCGGCCCCAGCGAGGCGCTGCTCGTGGCCAACCGCGTGTCGTCGTACCTGGGCAAGCTCGAACGGCTGAAGCAGGACTCGCTGATCGTGGATTCGAAGGATGCCCGGAGCGTCGTGGCCGGGAGCGGCCGCCTGAGCCGTAACTACGATGCCGCGACCGACCGCGACCTGTTGGCGCGGATGGTAGTGAACTTCACGGCCAACGTGCCGCGCGAGATGTGGGGTGCGCAGTTGCAGGCGATGTACGACAAGGCGGGAGGCAATGCCGACCGCATGGCGCGTGCGGCGTTCGATGCCTCGTTTTGCAGCGATCCTGCGCGTTACGACGCCTATTTCTCGAAGAACCGGTCGGTTGCCGAAATACGCCGCGACCCCATGGTTGCGCTTACCGAATCGGTCACAGTACAACGTTTTACGGGCGGTGTGGACAAGGCCGAGAAGCGCGGCCGTGCGCGTGTCGGGCGAAGCGAGAGCCGCTATGCCGACGTGCTTTACGATTTCCGTGCTTCGGAAGGGCTGGCGCAGTATCCCAACGCTAACTCGACCATGCGCCTGACCTACGGTAGCGTGCAACCCCTGAACCCTTCGGACGGCGTGCATTACGATTCGCGTTCGACGATCGCGGGCTATATGGAGAAGTACAACCCCGACGAATACGAATACCGCGTCGACGACCGTATGCGGCGGCTGATCGCCAAACGGGACTGGGGACGCTGGGGCGAGAACGATACGCTCTATGTCAATTTCCTGACCGACAACGACATCACGGGAGGCAATTCGGGCAGCCCCGTGCTCGACGGCAAGGGGCATCTTATCGGGCTTGCGTTCGACGGCAACCGCGAGTCGATGGCCGGCGACGTGTGGTTCCATCCCGAACTGGCGCGCACGGTGTGCGTGGATATCCGCTATGTGATGTGGGTGATCGACAAGTATGCCGACGCCGGGTGGTTGCTCGACGAAATGAAGTTCGCAAAATAATCCGGTGTGCCGGTGGTAACCGCGGCATCCCGACGTGTCAAGCAGACCTGCCATATGGCAGGTCTGCTTGTTTGCGGAGGGGTGGAGAGAGTGTGCCCGGGCACACGGATTTGATCTCAGATCCCCGTTGTCCGGCAGCAATGCCTGGTATAGGGGCTGGGTAGATGCCTCCGATAAGCGTCCCGTTTGATCGGGGCGCTTCTATTTGAGCCTCAGGAAGGAGTAGCCGAAGCGTTCGCAGGCGGCTTTTTCCAGTTCTTCGCGCACCGAGGGGTGAGCGACGGCGATCAGTGCCCGCGCCCGCTGGGCGAGGTTGCGGCCGCGCAGATGCGCAACGCCGTATTCGGTCACGATGTGCTGCACCATGTGGCGGGTCGTCACGACGCCTGCGCCGGGCGTCAGCAGCGCCTTGATCTTCGATTCGCCCTTGGGGGTAGTCGACGGGATGGCGATGAAGGTTTTGCCGCCCTCCGACAGGGCCCCTCCGTACATGAAATCGTGCTGCCCGCCTACGCCCGAAATGATGCGCTCGCCAACCGAGTCGGCGCAAACCTGCCCCGTGAGGTCTACCTCGACGGCCGAGTTGATCGCCATCACGCGCGGGTTCTCGCGGATGCGGAACGGGTCGTTCGTCCATGCCACATCCTTCATCACGAGGTCTTTGCGGTAGTCCATGTAATCGTACAGCCGGCGCGAGCCCAGCGCCAGCGAGGCGACCGTTACACCCGGCATGACCCGTTTGAGCGAGTTGTCGATCACGCCGCTTTCGAGCAGCGGCAGCACGCCGTCGGTCATCGCCTCGGTATGCAGCCCGAGATGTTTGTGGCCCGTGAGCGCGGCCAGCACGGCGTTGGGGATCCCGCCCACGCCGATCTGCAACGTCGCCCCGTCGGGGATCAGTTCGGCGATGTGGTTGCCGATCCTGCGTTCGATGTCGGTGGGGGTCGCCGAGGGCACTTCGACCAGCGGGTCGTCGACCTCGACGGCCGCGGCGACGCGCGAGAGGTGGATCATGGCGTCGCCGTAGGAGAACGGCATGGCCGTGTTGACCTGCGCGATGACTGTCCTGGCGCATTCCACGGCCGAAACGGCCAGGTCGGCCGATACGCCGAACGAGCAGTAGCCCTCCTCGTTGGGGCGAGAGAGGTTGAGGATTGCCACGTCGACGGGCAGCGTCCCGTCGCGGAACAGCCCCGGGATTTCGCCCAGGAAGGCCGGGATCGATTGCCCGTAGCCCTGGGCCAGCCAGCGGCGGATGTTATTGGCCACGAACAGGCTGTTGACCAGGAACGTATCCTTGTATTCGGGGCTGCAATAGGGGGCGTCTGCCCTCCCGACGGCGAATCCGGAGTAGAGCGTGACATCGGTGAGCTCGGCGGCACGGTCGGTCATGGCACGGACGAGTACTTCGGGGATCGAGGTGCTGCCCTGAATGTAGACGTTGCTGTGCGGGCAGATGAGCTTTACGGCTTCGGCGGCTGTCGTGAATCGCATAGGCTTATCGGTGGTTTTGCCCGAAGGCGGTTAGGCGTGTTTCGAGCAGTTCGAACTGCTCGGGGCAGTTCAGTTGCGAAACGCAGACCCGGATGCCCGGCTGGCGGCTGCCGGTCGATGTGAGCGATATGGCGCAGATGCCGTAAAGGAGCAGTTCGCTCAGCAGCTCCGCGCTGGAGAGTCCGCCGTAGCCGACGGTGTAGAAGAATCCGTCGCTGACGGTTTCGTCCTGGTCTTTGTCGTAGACGATGCGGAAGCCGTGGCGCCGGAAGATCTCCTTGGTGAGGCGGGCGCGCCGGGCGTATTCCGAGGTTTCGCCCACGAAATCGAGCTGCCCGTCGGCCGCAGCGCGGAACATCGCCGCCAGGGCGTGCTGCGCCGAGTGGCTCGTGCCCGACGAGGCGGCATAGAGGAACGTCAGGACATAGGCGTCGCCCAGGCGCCCCATGCCGTAGCGCTGTTTGAGCGCGGGGTAGTGCCGCGGGTAAAGTTTGTCGGAGATGGCCGCGATGGCGATGCGCTGGCCGGCGTAGCTGAATATCTTCGAGCCGGAGATCATCAGGATGTAGTTGTCCGTGTATCTGGCCACGGTGGCCTGGTAGGGCGCTTCGAAGGGGCGTCCCAAGGGTTTGCGGAAGTCCATGCAAAGGTAGGCGAGGTCTTCGATGACGATGGCGTCGTATCGGGTAGCCAGCTCGCCGATCGTACGCAGCTCATCCTCGGTGAGGCATATCCACGCCGGGTTGTTGGGGTTCGAATAGACGATGGCGGCGATGTTGCCCTGTGCGAGGTAGCTTTCCAGCTTCGGGCCCAGTTTTTCGGCGCGGTATTCATAGATGTCGAACGACGCGCTGGGGATATCGAGGATCTGCACCTGGTTGCGCTGCACGGGGAACCCGGGGTCGATGAAGAGGATCGTATCCTTCCCGGGCGCGAGCTGCGAGCAGAGCAGGAAAGCCGTGAAACTGCCCTGCATCGACCCGACCGTCGGGATGCAGCCCTGCGGTGCGACCCCGACGTCGAGGAACGCGCGGATGAAACGCGAAGTCTGTTGTTTGAGTTCGGGGATGCCGAACATGTTGGGGTACTGCGATGCCACGCCCGATTGCAGGGCCCGGCATTCGGCTTCGACCCCCGCCTTTTCGGGCGGAAGCCCCGGCACGCCCATTTCGAGGTGCAGGAATTCCATCCCCGTCTGCGTTTCCATGATGCGGGCTATGTCGCCCGACTGGCGGATCGTCGCCTGGGCGATGTCCGCAATGTCCATGCGCTCCAGCGCGGAGTCGAGCACGGAGCGGTCTATCGGTAGCCTTCCCATTGTGCGGCCTGTTTTTGTGCGTATGCGTAGCCTGCGCGGAATGCCGCGAGGTTCGTGTCGACGATGGCGTCGCCCTTGCGGGCGAAAATGGCGCGTATGCCCGCTTCGAGTTTTTCGGGTGCGATGCCCAGGAACGGTGCTGCGGCGCCCAGCAGCACGATGTTGGCAGCACGGGGCGATGCGGCCTGGCGGGCGATGGCATCCACGTCGAGCGCCACGCTGTGCGGCAGGGAGGCTATCTCCCGCCCGAGCGTATCGGCATCGGGATAGTCGGGGATGTTGATCAGCGGGGCGGTGTTGGTGATGACCCAGCCCCCGGTCGAAAGCCACGGCAGGTAGCGGAGTGCTTCCATCGGTTCGAGCGAGATGATCAGGTCGGCGGCACCCCGCGGAATGAGGTCGGAGGCGATTTCATCCGACGAGATGCGCAGGTTCGACTGCACGTCGCCGCCCCGCTGGCTCATGCCGTGGACTTCGGCCTGCTTGATGTGCAACCCTTCTTCGAGGGCAGCCCTGCCGATGACGGTGGCGATCGAGAGGATGCCTTGTCCCCCTACGCCCGAGAGTATGATGTCGCGTTTCATGGTTTACCTGTTTTTAGGGTTTTGCCGCCGGGTGGTCGCCGCGACGGGCGTGTCGCTATTGTTTCTGTTTGGTTGCGTTGTGCCGTTTGGCGGTCTGTATGCATTCGCGGCGGGGGATGATGACCGAAACGCCGTCGTAGGCGATCTCTTCGCGGATTATGGCCTTCATCTCTTCGCGGGTGCGGGGCAGCGGCACCACGACGCGGATATGTGCGGGGTCGACGCCCAGCCCGGCGCATATCTGCTCGAGGCGTCCCGTGCCGGCCGAATCCTGGCCTCCGGTCATGCCGGTGGTGAGGTTGTCCGAAATGACGACCGTGATGTTCGTCCCTTCGTTCACGGCGTCCAGCAGCCCGGTCATCCCCGAGTGGGTGAAGGTCGAGTCGCCGATGACGGCCAGGGCGGGGTGCTGTCCGGCGTCGGCGGCGCCTTTGGCCATGGTGATCGAGGCGCCCATGTCGACGCAGGTGTCGATGGCGTGGAACGGCGAGAGCCACCCCAGCGTGTAGCAGCCGATGTCGCTGAATACCTTGGCATTTTCATATTCGCCGGCGACCTCCGTCAGTGCCGTATACATGTCGCGGTGCCCGCAACCCTGGCACAATGCGGGCGGACGGGGGACGACGATGCCGCTGGCGGCGAGGGCCGCGTGCGGGGCGAGCCCCAGGGCCGTGCGTACGCTGTCCGGAGTCAGTTCCCCGGTGCGGGGCAGTTCGCCCGACATGCGGCCGCGGATCTCAACGGGCGCAGGCAGGATGCCGCGCAGGGCTTCTTCGACGACGGGTTGTCCCTCCTCGATGATGAGCAGCGCCTTGCATTCCGACGCCATGCGGCGCACGAGTTCCTGCGGCAGCGGGTATTGCGATATTTTGAGCACCGGGTGCGGGCATCCGTCGGGATAATTCTCCGCGAGGTAGTTGTAGGCGATGCCGCAGGCGATGATGCCCAGCGATTTGTCTTCAGCATCGGCGTAACGGTTGAAGGGGCTTGCGGCCGCCTCCTCTTCGAAGCGGGCATAGTCGGCGAGCAATGCCTCGTATCTTACGCGCGAATTGCCCGGCATCAGCACCCATTGGCGCGTCCGGGCGGGATAGGCGAGGCTGTTCTCGGGGCGTGCCTCGCGCGGTTCGACCATGGCGCGCGAGTGGGCCATGCGGGTCGTAAGGCGCATCAGTACGGGGATGCGGTATTTTTCCGAGAAATCGAACGCGGCCTGCACCATCTCGTAGGCCTCCTGCTGCGTGGAGGGCTCGAACGTCGGGACAAGGGCGAACTTGCCGTAGAAGCGTGAATCCTGTTCGTTCTGGGACGAGTGCATCGAGGGGTCGTCGGCCGCCACGACGACCAGCCCGCCGTTGGCTCCCGTCATCGCCGAGTTGACGAAGGCGTCGGCGGCGACGTTCATGCCCACATGCTTCATGCACACCAGGGCGCGTTTTCCGGCAAACGACATGCCCAGCGCCTCCTCCATCGCCGTCTTCTCATTGGCCGACCATGTGCAGTGGATGCCCCGCTGGGCGGTGAGCGGATGTCCTTGTATATATTCGGTGATTTCGGTCGAAGGCGTGCCCGGATAGGCATATACACCCGACAACCCTGCGTGGAGCGCCCCCAGTGCGAGGGCTTCGTCTCCGAGTAATAATTCCCGTTTTGCCATGAGGTCGTGCAGTTATGCTGTTTTTACAAATTTAAGGAATTTTTAATTAAAAATTCACTTTTGGTGATAAAAAATCACGCAAAACCACATTTAATATTTAAAATATTATATAAATAAGTGTTTTTGAGAAAAATTGTAATATGCCATTCGTTCCATACAATGACGACTGGCAGGAGCGGGTATAAAAAAGCAGCCGATCCCGAAAGACCGGCTGCCCCGTTTGCGTCATTTATTCCCCGAATAGTGTTTTCAGTAATTCGGGCGTTTCGATTTCTTCACAATTTATGCTTCCCAGAAGCACGCGGCCCTTTTCGGTCAGCGAAAAGTACATCTGCCGCTTATCGTTCGTGCCCAACTCCCGGTTTACGTAGCCTTTCCCTTCGACCGAGCGGAGCACCTTCGAGGTGTTCGACGGAGTAAGCCCCAGCATTTCGCCCAGCTCCCCGCAGGAGAGACGTCCGGCTTTCGAAAGGCTGCATAAGGCCATGCCTTCGTTCAGGCAGATCCCGTATGAGCGTTCGAGTGCCGCTTCGAACCGGTTGACAGCCCGTTGCAACTCGCGGATCCTACACAGTTTTTCCATTGTCTGCCGGTTTGTGTATGGCCTGTTTGCCGCAGTGCCCGACGCATTTGCCGCATTCGATACACTTCTCCGGGTCGATGACCGGAAGTCCGAATCCCGATTGTGTGATCGCCCCGACGGGGCAAACCGTCAGCAGCGGGCACCGGTGGTTCTGCGGGCAGCGGAGATTGTCGACGGTGAGTGCCATGCCTGTCTACTTGTTGAGCAGTACCTTGTCGATGGCCTCCTTGAGCGACGCCTTGGGCAGGGCACCCTGTGCGATCTGGGGCTTGCCGCTGGTGGGGATGAAAAGCAGCGTCGGGATCGAGCGGATGCCGAACGCGGCGGCGAGTTCCTGCTCCTCTTCGGTATTCACCTTGTAGATGTAAATGCTGTCGCCGTACTCGGCAGCCAGCTCTTCCAGAACCGGGGCGAGTGCCTTGCAGGGGCCGCACCACGATGCGTAGAAGTCGATGAGCGCCGGTTTGTCGCCGAGGTACTTCCACTCCGTAGGGTTCGTTTCGTAATTTGCGACTTTGGTCAGGAAATCCGCCTTGGTCAGTGCGATCGTTTTCATGGTATTCTCTTTTTTAGTGTTGTTTTCCTTGTTGCTGCCGTTTGCGCAGGCTGCCAGGCCGAGCATGCACATCGTGGTCAATAATAGTTTTTTCATGGTCATTATCCGTTTTTATAGTTCTTCTGTATCAATAACGATGCAAAGATATAGAATATTTTCCATTAAAACAAATTTCCTGTGGAAAATAATTGTCGGATAAAAAATGAATTATTAAAATGCCGGGAGCGCGATAGTCGTTATAATAACAATCGAACCGATCCGGAACGAAAGGTTCGATTGTTTTTGGGGGTTACCACAATTCCATCTGAACGGCTTCGATATGGCACTTTTCAGGGATGTAGATGCAGCCGGGATTCTCCCGGATCGTCCGGGTAATGAAATCCCTGAATTTTCGTTCAGAATCTTCTTCGTTGAATATGTCCCTGCCGATTATTTCATTTAGGGCGACCCAGTTGAACGTATTGGCTTTGTTGAAGAATCTTCGGAACCATATTCTTATTTCTGTTCCGTTCCGCACGCGGATGCTGGAACTGTTTTCCGAATTGTTGCTTGTCTTCACCTGGAGTAAAGAGCCGTCTTCCTTGCAAAAGTCGACCGCGTCTATGGTGCTTCCCCAGCAGCAATACCAGCCATACGGGTGCAAAATTGTCGCCAGATATTCTTCGAGCAGATTGCCGACCATCCCCTCGATTGTCATCATGAGGGAGTGCCCTTTTTCAAGAGTATCTGCGAAATTGTCGTCGATATCTTCTCTTCGGGTTCGGAGAATTAATTTTACGGCGGGATCTGGTTTTGTCTGGGATTTTTTGCCATGCCGTTTCGACGGCCTGCCATTGTATCCTGAAAAGTATCGTGAAACCCATTTCTTGACATATTCTTTGAGGGGGATGGGCTCATCCTGGTTAAACCCCAATGCCGGTAGATTGCGTATATCGCTAAAGGCCACACTCAGGACGACTCCTAATTCTTTCGTGTAGGCGTCTTTTGCAAAAGTTTTCGCAAGCGAGATCGCTTTATCGCCTGAAAAATCATCGAATTTAGTGGTTTCTTTCATTGGGGGATGTTTTTCTGATAAAGTTAATGATTTTTTGCTTTATTTATGGCGTTATCCCCGGGTTTTCTTTTCCAATCGGTTTGCACCTTGGTTTACATAAACGGTAAGAACCGAGGGAAAACAGGCTTGAAACGAGGTGCGGAAAAACTACCTGCATTGCCGAAAGAGTTTGGTTTCAGTGATGTAACTCGCTAAAAAACAATAGAGGGAGCAATTTTCTTTGCTCCCTCTTCGTGACACCGACAGGACTCAAACCTGTAACCTTCTGATCCGTAGTCAGATGCTCTA